>JGI11944J13513_1000156_pt1 | contig 75081 bp, 64 predicted proteins | sample TerdegcoTASludge_FD_13513 | JGI IMG/M metagenome (IMG submission 13513) | reverse complement strand
CGGGATTGGCCCGCCGCCGCCAGGGGCGTCGCCGCCCTTGGACGACGGAACGGCGCATGGACGCGAGCCGCAGCGTGGGGTATATGGGGGTATGCCCCACAGCGAATCGCAGGTAGCCGCCATTCTGGCGGATCTGAATGACGCGCAGCGCGAAGCGGTCACGCACCGCGACGGCCCGATGCTCGTGATCGCCGGCCCGGGCAGCGGCAAGACGCGCGTGATTACGCGGCGGGCCGCATATCTGGTGCACACGGGCGTTTCGCCGCACAGCATTCTCGCCATCACGTTCACCAACAAGGCAGCGGACGAGATGCGGCAGCGGATCGCGGCGTTGGGGGTGGCGCGCGGGATGTGGATCCACACGTTCCATGCGCTGGGGGCGCGACTGCTGCGGGAGTTCGGTCCGCTGGCGGGGGTGGACCCGGGCTTCACCATCTACGACGAGACCGATGCGTTGCGCGTAATCAAGGAGGCGTTCGAGCTGGCGGACGTCAGCGAGGGTCTGCTGCGTCCGGAGCAGGCGCGCGAACGGATCAGCACGGCCAAGAGCCGCCTGCAAACGCCCGAGGACGTGTCGTCGGTCGCTCAGCATCACGAACAGGTGGCCCTGGCGCAGGTCTACGCGGCGTATGAGGCGTTGTTGCGGCAGCGTAATGCGGTGGACTTCGATGATCTGCTCCTGCGCGTGGCGACGGTTCTGCGGGATCATCCCGACATAACCGAGCGCCTCAACGTCCGGTTCCGGTACGTGCTGATCGACGAGTACCAGGATACAAACCATGCGCAATACCTGATTGCGCACTTTCTGACCTGCCACCACCGGAACATCTGTGCCACTGGCGACCCGGATCAGAGCATCTACGGCTGGCGCGGGGCGGACATCCGCAACATCCTGGAGTTCGAGCGCGACTACCCCGACGCCAAGATCGTCCGGCTGGAGCAGAATTACCGCTCGACGAATTCGATCCTGCGGGTGGCATCGCATCTGATTCGCGCCAATCGGCGCCGGCGGCATAAGGAGCTGTGGTCGAACCTGGGGGTGGGCGAGCCCGTGCGCGTCTGGCGTTTTGCCGAGGGACACGAAGAAGCGGAGCACATCGCCGGACGGATTGCGGCGTTGCACGCCGCCGGGCGGCCATATAGTGACGTGGCGATTCTCTACCGGATCAACGCGGTTTCGCGGGGGCTGGAGGAGTCGCTGCGGCACCGCGGGATTCCGTACAAGATCGTCCGTGGGGTGGAGTTCTACAACCGCAAAGAAATTCGCGATGTGCTGGCGTATCTGCGGATTCTGGTGAATCCCGCTGACGACGTGGCTTTGCTGCGCATCGTCAACACGCCGCCGCGGGGCATCGGCAAGACGACGCTGGAACGCGTGCAGACGTTTCACGCGCGGCTGCCGCCGGAGTCCGGCGCGGGCGGAACTCGGCCGACGTTGCTGGACGTGCTGCGCGCTGCGGACGAGGTGCCCGGGCTGTCGCCGGCGGCGGTCGCGCGCCTGACCGGCTTCGTGGCCCTGCTGGACCGACTGAGCGGCGTGCTGACGCTGTCGGTTTCGCAAGCTGTCAGTGCGGTACTGACGGAGACGGGGCTGGAGAAGAGTCTGGCTGAGGAGCGTGACAGTGGCGGCGAGGATCGTCTGGCGAACGTGCAGGAGCTCGTCAGCGCGGCCCGTCGCTATGAGGAAGAGGCGGAGGAACCCTCCGTGCGTGATTTCCTCAATCGCATCAGCCTGGCCAGCGATCAGGACCAAGTGGACGAGCGCGCCGGCGTCGTCCTGCTCATGACGCTGCACGCGGCCAAGGGGCTGGAGTTCCCCGTCGTTTTCTTGGTTGGGCTCGAGCAAGGGCTGTTGCCCCATGAGTGGGCGCTCCAGAATCGCGACATCGAGGAGGAGCGGCGCCTGTGCTTCGTAGGGCTGACGCGTGCCCGGGAGCATCTCTATTTGTCGTACGCGGCGGAGCGCACGATTCGCGGACAACCTACGCCTCGCAGTCCGTCGCAGTTTCTCTTCGAGTTGGGCGAGGAGGGGCTCGTGTTCGAGGACGCGGAGGGGGCGGAGGGGGACACCGATCCGCCGGCGCCGAGCTTTGTTCCGCTTGTCGATGACCTGCCGCCCGAGGAAGCCGCACGACTCGTTCCGCGGCGACGCCTGCGAGGCAGTGCGGAACTGGACGATGTGGCAGAAGGCTCGCTGCCGTCTTCAAAAGACCGCACGCGTGGGCGGCGCGACATGGCTCCGCAACGAGGCTCGGTGAGCCCGTACGCTGACTGGAAGGCTGGGATGCTGGTGGAGCACGACCACTACGGCGTCGGGCAACTGTTGTCGATACGGCCCGGTGGGGGCCAAACGCGGGCCGTCGTGCGCTTTGCGGGGTATGGCGAGAAGACACTGATCCTGGAGTTTGCGCCCCTGCGACCTCTGGAGCGTCGCCCGCGGTGATCGCGGCGCGTTGCGTTCGCGGGCCGCGCGACGTAGGCTAACGAAGCATGGGCCACGCCACCGATCGGCAGATTCAGAACTTGCGTCGTTTGCTGGACGTAACGCGGCAGATGGCGGCGACGCTCGACCTTACGCGTTTGCTGGAGACGATCGTCGAAGCAACGCGGGCGGTTCTGGATTGTGAGCGCGCCACCATCTTCTTGTATGACCGCGACAGGCACGAGCTATACAGCCGGGTGGCGACCGGGGTGGAGTCCATCCGGTTTCCCGCCGATCGGGGTTTGGCCGGGGCGGCGGCCGCTCGCCGGCAGGTGATCAATGTTCCGGACGCGTATGCGGACCCGCGGTTTAACCCGGATGTGGACCGCGAGACCGGTTTTCGTACGCGGAACGTGCTGTCGTTTCCGCTGGAGAACCTGAGCGGCGAGCTGATGGGGGTTCTCCAGGCGTTGAACAAGCGCAGCGGTTGCTTCACCCCCGAGGACGAAGAAATGGCGCGCGTGCTCAGCGCGCAGGCGGGCGTGGCACTGCATCGTCAGGCCTTGCTGGAGGAGTTTGCCGAGAAGCAGCGGATGGCGCGGGACTTGGAGCTGGCCCGCAAGATTCAGCAGGCCTCATTTCCCAAGCGGAACCCGGAGATTCCCGGATATGAGGTCGCTGGCTGGAACCGCTCGGCCGATGAAACCGGCGGCGACTGCTACGATTTTATCCCCCTGGAGGATGGCCGCTATGGGATTCTGCTGGCCGACGCGACCGGGCACGGCATCGGACCGGCGCTGATCGTGGCCGAGTGCCGCTCGTTGGTGCGGGCGCTGTTGTCCGTTACGCAAGACCTGACCACCGTCGCCTGTCGCGTCAATTCCATCCTGGCGCAGGACCTGAGTGACGACCGCTTTGTGACGGCATTTCTCGGGATCCTCGATGCCCAGCATCACACCTTGCAGTACGTGGCGGCCGGACAGGGGCCTCTGCTGCTGGTCTCGCCCGACGGGGTGGAAACGCGCGGCGCGGGCGGCCTGCCGCTGGCGATCGTGGAGCGACTCGATTGCCCGACGGAAGAGTTCCGCCTCAAGCCCGGTGCAACGGTCGTACTCCTGACCGATGGGTTCTACGAAGCCGTGAGCCCGGCCGGCGATCCCTTCGGCGAGGTGCGCGTCGTCGATTTCCTCCAGCGCAATGCACATCTGCCCCTCGAGCAACTGGTCAGCGATCTGTACACGGCGGTGCGGCGTTACAGCCACGAGGTGCCGCAGAGCGATGATCTGACGGCGGTTCTCGTCCGACGGAATGCGTGAGCCGCGGGACGGCAAGGACTAGCAGGGCGTCGGTGACGGCACGCTGTTCGCCGGGTGGCGCGGCCGCTCCACCGGCCGGTAGTACTGATCCCTCTGCTGAGGAATCCAGCCGGCATCCTGGATGAGGTGGCGGATCTGTTCTTCGTTGAGCCGCCACGTCGTCCCGGCGGCCGAGACGACGTTTTCTTCCATCATGACCGAGCCCATATCATTGGCCCCGAAGAACAAGGCCAGTTGGCCGATCTTCGGTCCCATCGTGACCCAGCTCGACTGAATGTTCGGAATATTGTCCAGATACAGTCGGGCCAGCGCCAGCAGCTTCAGGTACTCGTACGCCCCGGCCAGCACGAGCCGCTGCCCATCGCGGACGCTTGCGGACGCGTCGTCGTCGGCGTGGTGTCGAGCCTCCAGGCGACGGGCCAGCCGCGTGCCTTGCGGCTGAAACGGCCAGTGGATGAACGCGATGAAGCCGCCGGTCTCGTCCTGGAGGTCGCGCAGCCGACGCAGGTGCTCGATGCGTTCGGGGATGGTCTCGATGTGGCCGAACATCATCGTGCAACTCGTTTTCATGCCGAGTCGGTGCGCGGCCCGCATGACGGCCAGCCATTGGTCGGTGGTCGCTTTCCCACGACCAATGCGGTGGCGGACCCGGTCGACGAGGATTTCGCCGCCTCCGCCGGGAATCGTGTCCAGCCCCGCCTCGCGCAGCCGCAGCAGCACATCCATCAGCGGCATGCGGTATACCTTGTGAAACGCCCAGATTTCCGGCGGACTGAAGGCGTGGATGTGGATGCTCGGATAGTTGCGGCGGATGAAGCGCAGCAGGTCGAGATACCAGGTGAAGGGCAGCCCGTGGCCGCTGCGATGGGAGGCGTCGGGGACGAGCCCGCCCTGCAAAAGGATTTGCGTCCCGCCGATCGCGAGTAGCTCCTCAATCTTGCGCCCGATCTGTTCGTAGGTGAGGATGTACGCCTCCCGGTGGCCGGGCACGCGGGCGAAGTTGCAGAACGTGCACGCCGCGGTGCACACGTTGGAGTAGTTGATGTTGCGATCGACGACGTAGGTGCGGTACGGCTCGGGGTGCAACTCGAGTGTACGCGCCAGTGCCCGCCGGCCCAGCTCGTGGATCGAAAGCGACTCCCACATCTCCAGCGCGTCGGCGTCGCTCAGTCGTGAACCGCGTGGGGCAGCGTTACTCCCAGCGCTCATCGGGCGGCCTCCACGGGGCGTGACGGCAACGCCGCGGGCCAGAGAATCTCCGCGTCCGGCGGAACGAGGCCGGCGGCCGCGCAAAGGCGGGCGAAATGGTTGGCTCCGGCCACGGCGGAGGGGTCGAGCGTGAATTTGAGGCAACGGGTGAGATAGCGCTGCGCGAGCGGTACCGGCCATCCGTGCCGCGGCCCGTCCCGTACCGCGATCTGCGCCGCCTGCGCCACGCCTCGATCGCGTGCCGCGGAGAGCAACGTTGCGATATGCTCCGCAGCGGTGCCGTGGTGCTCCGGAGCGCTGCTCGCCGGCGTGTCCGGAGGGAATCCGGCTGGCCACGCACGTTGGCCACAGCGCGGCGCGGACCGGCAGGCCCAGGCGGCAAACACGAACGGCAGTCCCGTGTGTTCCCGCCACGCGCCGCCGAGGTCGACTTCGTACGCGAATGAGCCGCGGCCGGGATGGACGACCTTGTCGCCGATTAACAGGACCGCCTCCGCCGTCGAGAGATCGTCGCTTCGCGCTTGGCACGGTTGCAGGACGAGCTCGCGGTTGAACAGCTCGCGCCAGAGCACGATCGCCAGCGCGACGGAGGTGTGCGAGTCGGAGTCCACCCACAGCGTGCGGATGCGTTCGGGCGGGACGCGGGCGAACACGCGCACCGTCATTGTCTCGCCGTCACATCCGATGCACGCGTCGGAGATCACGCGGAAACGGCCCTGGCAGCGCAACAGATCAATGACCGGCACGAGCGCCGCATCGACGTCCCCCGCAGCCAGCCGCTGGGGCAGGGCGGCGGGAACGTCGAACACGCACTGCACGCCGTCGGTCTCGTCGAGCCCCTCGATCAGGGGGCGCGCGTTCAGAAACGAAACAACGCCTAGCCGGATCATCACGCCGCCTACGGCACCGTTCGAGCGCTTATCCGCAACCGGGCTTCGCAAAGAGTCTGACGCTCGCCGGAATGTTCCTGCTCGGCGCGCGAATATAGCGGCCCGTCAGGCGAATACCGCTCGGGAGCACTTGTTTGTATTGTAGTTTCGAAACACCTGAAAGCCGGGCCGACCAGTCCGCGGGGGTCGCGACCCTGCTACGCCCCCGCGGAGAAGGAGACCGCCGATGCCGGGTCCCTGGGTGATGAACCGGTTCTTCTGGCTCTGCGTGCTGGCGGCGTGGTGCGCCGGGACGCGCGCCGCCGAGCCCATCGACGTGGCGTCGTATCTGCCTGCCGATACGGCAGTCTACGTGGGCTGGACGCCGTGGGTGGATAAGGACGCTCCTGAATTCAAGCGGCAATGTGAGCTGATCGAGGGGGTGCTGAAGCTGGCTTCGGAAAAAGGCGACGTCGCGCAATCCGACGTGACGCGCGAACTCGTGGGCATGCTTACCTTGCTCCCGACCGCTTCCGGTGGTCTGGGGGTGTTCGATGTCGGACTCGGCGATGAAGGGCTGGACGTGCAGGCGGCGGTCGTCTTGGCAGGCGCCGACGCCGGCCGGCTCAGCGCGGCGATCGACACCCTGATTTCAAAGATCGGGCTGACGGCGGAAGCGCACCGCATCAAGGATGTGCCTGTCCAGTGCAGCCTGATTCCGGACATGTCGCTATCGCTCGTCTGGGGTGCATATCGCGACTGTTTTCTCCTTGCGCTGGGCGACGTTGCCGCCGCCAAGGTCATCGATTGCCTTGCGGGCCGTGCAGAGGCGCTGACGACGACGGCTGAGTACCGCTTCGACCAGGACAAGCTCGGGGCCGGCCCGGCTGACGCCTCTCTTTGCGTGTACGTCAACGTGCCACGAGTGCTTGAGCGGGCCCGGGTGCTGGCCGCGGAACTCGGCAGCCCGCTGCCGCCGGTAGCGGAGCGACTGCTGGAGGAGTTGGGCGTTACGTCGGTACGGTCGAAGGTTCTCCGGGTCGCGCGCCGGGGCAGCGCGCTCGAGCTGCGAGCGTTCGCCCACGTTGACGGGCCGTGGCGCGGGCTGTTGAAGATCTGGGATCAGCAACCGCTGGGGCAGGCAGATCTGGCGATCGTTCCGCAGGACGCGTACTGGGCCTACGTCACGAACCTGGATTTGGGTGCCCTTTGGACGGAGGCGTTGCGGATCGTGGAGGAGGTCGCGCCGGACGCGCTGCCGTCGGTTCAAGGTGCACTTGCGGCCATGAGGGGCCTGCTGGGCTTCTCGGTCACGGATGACTTGCTGCCGGCGTTCGGCGACACCTGGGCGCTGTTCGACGCCCCCGGGCACGGAGGCTTGCTGCTGACGGGCGCGGTGCTGGTCGTGGACGTGGCAGACCGGGAGAAACTGGAAGCAATTCTCCAGCGCTGTATGCAGATGCTCACGCCGCTGGCAGCGCAGAACGATGTCGCCCTGACGGTCCGCCAGACCGTGCATGGGCCGCACACCGTGCATTACGTGTTGCTCGGAGGCGTACCGTCGCCGGTGGCGCCGGCGTGGGGTTTCGTGGGTGGGCGTTGCGTGATCGGGCTGTTCCCGCAAACCGTCGCGGCGGCGATGCGGGCGGTGGACCCCGGTACGCGAGGACCGACGATTCTCGACCATCCGGCCGTAAAAGCGGCGCGGGTTGGTTGGCCGACGGAGATACAGTCCTTCCGGTATTGCGACGCGCGCTACCTTGCGCGGCTGCTGTATCCGCTGGTCAACGCTTTCCGCACGTTGAGCGTCTCCGTGACGGCCAAGGCGGGGGCGGAGATCGATCTGGCTGCCATGCCTCCGGTGGACGAGGCGATTGCCAACGTGACGAGTTGCGTGGGGGTCACGGGCCGCGATGCGGATGGCATTTTGATCGTTGGTGCGGGCGGCGTACTTGTGTCAGGGCTTGGGGCGACGGACTTGCTGCGCGCCGGCGCTCTGTACCTTGCCACGTCGGACGCGCGCGCCGCGGAGGCCGCCACGAATGCATCGGGGCGGCGACTGACTTTGATTGGTCACGCGTGCCTGGTGTATGCCGCCCGTCACGATGGTCGCTTTCCTGATGCCCTTTCGATGCTCGCACGGGACGGCCTGCTGGATGACGAGACGCTGGCAGTTCCCGGCGCGCGCGGTGGCGATGTCGCGTATGCGTATATCGCCGGTCAGACGATGGACGCCGACCGTCGCAACGTGCTGGCCTACGAGCCTCGCGAACGGGGCGGTGCTCATGGCGTTTTGTTTCTAGACGGACACGTTGCACGTTTGCCGCGGTCTGAACTGGCGGCGGCGGTGCGGGCCACGTACGAGCGTCTGGGACGCGAGGCCGAGATTCCGGCTGCCTTCCGCCCGTAAGTCCGGGCGCCTATCATCTTCGGTGCCCACGCGGTGGATCGTGGGGTGCGGAGAATGCCATGCCGAAGGTAGGAGTTCTGCTATCGGGCTGCGGGTTTCTGGACGGGGCGGAGATTCACGAGTCGGTGCTGACGTTGTTGGCACTGGATCAGAAGGGGGCGACGGCGGTGTGCTGTGCGCCGAACATCGGCTTCGCCGTTGTCGATCACCAAACCGGTCAGCCGACCGGTGAGACCCGGAACGTGCTGAAAGAAGCGGCGCGGATCGCGCGCGGGGAGATCCGCGACGTGGCCAGCGTGCGGGCCGCCGATCTGGACGCGCTGATCCTCCCTGGGGGTTACGGGGCCGCCAAGAACCTGTGCGACTTTGCGACGCGCGGAGCCGACTGCACGGTGCACCCCGAGGTCGAACGTCTGGTCGGCGAGTGCCTGGCACACGGCAAGCCGATCGGGGCGATCTGCATCGCTCCGGCGCTGCTGGCGCGGATTGCCGGCCGGCGCGGCACACGCGCCAAGGTGACGATCGGGAATGACGCCCGCACGGCAGAAACGATCGTGGCCATGGGGTGTATACACGAAAACCAGCCGGTGACGGGCATCGCCGTCGATGCGGACCACAAGGTGGTTACGACGCCGGCCTACATGTTGGGGCCGGGGCCTGCCGCGGTCTTCGAAGGTATCCGAAAGCTGGTAGATCAGGTGCTTGCCCTGATACCACGCCAGTGACGCACGCACCGGTACGGTACGGCCGTGTTGCGGGGACCAGGCGTCCGTGACGTTCGAAGCTTGTAGTTCCGCGGCTGGGACGATCGCGAACGGTACGCTGAGGCTCGTGTGACCCGGTTTACAGCCGCGTGGAGACGTTTTCACGCTTGGCCGCGACGCTGGCGCTGGCCCGCCAAGATGCTCGTGCTTTTGACCGCCGCGGTCCTCACGTTGTACCCGGCGGTGTGGCTCGTGCCGGTGCACATTCGTCACCTGCGGAACCCCAACGCGCTCCTCGATCCAGAGCACCCCGGCCTGGCGCACCTGGAAGAGCGGGCGCGTGCCGCGGCGGGCGCCGACCCGACGCCGCGGGCCCTGCGCCGGGCGGTCGAAGATACGGTTTACGAGGCCGTGCCGTACGCCTGGGACTGGGAGACGTGGGGCGTGATGGACTACCTTCCGACCGTTGACCAAGTGCTGCGCAAAGGCCGCGAGGATTGCGACGGTCGGGCCATCGTCGCGGCGTCGTTGTTGAGGCGAATGGGGCAGCCGGCGTGGCTGGCCTCCGACTTGGTGCATATGTGGGTCGTTACGCCGGCGGAGGAACTGATGGGGCCCGGTCTGGGCCCGAAGACGTTCGTTGCGGACGAGCGCGGCGCGCGCGTGACGGTGAACTGGGGTCTTCTGAAGAATCTGGGGCGCGCGTTTTCGTTCGGCGTGGCGGTGTTTCCGCTTGGCCGGGAGCTGGTTCTGTTGGGGGCTGTGTGCTTGACCGCGCTGCATCCGTGGTCGAGCCGGCTTCGTCGGGTGGTCGGCTGCGCCTTGCTCACGGCAGCCCTGGTCACGCTTCGGAGCGTCGGCAACGCAGGCGGCGGATGGGCGCCGGTGTCCCCCCTCGCGTGGGTGGGAGTGCTGATGGCTGTCGTGGGGTGGCTCGTGCTGGTCGTCAGAGGGGGCGGGCGCCGTTCTCGCTCAGCGCCTCCTCGATAGCGGTCAGCGGGTGCAAGGGTCCGCGGCCGATCCCGGGGCACTCGGCAGCGGTTTCGGTCCAGGATGCCTTGGTTTCCAGATTCGAAGACCAGAACGGCCACGTGCGGCATTGAACGGGGCGGACGGGGTGGATCGCGCACGAGGTGGCACCATCCGGAGCACGCTGAAGGAACTCGCAGTCTCCGCCCGGCCGTTCGAGCAGGCTGCGGCCGAATCCGATCTGACGGACGTGGCGACGCTGAAAGTCCGCGGGCGAGAGGGCGAGGAATCGGGCGATGCGGTCGATTTCATCGCTGGTGACCCACACGTACCCGGGGGCCCCAGAGCAACACCGTCCGCACCGGGAACATTGGAAGCGTAAGCCGCTACGGTACCAGGGAGCGTGGGGCGTGGAACCGGTCACGGTGTCTTACCCTTTCCGCTTCCGCAGCATTTCTTGTACTTCTTTCCGGATCCGCAGGGGCATGGGTCGTTGCGCCCGACCGTCCGGGCGGCCTTAGCCTGTTCGACGGGAGTGTCGGGCAGCGGGGGCGCGTCGGGGTCAACGACCTCGGACTGGAGTTTCTTGCGCTGCTGTTGCCGTTCGTAGCGGCGCGTGAAGCGGTCGAAAACGGACATACACTGGTCCTTGAACAGGTTCGTGACGATGGCATTATACGCCCCTTCGGCGGCTGCAATGAGGTTTTTCGGGGTCGCCCCGCCTCGTGCGCGGCCGGTGCGAAAATCCTGCTTGACGAACTGCGGAAGGGACAGTATCTAGCCGCGCGCGCTTGCAGAAAAACGGACGTATAGGAGAACTTCGTATGTTCAACGAACGGGAGCAGATCGAGGTCGAATTGTCGGCGTTCGACGCGATCGAGGTGTGGGAAGAAGACGGACGGCTACGGACGGACATCACGACAGCGGATGCCGATCCCGAGCCGGACGCCGCCGCCGAGGAGTGGGAAGAGTGGTCGGACTTGGCGGGGGCCCTTGAACTCCGCTCTGACGGACGACGTCGCCGAGACGAAGACGAGGAAGATGAGCTGGACGACGACTTCGAAACGGAGGAGGAGGAAGAAGACGAGTTCGAGGATGACGAGTTCGACGAAGACTTCGACGAAGACCTCGACGAGGAAGAAGACGAGGATCTCGACGAGGACTTTGACGAAGACGACGAGGACTTGTAGCCCTTAGCGCGGGGCACAGGGGCGCGGGCTGCTCCCCGCGGCGACACAGCGGCATCGGATTTGGCGGGGGTAGCCCGCGAGCGGGGGTCAGGTTGGGGGTAGTCCAGAGCCGATATATAGCTGCATGAGCGTCGAGGCAGAGCAGCCCGCGCGCGCAAGCCGGGCGCAGTCGGACTCTGAGCCATCCCCTCCGCAGCCATCGGCCGCGCCGACGGTCGAACGTCGTTCGGGCGTCGATCGGCGGGCGGCGGACCGGTATCCGGGCGGTGACCGTCGGTCTGGCCTGGACCGTCGCCGGGGGCCCGGGCGGCGGCGAACAGACTACCGCCGAGCAGCCGAAGAAGGGCACATGACGGAGGAGCAACTCGACTTCCTCCGTGCAATGGACGAATACAAGCGGGTGAACGAACGGCCTTTCCCGACCCTTACAGAGGTCTTGGACGTTTTGCTGTACCTCGGATACCGGCGGGTCGCGCCCGTTGGGGAGTTCAAGCTGTCCAAGGGGCGCCAAACGCCGCCTCGGACACGCGAATCCAGTGAGGCAGATCCCTGATCGCGCCTTCCGGCCAGAGACTGCGTCCCAGGGGCGTCCGAGGGTGGTGTCTGCCCCGCTTCGGGGTGTCACGCAGCCCGCATGACGCGGGCCGTGTTCTCTTGGCGGCACAACGTTGGCCGACGCCGCTTCATTAATTAATTGCTTTGCTGAACACCGACTGTGCGAGGAAGCTCGACGGTAGGGGCTCTTCACTCGGCCTGGCACAAGACCAGTGGGCCCATCGTTTGGCTCGGTATTCACGTACAGCGCGTGGCGCACAACACCTCGGCACGAACGGTCGCCGCCGACTCCGCTCGCCCGGTTGCGCGATGCCAGCTACCATGAGCGCTGCTCCAGCGGTTGCAATCTCCCTGGCGAAGGAGCGCGCGTGCCATTTGTTCCGGAATCCGACAGTGTTGTGCCGCTTCCGTGCTCGGCGGTGTTGACGCACCACTGGCTGGTCCGTCGGCGTGGCGGAGAGCGCGTGCTGGAGGCGCTGGCGGAGCTGCTGCCCGAGAGTCCGATATATACGTTCGTTTATGATCCAGTGGGCTTGGCGGATTCGGCACTGAGCCGACGGGCGGTCCACACGTCGCTGCTTCAATACCTGCCGGGCGCGCGACGGCACTACCCGAAGCTGCTGCCGCTGCTTCCTTTGGCCGCATGGGCTTTGCGGTTGCCGCCAGTGGACCTGGTGGTGTGCTCCGATGCGGCGTTGGCCAAGGTGATGCGCGCGCATCCGCGCAGCAAGGTGGTCTGCTATTGCCATTCGCCGATGCGCTACGCCTACGAAGAGCAGATTGCGGCGGACTACAGCCGGTCGCTCGTGTTGCCCCTGAGGCCGGCGTGGGAGGTTGTGCGCGCGCTGGTCAGGCGGGTGGATCGGCGGGCCGCCCGGCGCGTAAACCTGTTCATAGCCAACTCGCGCCACGTGGCGGAGCGTATTCATCGGTACTACGGCGCAGATGCGGTAGTCGTGTATCCGCCGGTGGATATTCCGCCGCAGCCGTGGACGGGGCCGCGCGAGGACTTTTATCTGTGTGTCGGCTATCACGCACCGTATAAGCGCCTGGACCTGGCAATTGAGGCTTGTCGGCGGGTCGGCCGCCGGCTGGTGGTGATCGGCGAGGGCCCGCAAGTCCGCCAGATCGACCCGCGCAAGGACACGCACGTAGCCTGCCTCGGCTGGCAGCCGGACGAGGTTGTCCGCGATCACTACCGTCGGGCCGCGGGGCTACTGTTTCCCGGGATCGAGGACTTCGGGATCGTGCCGGTGGAAGCGATGGCCCACGGCTGTCCGGTCATCGCCTACGGGCAAGGCGGGGCGGCGGAAACGGTCGTGCACGGAGTCACCGGGGTGATTTTTCGCCTACCGACGGCGGACACGCTGGCGGAAGCCATCCAGTACCGCGAACGGTTGACATTCGACCCGCAGGCGATGCATCGGCACGCCCAACTCTTCGGGCGGACGCGCTTTCTGCGCGAAGTGCGCGCCGTGCTCGCGGCGGTGCTGGAATCACCCGCCGCAAGCACGTAAGTCACAGGTCGCTGGTACGCGACTAGTTTCCAGCGCCGGTGAACACACGCTGGAAAATGGTCAAGTCGCGCAGGTCCACGTCGCCGTCGTGATCGATGTCTGCCAGCCCGCAGTTCTGCGCGGGCGTGTTATTCGGGCCGCGCAGGCAATTCAGCATGCCGTTCAGGTCGATGAGGTCCACGTCGCCATCGAGGTCCAGGTCGCCACGCAGGCCCTGGCACGTGCCGGAGAACGTATGCGTGCCGGGCGTGGTCAGGGTGAGCAGGAGGTGGGTTGGGTCGTAGCCCGACAGGCTGCCCACGCCGCCCAAGAACCACTCAGCGGGCTCGGAGTGCAACCCACAGCCGGCGATGAAGCCAGGGAGGCGATAGGCATAGCCATCCGTGAATTCCCAGACCGTTCCTGTGCCGTCCACGCCGAACTGGCCATAGATGTCGAGAATGTGGGAACCGTCGGCTTTGTCGGTCAGGATGAACCGTTCGTTGCCGTAGCCGAAGGTGAAGTTGGTGTAGCGGTCGGCCGGAAAGCCGTAAATGCCTTGGAAGGCGCCGGTACAGGAACCGCTGGCGTTGGAGGCGATCACGAACGAACCGCCCGCCGGGATGGTTACTCCAGTCAGGTCGATGTCAACGACCAAGTCGGTGCTGGTGCCCGTCTGAACGATGAGTCCGCCTTCCTGGAAGGTGAACGGCCGGTCGCTGGTATTGGTCAGCTCGACGAACCGCGGGCAGTCGCCGCTTTCGGTGCCCTGCACGACCTCACTGATTATGAGGCAGCCGGGCTCACTCTGGAGGCAGGGGTTAGGCGTGCAGGGGATGCCTTCACCCAGGAAGGTCCCGCCGGCGGCCGCGCACGGCGTGGCCGTGAGCTGCGAGCACGTCTCGGCGACACAGCAGGCTCCCGGCTGCTCGCATGGGCCGTAGCTGGACAGGTCGGACTCGGTGAAATCTGCCGGGAGCCCGGTGCCCCGCGACAGACCAACAATTGCATCCTGGCAACTGACGGCCAAGTAGGTGATGTGGATTTCGCCGTTGTAGAACAGCTCGAACTGGAAGGTGTTCGCGCCACCTACGTTCAGCTCGGGAACGTTCTGGAAAGTGACCACCACGCGGTCGGCGGTGGTCTTCCAGCTCACGGTGCCGCCGCCGCCGGGATTGAGATCATCGAACAGGGCGGCGATGCGGGCGCGATTGAAGTGGGCGCTGAGCGTTTCCTGCCACGTGTTGTCAGCAGACCCGAAGGTGAGGTTCCCGTTCGCGTTCACGTACAGCGACGTATAGGAAGTGCCGTACAGCCAGACGGGGGTACTGAAGGAGATTCCCTGCGAGCCGTCGTCCCCCAAGCCGGAGATGGTGGTGCTGCCGGCGGGATCGGTAGGCAATGCGCTGGCCGGCGCCGAGCAGAGCTGATAGTAGTTCCCGGAGCCGTTGGGAATCCAGAAGAGCGTTCGGTACGTCAAATCAAAGGGATCGGCGCTGCCCGTGAACTGTTCCGTGAAGTAGTCGGCCTGTACGATGGTCGTGAATTGGAAGGGGGTTGACCAAGTGCTTTCCCCGCAGTCGTTGCGTGCCCGAACACGCCAGTAGTATGTCTGGCCCGCTTCCAGATTGGTAGACACCGTGACGGCCGGCTGGGTAACGAAGGCCCCGAACACCAGCGGCGTAAAGCTGGTGTAGCGCGAGACCTGCACTTCGTACTGGGCGGCCTGCGCCACGGCTGACCACTGGAGTGTTGGCGTGCGAGAGATGCCGGTCGCACCATTCGGCGGGCTGACCAGTGTTGGCGTGGCCGGTTGCTGGCTGGCTACGCTCAGAGTGACGGTGGCCACCTGCTGATCCGCGCCTGCGGTTCCGCGGATCGTGATGGTGTAGATGTCCGGCGGGACAGCGGCCAGATTGCCGATCGTAAGGGCTGAAGAATACGGTGGAATCTGATTGTTGCTGGTGAAGGTGACTGTGGCACCCGGCGGCGTGCCTTCGGCCGTCAGCGTTACTGGCTGTGCGAAGCTTCCCAGCCGCTCCACGGTGATGGCGTAGGTTGCAGACTGGCCCGGCGGCGCGCAGACGGACTGACTGGCTGGGCTGGCGCTGATCCGGAACCCGTCCGGGCGCGGAATGCGCAGCGACGGGTCGCCCAAGATCACAAATTCCTCGAAGAAGTTGCGCACGATATCGGCGTTCTGGGTCGGCGGGCCGCCAGGATATGCCGGTTGTCCGTATTCGTCGAGGAAGCGGTATAGCGCCGCCAGCCAGGCCGGTCCGACGGTCCAGATTTCATCCTCGAAGTAGGCGGCGAACATAGCCTTCTCGAGAATCCCGGAGGGGCGCCAGGCCTCAACGCTGCCCCAGTAGATATAGTTGGAGGCTGAGATGTAGACACTGGCACCCTTGTTGCTTTGGCGGACCCAGGTCTCGCCAAAACACTCATCGTAGTCGAAATGCGCTGTATTGCAGGACCAGCCGGCCACGATGGGGTATTTGCCTGTGTTGGTCAGCCCCTGCACGTCGCTCTGATAGAAGGCTGGCTGCCACCAGCCGCTGGAACCGCTGTGCCCCATGTAGGTCAGCCACATAACACCGTTGTTCACAGCGTTGGCAACCTGTTGGGTGCCGGCCCCCTGGGAGGCATACAGACGCAGTGGGGTGTAGTCATTGGGCTGTAACCAGCTCGAAATGATCAGTTCCGCCGTCGTCTCGCCAACGTTGTACGTGTCCGAATTGACCGAGAATGCGACGCGCGTGACCCAGTTGGGATCGGAAAAGCTCCCACTTTCCACATAGAGGGTCTTGTTCACGATAGCCTCAAGTTGTGTGGTGTTGGTCACCGGGAAGCGGCCGACGGGGACCTCCGGATACCAGTCGGTGTTCGGGTCGTCCATGCAGCCGTAAGGCCAATCGGTAGTGGCCTGCTTAGAGCCGCCGCCGACGAAATGCGGGATCGTCGTCGCGGTGGCGCTGGATGTTCCGCTGGTGTCGCCGACGATCAGGATATAGTTGGGCGCCTGGGCGGTGTTCCACAAACTCCGCACGTAATTGCGGATGGCCGCCCGGGTCGTGCCCGGTGCGACGTTATATAGGATTACGTTCATGCCCAGACTCTGCTTGTAGGCGATGAACTGGTCCAGCGCGGCGCTACCGACGTAGCTCGACGCGGCGACGATCAGGTAGTTTTCCGAGGGAGGGTCGGGCAGCCGCATGCTCGGATCGCCCAGCAAATACCACTCGTTGGTGTAATCACGCGAAATCGGGGCCTCCAGACCGTACTGGGCGATGAAATGGGCCGCCGCCGCCTGGTACGCCGGGCCCAGCTCGTGAATCTTGTTGTCGTACAGAGCCCGGAACAGGAACCGGTACATATCCTGCCAGCTTTCCCACGTGTAGTCGTCCATGCTCCTCAGTTCGCCGTACCCCGCGGCCGCTCCCTTGTTCGGCTCCAGAAGCCACTTCTCCAGGAAGCCTGGCGAGGCGGTAGGCGTCGTGTAGTGGAAAGCGGCCGGGCTGCACGAATAGCTGAGTACTACAGGATAAAGGTTGGAATTAGCCAGGGCCTCTATGTTGGCGAAAGTAAAGGGCGGCGAGCCCCAGGCCTGGAACCCCGCCGCGTGACCGAAGTACGACGCCAGAAAGCAGCCGGCGTTGATAGCGTCGATCACATCCTGCGTATCGTCCCCCTCCCTGGCATATACGCGGTTGGACGAGATGCGGTTCGGCGTCATGTACGTGTCGATCACGTAGTTGTGCATCGCCTCGCCGCCGGAGTAGGTTTCTGTGCCGGCGATGAACACGGCGCGGGCCGTATAGCCCGGGTCGGCGTAGTTGCCGGCCTCGACATAGATGATCTTGTTGACAACATTTTGCAGGTCGGTCGCGGTGCGCACCGGTATCCGCGCGATGGCCATGTCCGGGAACCAGTCGTCGGGCCCGTCCATGCAGACGAGCGGTACGTCTGTGCGGCAGGGCCGCGGCGGAACGCCCGCATACGTGCCGATCGACCACGGGCCGGTCACCCACGTCGTGTCGTTCGCGTCACCCACGATCAGCACGTACTCTGGCGCACTGTGCGTAGACCAGAGGCTCTGCAGATAGGCTTTAATGGTCGGCAACGTGGAGCCCACCGCCGGCGTGTAGGTCGAGACCGTGAAGCCTTGGGAGGTCTTGAAGTCGATGAACTGGTTCAGCGGCGCGCTGCCTGAGAAGTCCGGCGCGCAAATAATCAGCAAGGTGCCGCCGCGTGTGTCAGCCAACCGCGGCGGGTTCAGCACGGCGCGATTGAACCCCGTGGTGGGACGAAGGTTTGGCAGGGTCACGCCGCCCTCGAAGTACAGCTCGACTTCGATCCGTGGCCACAGCCGCAGCTCGTTCGCCGCAGGGTTGTAGGCCACCGGCCGCACCTCGAGCATGTAGAGCTGCTGACCGCGCGCAATTCCGGCCGGCGTAATGCTGACCCGCTGCGCGGGTGCCCACTCGTCGCGGCGGTACGCCGCGGTGTCCAGCTCTGTGATGTGCCCCCGATCGCGTGCCACTCCCGGGGGGCCCTGAACCGGTATTATGGGCCCCGAAAAGCCTGCGGCCTTTAGGTCGATGAAAACCGACGAGTCCTCGCGCACCGAGTAGTCCACATAAGCGCCCAAGGGTGTCGCGAACATGCGACGGATGACCGGCAGTGCCGGCGCTCCTTTCTCGCCGATGATGCCGCCCTCCGGACACGTTAGCTCTACAAACTCGCCGGCGTCCGTACTGACGGCCTCCAGCTTGAGCGTGGTCAGATCGACCGTGACTGCCAAGCCGCTGTCGTCCCGCCGCGGCACAAATACGCGCGGTGCCGTCGCCGCCGCCGATACCTGAAGTTGCACGTTCCCGTCCGGCGAGACGGTCACCCACACCGGTGCAGCCGCAAGGGCACTGCCACCGAGCGCGATCAACCACAGACCCGCGAGGCATGTTCGAGCGAACTTAGTCGTTGACGGCATCACTAAACTCCTTCCCGGCGCAGGTCGCGGGGGCGGCGAGACTTGAGCGAAAAGCTGTCCATCCGTGCGCACCATGTATCCCCGGAAGCGCACCTCAATGGTACCCGTGCGGGTGCCGGGGTCGCAAGCGAAAGTTTGCGGCTGTACGACCTGCTGAGCTTCGGCGGGCACGCGTACCCGTACCCGTCGCCGATCGCGCGGCGTTGACTTTGCCCGCTCCGATGGATAGTTTGAGAAAACCGATCGGAATCGTTCCTGCCTTTGGTGCGACCTCCTATCGGGTGTAACGGATCAACTTAGGCCCCAGGGGTTGGATCCCCGTCTGCGAAACGCAGTGCACAGAGAACCGAGGAGTGAGCGTTGAAGCGGATTTATGTCGGCAATCTGAACTATCGGACTACGGGGGAGGCGCTGGAGGCGGCGTTCGCCGCGTTCGGTCCCGTGCGCAGCGTTTCGATCCTGCAAGATCGTGAGACCGGCCGATCACGCGGGTTTGCGTTCGTCGAAATGGAAGACGATGAGCAGGCCTTGGCTGCGATCAACGCCCTCAACGGCACCGAGCTGGACGGGCGGCGACTGACAGTCAACGAAGCCCGCCCGCGCGAGGACGCGCGCCCCGGCCGCGGCTTCGGCGGCGGACGCGGCGGCGGCCGGCGCTAGACGCATCTGTGGACGAGGGTTGCATTGTTGCCCGGTACAGCCGGGACGAAGTTGCGGTGCGCGCCGGCGTTCGACGCGTGGACCGGCAACGGCGGCATTGTCGCACCTGCGGGCCCATGTCCCGCGCCGAGCGGCGCGGCGACTGTGTCCGGCGGCCCGCTACCGCGGCTGGTGCCGGACGATCTGGCCGGTCGAAAGGTACACCACGTCCTCTGCGATGTTGGTGGCGTGGTCGGCGATGCGTTCCAGGTTCTTGGCGACGGACAGAAGGTCGAGCTCACCGGCTAGTTGTCGGGCTGACCGGTCCGCATGGGCGACGATCGTCTGTACGATCCGCCCGTACAACGCGTCGACCGCCTCATCCTGTCGCATGACCTGACGGGCGGCCTCGGCGTCGTTTTGACTGTACGCCTGCACTGCATCGCGCAACACCTGCCGGACGACCGGGCACAGTTGCTGAAGCTCGTGGCAGCGGCGGGCGATGATCTGCAATTCGCCGTGGCGGGCGCGTTCGGCGATGTTCACGGCGCAGTCGGCGACGCGTTCCAGGTCGTTGTTGACTTTGAGGATCGTGCACAACATGCGCAGGTCAATCCCGACCGGCTGGTACAAAGCCAGCAGGCGGATGACCTCAGCCTCGACCCCAACCTCGGCCGCGTCGATCTCTGCATCCCGTGTGATCACGCGTTGCGCGCGGGACTCGTCCGGATCGAAAACCGCCTCGCAGGCCTCCTGAGTCATCTCCTCGACCTGGCTGGCCATGCGGAGCGACTGCCGGCGGAGCTCGTCGAGCAGCGTTACAAAATGCGCTGTCATGGTCGCCTTCCTTCCGTCGCCGCCAGCGCCGTCCTTGACCTCAGGCTTTCGCCCGGCGCAGCGATGACCGCCGTGGACTGCCGGCCGCGCCGTGGGCTCCGGGGCGCGTCCCCTGGGAGGATGTCGGCGCGGCCGCGTCCGGCGAATTCTATCGGTCGGGGCGGCGGGTGCCAGCAGCGCGGCCGTTTGGCGCCGCCACCGGCTGTCGTATAATCCGCCAACTTCCCCCTGACGGCGCGGCCGGCGGCGCGCGGTCCGTCGGGGCCAGTGAGCGCCCATGGAAGACCTGTCAAAAATCCGCAACATCGGCATCGCTGCGCACATCGACGCCGGCAAGACCACCACGACCGAGCGCGTTCTGTACTACAGCGGCATGATCCACCGCATGGGCGAGGTCGATGATGGGACGACCGTGACCGATTTCGACGTCGAGGAACAGCAGCGCGGAATCACTATCTATTCCGCGGCGGTGTCGTTCGAATGGCGGGACTGCCGGGTCAACCTGATCGACACCCCGGGACACGTGGATTTCACGGCGGAGGTCGAGCGCAGTCTCCGGGTACTGGACGGTGCGATCATCGTGTTCGACGCCAAGGAAGGCGTCGAGGCACAGTCGGAAACGGTTTGGCGACAGGCGGACAAGTACAAAGTCCCGCGCATCTGTTTCATGAACAAGATGGACCGGACCGGAGCGGATTTCTTCCGCGCCGTAGACACCGTGCGGCAGCGCCTCGGCGCCAACCCAGTGATGATCCAGCTTCCGTTGGGTCAGGAGGAGAGTTTCCACGGGTACATCGACTTGGTCACCATGCGAGCCGCCGATTACACCGGCTCGCCGGACGGCAGTCGCTTCCGTTGGATTGATATCCCGGTCGAGCACGAGGCGCAGGCCCGCGAGTATCGACACCTGCTGGAAGAGAAGGTCGCGGAATTCGACGACGGGGTGATGGCCAAGTACGTTGAAAACCAGCCGATCGGCGCGGAGGAGCTGCGCGCCGCGCTGCGTCGCGGGACGCTGACGCGGCAGTGTCAGCCGGTGTTATGCGGGTCGGCTCTCCGGTACATCGGCGTGCAGGGTGTGCTGGACGCCGTCTGCGACTACCTGCCCTCGCCTCTGGACATTCCTCCGGTGGAGGGGCGCGACCCCGAGAAACCCGCGCGGATCATTACCCGCAAGTGCGCGCCGGAAGAACCTCTTTGTGCGCTGGTTTTCAAGGTGGTGGCGGAGCCGCATGCGGATCTGTACTTCGTGCGCGTCTATTCGGGCGTGCTCAAAGCGGGCACGCGCGTACTGAATGTCGGTCGCCGCCGCAAGGAGAACATCCCACAACTGTTCCGCGTGTTCGCCAAGCGGCGTGAGAAAGTCGAGCGGGCCCGGTGCGGGGACATCGTGGCGGCGGTGGGGCTGAAGGAGACTTACACCGGGGACACCCTGTGCGACACGCATGCTCCGCCGGTGCTCCTGGAGCAGATCGATTTTCCGGAGACCGTGATCAGCATGGCGATCGAGCCGCAGTCCACGGCGGACCGCGATCGGCTTCTGACCACGCTCCAGATGCTGGCCCGCAGCGACCCGACGTTCGAGTTCCGCACCGACCCGGAGACGGGCCAGACGCTGATCTGCGGCATGGGGGAGCTGCATCTGGAAGTGAAGTGCCACCTCCTGGAACGCGAGTTTCACATTCCGGTCCGCGTCGGGAAGCCGCGGGTCGCGTATCGTGAGGCGATCACCCGCGCGGCCGAGGCGGAGGGCCGCTTCATCCGTCAAACCGGTGGTCGTGGGCACTTTGCTGTCGTCCGGCTGCGCGTGGAGCCGTTCGAGCCGCAGCCCGGTCAAGAGCACTTTCAGTTCGTCAACAAGCTGCGCCCGGGGGTTATTCGCGACGCCTTCCTCCCGGCCATCCAGCAGGGGGCCCGCGATGCCGCCCGAACGGGCGTGCTCGGCTCCTACCCGCTGATCAACATTCGCGTCACGCTGCTCGACGGTCAGGAGCACCCGGTCGACTCGTCCGAGGTGGATTTCGAGAGTGCCGCGGCGCTGGCCCTCCAGCAGGCTGTCTCCCAGGCCGGGCCCGTGTTGCTCGAACCCATCATGAGGGTGGAGATCGTCACCCCGGAGGAGTATTACGGGGCCATCAACGGCGACCTGATGGCGCGGCGGGCCACCATTACGCAGACCGGCATGCGCGGGCAGAACCATGTGATCACGGCCGAGGTGCCGCTGGCGACGATGTTCGGGTATGCGACGCAGCTTCGCTCGCTGTCCCAGGGGCGTGCGTCGTATGCGATGGAACCCTGTCGCTATGAGCGCATGCCGGACAGCCTTGCCCGACAGGTGCTCGGCATCCTGTAGAGCACGACTCCGCGACGTTCAAGCGAACCGCCACAGACCGGCAGCGCGGGCTGCGTCATAGGCCTGGGCCAGTTCTTCGTCGCTTACCCGCCGGTTGATTTCTGCGAATTCCGTCCCACAGACGCGGTTGTCCGGATGGTACTGGTCCATGATGTTCACGTACATATCGCGGGAAAGTCCCGCAAGCCAGCGCAGAATCGCGACGCTCTCCGACACCAGCCCCGGCATCACCAGGTGACGCACGAGCACGCCACGGCACGCGATGCCGTCCGGGGTAAACCGCAAGTCCCCGACCTGGCGGTGCATCTCCCTGATCGCCTCGCGGGCGCGCGCGCCATAGTCGGCGGCCCCCAGATAGCGCGTGCCGGCAGCCTCCGACCACAGCTTGAAGTCCGGCATGTAGATGTCCACGATGCCGTCCAGAACACGCAGCGTTTCGACGGCGTCGTACGCGCTCGTGTTGTACACGATCGGTACGCGCAGCCCGCGCTCCACGGCCAGCGCGACCGCCTCCACCATCTGCGGCACCACGTGCTCCGGCGTCACGAAGTTGATGTTGTGACAGCCGGCTTCCTGGAGCGCGAGCATCATTTCGGCGATGCGATTTGCCGGGTACGTCCGTCCCGCGACCTGCTGGCTGATGTCGAAGTTTTGGCAGAAAACGCAGCGCAGGTTGCAGCCGGCGAAGAAGATCGTCCCGCTTCCCTTCCAGCCGCGCAGGCAGCGTTCCTCGCCATGATGCGGGAAGGCGGAGCTGACGCGGGCATCCCGTCCGATCCGGCACATGCCGACCTCGTCTGCCAACCGGTTGACGCCGCACGCCCGCGGGCAGACCCGGCAAGCGGCCAGGCAGCGGCGGGCGGTCTCGACTCGGGCTTGCCACTCCGCGGGCGACAGGGCCAGGTAGACGGGCCGGAAGTCCGGAATCACGAATTGCGGCGGATTCTCGCGCACTCGTGCCTCTCCGTCGCGGGTGTCGCGCGGGGAACCTGCTTGAGTCTATTCCCGGTCGTCGCGCCGAGCGGTTTGGCCAGATGGTCCGTCGAGCCGCCCCGGGGGGCCTACATCCGCTCGAGCACGGGGATGCCCAGCAGACCCAGCCCGAGCTTCAGCGTGCGAGCCGTCAGGTCGCACAACCGCAGCCGCGCTAGCCGTGTTGCTTCCTGTTCTGCGGCCAGCACGGGACACTGTTCGTAGAACCGCATGAAGTCTCCGGCCAGCTCGTACAGATAGGCGCACAGCACGTGCGGCGTGAGCTCGGCGGCCACTGTGTCGATCACATCTCGCAGCCGGGCCAGGCGCAGCGCCAGCGCGCGCTCTGCGGGATGGCCGATGAGCACACGCACACCCGGCGCGTACACGTCCGGCGAGCCGATGCGCTCTGCCGCCTTGCGGTAGATAGACCGGACCCGGGCATACGCGTACATCATGTAGGGGGCGGTGTTGCCCTGGAGGGCCAGCATTTTGTCCCAGTCGAACACATAGTCGCTGTTGCGATCGTTGCGGAGGTCGGCATATTTCACCGCGGCGATGCCGATGCAGCGGGCGATCTCCTCCGGCGACAGCATCGCGTCGGCGCGGCTGGCCGGTGTGTCTGGGACAGGTTCGTCCGCGTCCGCAGCCCGCTGGCGGATCAGCTCCAGCGCCCGTCGCTCGGCTTCGTCGAGCAGCTCGCGCAGTTTCACCGCGGCGCCGGCCCGCGTCTTGAGCGGTCGTCGGTCGCTGCCCAGCACGCTGCCGAAAGTGACGTGCTGCACCTGAACATCGGCGGGGATCCAGCCGGCGGCCCGCGCACAGGCGAAGAACATCTCGAAGTGAAGCTTCTGGCGGGCATCGGTCACGTAGATAACGCGCTGCGCGCCGATTCCGCCGGAGGGGAAGCGCAGGTGCTTGAGGCGGTAGCGGATGGCTGCCAGGTCGGTGGTCGCGTACAGATAGGCGCCGTCCGATTTCTGGACGATCATGCCGAGCGTCTGCCCGTCCGGGTTCCGGAACAGCGGTTCACCCTTGTCGTTGTACAGGTAGACGACCAGGGCTCCCTGGTCCTCACGCAGCTCGGCGCGGATTCCGTTCGTTCCGGTCAGCGGCGACGGTGAACCTTGCTGGGGCCAGACCGCGAAGCGCGTGCGGAGCTCGTGGATTACGTCCGGCAAATGTTCGTTGTAAAAGCTCTCGCCCCGGATGTCTTCCGGGGTGAGCAGCACTCCCAGACGTCGATACAGGTGGTCGATTTCGGCAAGACTGACGGCGCAAATCTTGTGCCACAGCTCGCGGGCGAGCGGGTCGCCGGCCTGCAATTCGGCCACCGCCTGTCGGGCCTCGCGCGCGAACTGTTCGTCCTGCTGGAAACGCTCGTTGGCGGCACGATAGTCCGCTTCGATCGCCTCCAGCACGTCCGTGTGCGTCGTTGGCGCCGGCAGGGGATGTTCGCGGTACCAGCGGATCAGCATCCCGAACTGCGTTCCCCAGTCCCCGATATGATTCTGCCGGACGACTTCATGCCCTTGAAATGCCAGCACGCGGGCGAACACGTCCCCGATGATCGTGCTGCGCAAGTGTCCAACGTGCATCTGTTTGGCGATGTTGGGCTGAGAGTACTCCACGACGACGCGCAGCGGTCGCTCGACCGGCGCGAGCCCGACTCGATCGACGGCATCCGGCCCGGGGGCGGGTGGAGCCGGAATGTCCGCCAGGTACTGCCCCAGAAACGCATCGCTTAGCCGGATGTTCAAAAAGCCCGGTCCCGCTACCTCCAGAGCACTGACCGTGTCGGCGAGGCGGGGGGCGACGGCGTCCCGGATGCGTTCGGCCAGGTCGCGGGGCTTGGTTTTCAGGGCGCGTGCCAAGGACATCGCCGCGTTGCACTGGTAGTCGCCGAACCGCGGCTCCCCGGCCGGGCGGATCTGCGGATCCACGTTTTCCGCCGCCTGTCCCGTTACCGCGGCGATTGCCGCGGCGAATTCCCGAGCCAGAACGTCCTGTAAACTTGCGTGCGGCATAGCGGCCTGCAAAGTATCGGGCGCGGGTGCACGACGCAAGTTGTGCGTGCCGTGGCGTGCGCGGGCGCCGCCCACGAGTATTCCCGGATGCGCCGCTGCCCGAGGCGCGTGTAAGTGCTAGAATACCGGAGCGTCAGCGCTGTCGCGGGTGTCGCGCAGCCTGTCGTGCCTGTGGGTGACTCCCGCTGTTGCGCCCCACGCTCGTGCGAGACCGGGTCGAGAGTGTCGCGCCCGCGGCGTCCGGTGCGGACGTTGGGGCGCGCTCGGTTGGCGTCGCGCTGCCCTTCGCCCGCATCCTGACCGGGCATGTTGCCTTCACACTCCTTAACGCCCTGCTCTTTGCGAACACGGCCTGGCTGATACCCTTGCTTGTCCGGCTCCGCTTTGGCTCCGCCGATCCGGATTGGAAGGACTGGCAGACCACGCTCGTGACCGCAGCAGTCCCGGCCGTGATGATGTCCTCTATCCTGTGGAACGAGCTGCTGCGGCGGATGGCGCTGCGCCGCTATCTGCTGTTGTTCTGGCTGACGGCCGCCGTTCCGCTGGGATGTCTGGCCCTGGTGCAGAACTACTGGCAGCTCTTTTTATGCCACGTGATTGCAACGCTCGGCTCGGCGAGCTGGACGCCGGTCAACGGCAAGCTCCTGGAACGTTTCTATGCGGCCGAAATCCGCGGTCGCGTGTACGCGCTACTGAATATCGTCACGCACGGCGGCGGCATCGTCACGGTGTACCTGGTGGGTCGCTGGCTGGAACGGAACCCGGACGCGTTCCGTCTGTACTTTCCGCTGGCCGCGATCGTGCAACTGGCGGGCGTGGCTTTGCTGGTGCGGCTGGTGCGACGGGCCGGCGCGTCCGACCCGGTGGATGTTCGGTGGCCGTTGTCCTGGTCGGGGCTACTGCGACCGGTGCTTCGCATGGGAGCGGTGTTGCGCTCGGACTGCACCTTCCGGCGGTACGAGCAGGCGTTCATGACCTACGGGGCAGCCTTTATGCTGTGCGACGCGCTGCTGCCGGTGCTCGCCACCGACCGGCTTCACATGCGCTATGAGGATTACGCTCACTCGACCCAGATGATTTCGAAGATCGCGCTGCTGGCCGTCTTGCTCCCGGCCGGGTGGACGCTGGACCGCCTCGGGGCCATGCGAACGTCCGGTATCGCTTTCGGCGTGCTGGCGACGTATCCGCTGCTCTTGTTGACGGCTCGCGACTGGAGTGGCGTGGCGACCGCAAGTGCCGTGATGGGCGTCGGTATGGGTTGGGTTTCGATGGGCTGGATGCTGGGGCCCGTAGCTCTGGCCGGTACGGCCGAGCGAGTCCCGCATTACGTCGCCATTCACGCCACTCTGGTCGGTGTCCGGGGAATTGTCTTCCAGGGGGCCGGGATGCTGCTGTACAAACTGACTGGCGGGTTCGCGTGGCCGCTGCTGATTGCCGCGGCTGCCTTCACGTGGGCCGCGTTTCAGATGTGGCGGCTGCATGGGGACCGGCCGCCCATCGCCTTGGAGAGTCAAACGTGAACGTCCTGTACGAGCGCGATGTGGTCACTGATGTCTTGCGCGGTCGCCGAATCGCGGTGCTCGGGTTCGGTTCGCAGGGCCGGGCGCAGGCCCTGAACCTGAAGGACAGTGGCCACGACGTTGTGGTCGGCCTGCGCTTGCAAAGCCCCGCCCGCGCCGAAGCCAGCGCGGCCGGCTTGACCGTCTGCGAACCGGCGGAGGCGGTCCGCAGCGCCCACGTGGTCATGCTGCTGATCCCCGATGAGGTCCAGGCCGAAGTCTTCACAACCGTGGTGCAGCCGAACCTGCGGCGGACAGCATATCTTGGCTTCGCGCACGGCTTTGCGATTCACTTCCGGCAGATCGTCCCCGCCTCCGACACGAACGTTTTTCTAGTGGCCCCCAAAGGGGTCGGGCCGATGGTCCGACAGCACTTTCTCGCCGGCGGCGGTGTCCCCGCCCTGGTCGCCGTCCATCAGGACCCGGCCGGGGATACTCGCCAGGTGGCCCTCGCTTACGCCTGTGCACTCGGTTGCGGACGGGCCGGCATTCTGGAAACCACGTTTCGCGAAGAGACCGAAACGGATTTGTTTGGCGAGCAGGCAGTCCTGTGCGGCGGCTTGGTCGAGCTGATCCGGGCCGCATTTGAAACCCTGGTCGAGGCGGGATATAGCTCCGAGCTCGCTTACTTCGAATGTCTCCACGAGGTCAAACTGATCGCAGACCTCGTCCACCAGTACGGCATTCCGGGAATGCGGTCGCGTATTAGCCGCACCGCTGCGTACGGCGGCCTGACCCGTGGCCCGCGTGTGATCGGCCCGGCGACGCGCCAGGTGCTGCGCGAGCTGCTGGCGGAGATTCAATCGGGCGCCTTTGCCCGTGAGTGGCTGGACGAGCACGCTACCGGTCGCCGCCGGATGGAGGCTTTGGCCGGGCAGGAAACGCGGCATCCGATCGAAGAAGTGGGACTTCGGCTGCGTGCGATGATGCCTTGGCTGACGAACGCCGCGTCATCGCTCGGTAAGCCGCCAGCCGTCTGACTGCATCGCAATTCTTCCCAAACTGGCGGACTGGCGGCGGGGACGATCCGAGCCCGCCCGCCGAGTGGCGGGACGGCCTTCTACTGGCGGGCGGGGTTCGGATAGCACGCCGCCGAACCGGGAATCGTGATCGAGTTCGCGTCCACCTTTAGGCCCAAGGTCCAAGCCCAGGCGTGCCGAAATATCGCGCCGGGAAGCGAGCGTCGGTCCGGTGCGCCGGGATAATCGGGCGGGTGACTTTCCGCGAGCGTCGTGTGCGCCTTTAATAAAGGTGTGTAAGCCGCCCGACGGGTTTCAGGGTGGCAACGTGGGCGTGCATATGTTCACGGGCATCATCCAAAGTCTCGGCACCGTCCGGCAGGTGGAGGCGGCGCCGCGCGTGCACGAGTCCGGTGCGCACGCTCATCGTCTCGAAATCGACCTCGGGGTGCTGGCTGACGGGCTCGTGACGGGGGCCAGTGTAGCAGTGAACGGTGTGTGCGTGACGGTGGCCGACCGGCAGGCGAGTGTGGCCAGCTTCGACGTGGTGCCGGAGACCTGGAACCGCACGACGCTGCCGGATCTGCGGCCGGGCGACCCGGTTCATCTGGAACGTGCTCTTCGCGTCGGCGACCCGCTCGACGGCCACTTCGTTCAGGGGCACGTGGACGGCATCGGTGTCATCGAACACATCGCCCGAACGGCGGGCGAGTGGAAGCTGTGGGTTTCAACCCGCCCGGAGCATATGCCCTGTATCGTGCCCAAGGGCTCGATCGCTTTGGACGGCGTCAGCCTGACCGTCGTCGACGTGGAAGATGCCCGGTTCTCCGTGGCGCTCGTGCCCACCACGCTTCAGCGCACGACCTTTGCGCGGCGCCGGCCGGGGCAACGTGTCAACATCGAAACGGATATCGTCGCTCGTCTTGTGGTAGCCTGGTTGCAGCGGACCTCGACGTCGGCCCCTGCGTCCGCGCTCACCTGGCAACAACTTCAGGCCGGGGGGTTCGTCACATGACCGTCCCCGCCCCGACCGCGAACGGCGAGCGGCCGCTGATCGGCATCAGCATGGGGGATCCGCTCGGCATCGGCCCCGAAGTCATCGTCAAAGCGCTGGCGGATCCCGCCCTGCGCCGGCGAGCACGTTTCATCATCTTCGGGCTGCACGACGTGCTTGAGGTGGCCGCGGATCAGGCCGAGATCAACCCGTTCTGGTGGCGGGAGCCCTATGATCAGACGGCGCGGGTGTCGACCGGTGTTCTGGTCGCCGATTTCGACGAACTGCAACCGATCGCGGCCGAGGAGCCCCGCGGGCCGCATGCCCTCGCCGGCCATGCCTCCTTCCGTTTCGTTGAAGAGGGGATTCGACACCTCCGCTCCGGGGCGCTGGATGCGCTGGTCACGGCCCCCATCTGCAAGCAGAGCTGGCAACTGGCCAACCATCGGTACCGCGGTCACACCGACCTTCTGGCGCGGCAGTTCGAGGCCCGCCGCGTGAACATGCTGTTCGTCGCCGGCACACTGCGGGTTGCCCTCGCCTCGGACCATGTACCGCTCTTCGAGCTGCGCAATCGCTTCACGATCGGCCTGGTCCATCAGCCCATCGACCTGCTGGATCACGCGTTGCGCCAGTGGTTCGGCGTCGAACGGCCGCACATCGGCGTTCTGGGGTTGAACCCGCATGCCGGAGAGGGGGGCCTGCTGGGCGACGAAGAACAGCGGATCATCGAGCCGGCTCTGGCGTTGGCCCGCAATGCCGGAATCCGGGTCACCGGGCCGCTGCCGCCGGACACCGCGTTTGTCCCGGAGGTCTGCCGCCAGTTCGACGGCCTGGTAGCGATGTACCACGACCAGGGGCTGATTCCCGTGAAGATGAGCGCGTTTCACTCGGCCGTTCATGTCACGCTCGGCCTGGACGCGATTCGCACTAGCCCTGATCACGGCACTGGCTTCGACCTGGCCGGCCGCGGCGTCGCGAACCCGGGTTCGATGCGGGCCGCGATCGAACTCGCGATCGAGCTGGCCACGGTTCGGCAGCGACTCCGCACCCCGGTCGCGTGACGACTCGGGGCGGCCGGTCCTGCCGGCTCGCGGCCGAGACGAAGTTTCGGAAGGTCTTGCGCATGACGCCGGGCGAGGTATACATTGGGACGAGCGGCTGGAGCTACCCGCACTGGGCCAAGGGGCGTTTTTACCCGCGCGGACTCAAGCCCGGCGACTGGCTCGGCTTTCTGGCCGAGCACTTTCGGACGGTCGAGGTGAACTCGTCCTTCTATCGGCTGCCTAAGGTGGAGCTGTTGGCTCGCTGGAAGCGCGTCGTCGGCCCGCGCTTTCGCTTCGCCGTCAAACTCTGGCGGCGCATCACGCACGACAAGCGTTTAGCCAATTGCGATACCGAACTGGACCAGTTCTTTGCGGTCGTGCGGGAGCTGGGCACGCGGCGCGGCCCGCTGCTGGTACAGTTGCCGCCCTCGCAGCGCCGGGACCTGATGCGGGTGGAGAGTTTCCTGACGTGCTTGTTTCGAGCGGCGGGCCGCACGCGCTGGCGGGTGGCGATTGAATTCCGCAACCGAGAGTGGCTGTCTGACGAGGTGTACGCCGCGCTTATCGGTGCGGCGTTGCCGTCTGTCTGGCGGATCTGCCGCGGTGTCCGATCACCGAGCCGAACGACGTGCCGTTTGTGTACGTGCGTCGGCACGGGCCGCAGGGTGCCTACCGGGGCTGCTATAGCGCGGAGCAGATCGCGGCCGACGCGGCGTGCGTGCGTGGGTGGGTCGCGGCCGGCAAGGACGTTTACGTGTACTACAACAACGACGTGGACGGTCACGCCGTGGACAATGCCCGGCAACTGGCCGCGGCCGTTGGGGCGGTTGCTGTTCCGCAGGAGTCTTCATGACGCGGATTCGCATCACGATCAAGTCGGTGGTGGTTGAGGCGGAGTTGGACGAGTCGCGCACGGCCGAGCTGATTCGCGGCGCGCTCCCATTCGAGTCCGTTGCGCAGCGTTGGGGCGACGAAGTGTACTTTGCCATTCCGGTGCAGGCTGAAGAGGAAAACCCGCAGGCGGAAGTGCCGAGCGGGACCGTGGCCTACTGGCCGCCGGGGCATGCGCTGTGCCTGTTTTTCGGTCAGAAGCCGTACAGTCCGGTCAACGTGGTAGGTCGGTTGAGCGGCGACGCGCGGATGCTGAGTGTCGTGCGCGACGGCGAGCCGGTTCGCGTCGAAGCTGTTTGAAACTGTGGAGTCCCGGCGCAGTGCCGATCGGGCGTCGCCGGTTGTGCGCGTTCTTCGACGGCATCGGCGGGGATCGGCGGCGGGCCGCTTGATGCCGATCTCCCCCGAAAAAGACGGGCCGGTTCGGCCCGGGGCACACGACGACCGCAGCGCACTTCTCGTCCCCAGCGGGCAACTTCACCCCGCTACGAAGCGCTGTCGGTCGGCGCGGCCTCGCAGGCACCGATCCGGCCCGGGATAATAACTCCGTAGCTCCCTAGCCCTCCCTGGCGCAGGCGCTACACTCCCTTCCCCTCGGGTCACCTCGGGCTGCACCTTGCGCTGGCTTACACCACGCCCACGGTAACGTGTCAAGAGGCGACCCGCCTGCTTGGGACGTTCGCCTCTTCTATTGACAGAATATCCACCACGTTTGCCCCGCTGTCAACTGAAATCCGAGTTTGCTTCCGCCGAACGACTGTAGTGCTCTATGGACTCGCCAGTTCCGCATCACCATTCTCGTTTTCCTCGCGCGTGCCGGCACTGCCTCCCGCCCAATCCTGTGCGGGACGCGCCCGGTCGCATTGCACACCAGGCCGGCCGCGCGCCCGCCGCGAGCGGAGCGCATCTGCCTGACTTTGAACAACATGTGCGAGTCCGGATGTTACGTCGGTCGCGCGAAGCGCCACGCATATGAACTCCTGCCTCCTAGTCCGCCAGAACTCATGGCACAAGAGCCAAGTTTGTTCCATGCGGATCTCCGACGGGGTGTCCACCGGTCGGCCGCGTACCTCGGTTTGCACCCAATCCTCCGCCGCCCTTCCGACCTGTCGGTGCGTGACGACCGGCCCATCCACAATGTCACCGTCGCGAAACAAACACAGCTTCCACGCCTGTCGATGGGTCGCCGGAAATCCCAGCAACCACCGCACGCCCCCCACCGTTTGCAGCCGCGGGATTCCCTTCGGCCCCCAGTTCCGCCCCATTTGGATTTGCTCCCGGATGCGCGCCGCCTCCTCGAATTGCTCGTTACTGGCGGCCTGCCGCATACGCTGCTCCGCCAGAGTCTGCCAAGCGTCACGATCGCCGCACGCGAGTTGCCAGGCGGCCCGACAGCGAGCTACGTACGCGGCCAGCGGAACGGTTCCATCACAGGGGGCGTCGCAGCGTCCCATATCGGCGTAGGCGCAGCGCGTGCCGTGAGGGGCACGGCGGACTTGCTGCGGGTAGCGGCACAGGTCGAACAGGTCCACCAATTGTTCGAGCGCTTCCCGTACTGTCTTCTGCGTCGGCCAGGCACCCACAAACTCGCCCGGTTCGCACCAGACACGCTCGGTGGCTCCAATCTCCGGCACCGGCCGCGTCCAGTCGACACTCAGAAACCACGCGGGGCCGAACGACACCCGGCGTCGGTAATCCCGAGGGTACAGCATGCGCGCGAGCCGGTAATACCACCAGCGCGCCTCGAAGGCGCAATCAACCGCGCGCCAGCGTATGCCGCGCACGACCGCACGGATGTCTGCGCGCCGTTTCCCCGGGGAGAGCCTGGGATCAAGTCGCACCTGAACAAAGCGCCGGATCTGCTGCGTCGAGGCGAGTTGTACGGGCACACCGCGCGAATCGACGAACAGCAATACGCCCGCACGGGACGGCAGAGCTGCCAGGTCTTCGGTCGTGGGGTTTTCGGTCCAGGTGCGGACCTCCGGGAGGAAGCTGGCGATGAGGTCGGCCGGCCGGTCGCTGACGGGCATGGCATCCGCTCGTCCATCGCCCCCGGTTCAGATCGACATGCCCGTGATCTCCCCTTCGAAAACCATGGTGGTACCGACAAACCCCTGTGTCTGGCAGATCATCCGGCGTGGACGTACCTGTTTCGCACGGCCGACCATCACGAGTCGGCAGGGGGGCTGCACGGTACCGCGGAACTTCACCTCGTCCACGCCAGTGAACCCGAGGAAACCTGCGTCGGGAAAAAGCCTCGCGTGGACGAAGCTGGCCAGTTGGGCGGCAGCTTCGATCATGAGTACACCCGGAAACAGCGGTCGTCCCGGGATGTGTCCCCGCACCCAGAACGCGTCCGGCCGGACGTCGTGATACCCGGCATAGACGCCACGCTCCAGATCAAGCATCAGGACTGCGTCGAGAAGCGCAAATTCGTATCGGTGCGGCAGAACGCGTTCGATGTCGGCGCGCACCGCCAGCGGCTGCGAGAAATCCAGTGCCGTGGGATCGAGAATTACGGGTGGCGGCATCCGCTCATCCGACAAGGCACGCGATGCCTTGGACCACTCTTACTGTGGTGGGGGCGCGGGGGGTGTTTCCTCCGAGCGCATTTGCAGGACCTTCTTGCGAACTTCCTGGGCCATGTTCTTGATCTCCTGCATCACCTTGCGCACCCGCGTCCCGGCCGCCTTGTTGCCTCCCTGCGCCTTGTACACGTCGTCGGCCACCTCTTCGACGAGCTGCTTCAGCTTGAGGTACTCCTCCATGACATTCTCCGTGCTCCGGCGAGTGTGCAGGAGTCGCGGCCGGGCGTCGCCGCTGCATCCCGGTCCGCGTTGCTGCATGGCGTCCAGGCGACTCAGTAGCCCCGAACGCTACTGGGAGCGCAACTTCTAGCACCCCCCGCTTCCGTTTGCAAGTAGCCGCGCGCGGTTGCGATCGAGCCACGGGATCTCGGTACAGTGGTTCTCGGAATCGGTTGCGCGCCGGCCTCGCCTTCACTTCGGCTTGGCTGACGCTCAGCGGTCGGGGATGTTGTTCAACCCGCACTCCCGTGCGTGCGTTCCAACGCACCGGCTGACAAGAAAAGCCATGCTGCGTACAGCATGGCTTTTCCCTCTGACACGCTGTCTTAACGCGAAGAGCCTTGGGCCCTCGCCGACGGGGCGCCGTCAGCTACCAGTCGGCAGGATCCTCACCAAGCAACTGATTGGTCCGCCGTTCGATGATGGTGCCCCGTTCGCGCTCGCGGGCTTCGAAATCTTTGCGCCGCTTGTCCAGCATCTCACGGAGCCGGTTCAGTTCCAGCTCCATGCGCTGTAGTTCGAGCTTGCGCAGCTCGGTACGCGTGTCAAACTGCTCGTTGAGTACTCGGGAGAGCTCCTCGCGCAGCGCGGCGCGTTCCTCGGAGGACATCTCGGTCCCTTGTGGACCGCGCAGCCGGGCAGTCAACTCGCGCACCCGCTCCTCCAGCCGCGCATGTTGTTCCTCTAGCTCGCGTACCCGGGCGCGCATCTCCGGCGGCATCGGCTCCGGTCCCGGTGGTCGCGGCGGTCCCCCGGGCGGCGGCCGCAGCGGTGCAGGGGCGGGCGGGGGCGTTTCGGGCGATCCCGGCGGCGGCCCGGCTTCCTCCAACTTTCCGAGCACTTCCTCTAACTGCGGCAGCAGTGCCTCCACGAGCGCCATATGGAATCTCTGTGGCGCGCGCCGACGCAGATGCTCCAGTCGCTCGGCCAGGTCGGGCCGACGCTCGGCGATCAGCGGTAGCAGGCCCTCGTCGGGCGGCGGTCGCAGGCCGAGCGGCCCGCGGTGCCCCTCCCCGAGGGGGGGCGGTCCAGCGGCGGGTCCCTGTGGCGGCGCCGGCGGCGGACCGGGCGGCGGGGGTGGCTGCGGTGGCTCCGGCCGCTCACGCTGCATCGAGCCCGGCGTGGGCGATGGCGGAGGTGGGGGCGGGGGAGCTGGCGGCGGTGGTTCCTGGTCCACCGCGCTGGCCATGGGCACGCCCCACGCGTGCTCTGTAGGCAAGCCCGGGGCGGCGCCCGGTTCTTGCCCCCGCGCCGCGGATGCCATTGACACGAACAACACGATCGAACTCAGTGTTCCCAACATTCCGACGGTTTTCACGTTCATCCTCCTATGACCACAAACGCGAATACGCGCGACCAACGCTTTTTCGTCGCGTACGCCCTTGCTGTGGTTCACCCGCTACCCGGATTCGACGCTGCCCGGGGCACATCCCAATCGTCCTCATTGCCCCAAGGCAGTAAGGTCCAGGCGTCAGCGATTGTTTCCGACGTCGCGCTCGTGTCCGCCGAGCCTGTCAACATATCGAGGGCGTAACCCGCAGGGCTGTCCCAAGCCGAGTCTTCAGTCTGACACACCTGCTGTATGCCGGCGGCCATCGGCTGGCGCGCGGAACCGTGCGGGCGCGACGAAACCAGCAGCGCCAGCGCCCCGGATGCCGCGACCGCGCACGGAACGAGCAGTGCCAGATACCGCGGGCGTTGACGGTGTGCGGGTAGAGCTCGCAGACGGCGTTCGATGTCGGCGAGCACCGGTGCAGGTAGCTCGGCTGGCTGTAAGGCGGCCCGCAGGTCGCTGACCAGCCGCCGCGCTGCCGTCAGGGCGCTGCGACAGGTCGAACAGTTCCCCAGATGCGTTCGCAGGGCCGGCGTCGGTTCCTCCACGTCGCCGCACGCCAGTCGCGTCAGCTCGAGCTGAAACGATTCACAGTCTTCGCGAGGCGGTTCAGGTGTCATAGTGCGGTTCCAAGGTCTGGCGCAGGCATTGCAGGGCCGCACTCATGCGCGACAAGGCAGTGCCCAGCGGGATGCCGAGCAGCGCGGCGATGTCTTCGAACTTCAGGTTGACGCATAGCCGAAGCACGACGATCTCACGCAAATGGACCGGCAGGCCGGCTACCGCCGTCCGCAGGGCTTGTTCCCGCTCCTGACGCATTAGATGCGCTGCGGGGTCGCCGTCGCTCGCGGCCTGGTCTGCCAGCGGCGCTTCGGGCAGGTGTCCTGCCGAAGCGCGGCGAAAGCGGTCACGACAGAGGTTCCGCGCGACCGTCAACAGATACAGATCACGGCGCTCGCTGGCCCGCAGAGCGCGCATGTTCGCTGCGGCCCGGCAGAAGGTCTCGGCGGCAATTTCTTCAGCGTCCCGGTTCATGCCGTATACGCGCCGGACATAGGCCAGCACCCGGGGTCCCATGTCGCGCACGAGTTCAGCCAGCAGTTCGCGCTCTGCCGGGCTCAAAGGCGCGCGGGCGTCCGGATGCAGTTTCATCGGTCTCTATCCAGGAAGACGCGGCTCGCCAGGTTCTATTCGCGGTCAGGCCAGACCTAAGGCGTCTGCTGCTGTCTGCAGCGCCTGTATGCAATTCGCGATATGTTCGTCCAAAGGCAGTCCGAGTTGCTCGGCGCCGGCGTAGATATCGGGCCGGGAGACGGCGGCGGCAAACGACGGCGTCTTGAGTTTCTTGAGGACGCTTTTGGGCTCGAGGCCGACCAGCCGCGTTGGTCGGACCAGCGCGCAGGCTACCAGGAATCCGCACAGTTCGTCGACCGCGAAGAGCACTTTGCGGATCGGGCGGTCCCGCGGGTACTCCGCCTCATTCCAGGGGACGTGGGAGAGAATGGCTCCGATCAGCTCCTCATCCAGACCGCGAGCGCGCAGGATCGCGGCGCCTTCGCGGGTGTGGGCCGGCGGCTGGGGCCAGCGCTCGTAGTCGAAATCGTGCAACAAGCCCACCAGACCCCACGCCTCGGCGTCCGCACCATAGCGGCCGGCGTACCAGCGCATCGCCGTCTCGACCGCCAGCGCGTGTTTGCGGAGCGAATCGCTGTGCGTGTACTCGCATAACACCTGCCAAGCTTCGTCCCGTGTCATGGCCATAGCACCGCGTCTGGCACGTACCCGCGCACGCGGGCCAGCGCCGCCTTGGCATCTGCGTACGTCCGATACTGTCCGACGAGCACGACATGATACGTCTTGCCGTTGCGCACTTCGGGGCGCGTGTAGGCCGACAGGCCTTTCGCCTCCAGCTCCTCCACCCGGCGACGAGCAAGCTGCGGCTGAGAAAAGACGTCGCACTGGACGGCGAAATGATGGGCCTTCAAGGCCAGCCGGCGCGCCGCGGACGCCGCATACGGCGCCTGCGGTAGCGTCTCGACGATCCGGCGGTGAACGACCTGCGCGTCCGACCAGCGTCCGAGCCGTTCATAGCACAGTCCGAGTCGATAGAGCAGCGCGTCCAGCGGCGGTTCGGCGGGCATCTTGTCGGTGGCGCGCGCGAGCGCCCGGGCGGCAGCCGACCAATTCTCGTCCTCGAAATACAGAACGCCGAGGGCGGCTTCGGCGCGGGTGGCGATGTCGGGGTCGCGTGCTTCGCGCGTGGCTTGTGCGAGGTCGGCGTAGGCGCGCGAGCGCTGGCCGGCCATCGCGTACGCCATCCCGCGTACGTAATACGCGCGGGCGGCCTCCGGATTGTTCTTGAGTTCGTTGACGAGGAGGGACAGACGTTCGATCGCGACGTTGTACCGCTTTTCGCGGTAAGCCTGCTCGCCCTCACGGAGCCAGGCTTGTTGCCGCTCGTTGAGCCCCTGACACCCTGCCAGCACCAGGAGTGGGGCCGCATACGTCACGATCGTCCGGGGCAAGCGCGACATCATCACCCTCAGCGTACCGCAGCCTGCCCGGTTGGAAAACCACCCTCCCTGGATACCAACTGGGCACCAAGGGGAAGCTACGCGAACGTAGCGACACGCGCCGCCGCGGGCATGAGGATCGCGCCGGCATCAAGTGTGCGCAGAAGATGCGCACGCCGGCGAAGGGCACGCCCGCTCTTCGCAGCGTGGCTGGTCGCCACGCGCGGCGGGCCCGCGGTGCGCAAGGCATGCGCTTCGTACGGCGGCATTCACGGAAAACCGCAGGTTGCGGATCAGAATAGGGTCTTATATCGCCCGCACCGCGGCTCATGGCACCAGGAAGACAGCGTCAACCGCGGCGTGCAGGCACTCAAGCGGTTTCGTAACAGGGCCGTATAGGGTATGAATTGGACATATGACCACGCAGGTCGACATTCAGCCGCCGCAGATCGAACGCGGTCCGCTTGCGACGTTGCCGCCCACGCTGGAATGGGTGGGTGGTCTCGACGGAGTGCTGCGCATTCTGGATCAGACGCAGCTCCCGCACCGCATCGAAACCCGCTCGTGTGCGACCGTCGAGGAAGTGTGGGAGGCGATCCGCAGCCTTCGGGTGCGCGGGGCGCCCGCAATCGGCGTTGCCGCCGCGTATGGCCTGTGCCTGGGCCTGCGGCCATGGCGATCGCTGAACGGGGCGGCATTTGTCGATAAGTTGCGCGAAGTCGGCCGCTACCTGTGTACGTGCCGACCGACCGCGGTCAACCTGGCGTGGGCGGTAGAGCGGTTGACACGGGTCGCCCAGCAGCATGGGACGGACACCGGAATGGAACTGTGGGCGCGTTTGCTATCGGAGGCGCACGCGCTGGCGGCCGAGGACGCGTCCGTGTGCCGCCGGATTGGCGAAAACGGGGCCGACCTGATCCCGGACGGCGCGGGGGTGCTGACCCACTGCAATGCGGGCGCTTTGGCGACGGTGGCCTGGGGTACGGCCCTGTCGCTGCTGTACGTGGCCCACGAGCGCGGCCGGCGGTTTCGCGTCTATGTGGATGAGACGCGCCCGCTGCTCCAGGGAGCGCGGCTGACGGCGTTCGAACTTCAGGCGGCGGGGATCGACGTCACGGTGGTGTGCGACTCGGCGGCAGCCAGTCTGATGCGCGCCGGGCGTGTGCAGGTGGTCGTGGTCGGTGCGGACCGAATCGCGGCGAACGGGGACACGGCGAACAAGATTGGAACGTATTCACTCGCGTTGGCGGCGCGCGCACACGACGTGCCGCTGTACGTAGCGGCGCCGCTGAGCACGTTCGATCTGCGGCTGAAGCGTGGGGAGGAGATTCCCATCGAGGAGCGGGCCGCGGAGGAGGTTCTGTCGGTGGGCGGGACGCGTGTGGCGCCGGCGGGGGTAAGTGGGTACAACCCGGCGTTTGACGTGACCCCGGCGGGATTGATTACTGGCCTGGTTACGGAAAAAGGGCTTCTGAAACCGGTTACGGAGGGCGGGATACGGGAAATTTTTGGCCGGAGGGGTTGAAATGGTGGGCGGTGGCCCTACACTGTCCCACTTAATTCACGGCGCGGTCGGACGTTGGTAGCGCATTTCATGATGCGTGGTTTCGCGGTTCGTGATCCGACCGTGGGTTGAGCAGTGTGTGGATGCTCGTGGCGCGGCGCGGTGCTGCGCGCGGGTGGTTGGATCAGGACCGTCGAAAAGGTCAGGAGTATTCGCAAAGGAGGCTCGCGATGAGCAAAAAGTTGCTGTGGTGGAAGAGTGTGATTCTCGTCCTCGCGACGGGCACCGCTCTGGGGCTCGGCTACGGCGGTGGGTGTCTGTCAGCCGCCATTCAGCGGATCCTGGTTGACGTGGCGTTCGACTAAACCGACACCCGGGTAGGAAGGTTACGATCTGGAAAGGGAGACATCTGATGAAGCTTCGGATCAAAGCTGCGTTGTTCGCGCTGAGCGCCGGTCTGATTGCGCTCGAATCCGGGACCTGCTTCTTCCGGTTCCTGGGTGACCAGCTCGGCGACTGGCTCTGGCTGCGGAACATCAACTAGACAAAAGGGCTTGCTGCTCTACGGTTCCGCGCCGGCTATGCCGCCGCGGACACCGGGATCTTGTGAGGAGACTTGAAAATGACCAAGAAGTTCAAATGGTTGACGCTTGCTCTGCTGGCCGGCAGCGCCACGTTGTTCAACGGCTGCCTCGGCGCGTTCTGGGATGGCCTTTGGAACACTGGTTGGCCGACCCAGAGCCGCTGGCTGAACTTGGCGATTGACATTCTGAACGAAGAGATCTTCAGCTAAGTCGGTCGCCGGGCGGGTCGACTGCGTTGCCGCGGGGCCGGTGGGCTTCGGGACGCGCGCGACCCCCCCTGGAACGTCACGGTTGGGAACAGGCCCGTGACTGCGGTCGGCTCGGTGCCGGCTGTGTCACGAACGGAATCATGATCGGAGAGTGAACATGCTTAAGCGCAAAGCTTTCTGGCTGCTGCTGGCGAGCGGGATTGTTCTGCCGTTCAACTGCATCCCCTCGGCCTCTGACCTGCTTCGCGGGTTCAACACGACGACGTTGATGACCCAGTTGCAGAGCTTGGCGAACCAGATCCCGGCTCTGGCGCCGCTCGTCAACCTGCTGCGTCAGTTCACCTGATCCACGTTCGTCGGCGGGCGCCGCGAAGGTCCCGACCGACATTCAAACGCATGTGAAACGGGGCGCCGTCCTATGCTGGTGGCGTCCCGTTTTTGTGTCCCCGGCGCCCCTTGATCGTCACTTGGCGTGGCCGATATACTTCTCACGACGGTGCGTCGATGCGCCGATGCTTCGGGAGTGTTGTCCATGCGGAACTGCGGCAGGAAACGGATGTGGATTGCCCTGCTGATCTGCGGGGCTGGTACCGCTTTTCAGATTCTTCCGCGGGGTTGCTTGGATTACACCGTCGTGCAACTTGTGCAGGCGTTCGACGTGTGCTCCGTTATCAACTGTAGCGGCGGAACCTTCTTCAATTTCTGCCCGCCGGACTCGGAAGGGTTTTTCGCCGATTGCCCGCCGTCATTGACGGGGGGCACAACCCGGCAGGGTACCGCGACGGGGACGACCGGGCAGAACCCATAGCAGGCAAGAGGTGTCCCATGCGTACGCGACACGGTCGTCAACTCGGCTTGACCACGCTGGTGGCAGTACTCGCTGCCACGTGCTCCCAGTTTGGCGGGTGCAGCTTGGGCGGCATCGCCCGCTACGTCGCCAACTTCAACCCATGCGGGACCATCCTCAACTGCGACCCCGTGGAGTATCAGTTCATCCGCTCCGGCTATAGCGGGCCCGGCGCCGATCCCGACGTCGATTTGGCCTGCACCTACCCGCCGTTCTGCGGAACGAGTGATCCGTTTACCTCGTACGAAAACTACCTCAGTATAGTCAGCGGCAGCGGCAGTGCGCGGTCCGCTCCGACGGCGAGTACGACGGCCACTACGTCGACGTCCAGCTCCTCAACCACGGGTACTTCTACGGGCACGCGCCCGTAGACGTTCGCTGCGCCTCGGCCGCCTGCGGGACAGCCACGCGTGGACGCGCGGGCGGCCGCCGGCGATGATGCCCGCATGGACGTTGGCATCTTCATTACCTGCCTGACCGACACCTTTTTCCCACGCGTCGGCGAAGCGACGGTTCGGCTCCTGCGGCACTTCGGCTGCCGCGTCCATTTCCCGCCCGCGCAGACCTGTTGCGGACAACCCGCCTACAACAGCGGATTCCATGCGCACGCGGCGGCGTTGCTGCGGCGGATGCCACGGGCTCTTGAGGGGTGCGAATTCGTCGTGACGCCGTCCGCCTCATGTGCGGCGATGGTGAAGGAGCACGGTCCGCGGCTGAATGGGGTAGACGCAGGGGACATCGGCCGGCTGGCGGCAAAGACGTGGGAAATCTGCACGTTTCTGCGCGATCGTTTGCAACTGGACATAGCCGCATCTCTGAGGGCACGCGAGCCGGTCACGTTTCACTATCCGTGTCATGCCCGGGGAATCTATGAAGTCGCGGATCTTCAGGCGTGGCTCGGCCGTCTGGACCTGCGACTGCCGACGCGGGCGGACCTGTGTTGCGGTTTCGGCGGCTTGTTCGCGGTCGACTTCCCGGAACTGAGCGGTCGGATGCTGGACGACAAGCTGGACTCGCTGGCGGCCAGCGGCGCGCGACTCGTCATTTGTAATGAAGCTGCCTGCACACTCCAGATGGCCGGCGGGGCGCACCGCCGGGGGCTGCCGCTGCGTTTCCGGCATCTGGCGGAGTTGCTGGCCGAGTCGTTGGGTCTGATGGAGGCCGAAACGTGAGTCGGCGTGCCGACCTGCGGCAGCGGGTGGCGGAGGCCACGCGCAACGAGCGCGTGCTACAGGCCGTGCATCAGGCTACCTGGCGCAAGGCCGACGCGCGGGAGCAGTCCTTCGCGGCGTTGCGGCACGCTGACGCTTTGCGAGAGAAGGCGGCCCAGATCCGTCGGCACACGCTGGAGAACCTCCCGGAGTACCTGGAGCAGTTTGTCGAAAAGGCGACTGCGCTCGGTGCAAAGGTTCATTTCGCGCCCGACGGTCCTGCCGCCTGTCGAATCATCACGCAACTGGCGGCGGACCGCGGTCTGCGGCTGGCAGTCAAAGGCAAGAGCATGACCAGCGAGGAGATCGGCCTGAACGCGGCTCTGGAGGCCATCGGCGTTCGCGTGGTCGAGACCGACCTGGGCGAATTCATTGTGCAGATCGACCGCGACCGGCCGAGCCATATTATCACGCCCATAATTCACAAGGACCGGCGCGAGGTGGCCGACGCTATGGCCCGCGAGCTCGGTTGTCCGCGGACCGAGGACCCGGCCGAGCTGACGCGGATCGCGCGGGGGTACCTGCGGGACATCTTTCGCCGTTGCGACTTGGGCATCACAGGTGTCAATTTCGCGGTGGCCGAAACGGGCACACTTTGTCTGTGCACCAACGAGGGCAATGGGCGGATGACCATCACGCGTCCCCGGGTGCACGTGGCGCTGCTGGGGATCGAGAAAATCATCCCACGGCTGGCCAACCTGCCGGTGTTTCTCAAGTTGCTGGCCCGGTCCAGCACCGGACAGCCGATGGGCGTTTACACCACGCTGATCAACGGCCCGCGGCGCCCGGACGACCCCGATGGCCCGCAGGAACTGCACATCGTTCTGCTGGATAACGGTCGCAGTGCTATTCTGAAGGGCCCGCTGCGCGAGGTGCTGACCTGCGTGCGCTGCGGTGCGTGTCTGAACGCCTGTCCAGCCTATCGCAACGTGGGCGGGCACGCGTACGGGAGCGTCTACCCGGGACCGATCGGCAGTGTGGTGACGCCGCTGCTGTACGGGCCGGCCTGCGACGACCTGGCGAGGCTGTCCAGCCTATGCGGCGCGTGTCGCGTCGCCTGCCCGGTGCAGATCGACATACCGGCGCTGCTCGTCGCGCTGCGAGCCCGAGCCGCCGACCGCCAGCCGGTTGGCAAACGTCTGCTGTTGAGCGTCTGGCGACGGGTCATGGAGCATCCGTGGCTGTACCGGCTGGGGCAGGCGGTGTTGCGCCACGCGTTGCGGGACGCCGACGGCGGGTGGGTCCGCACGGGCCGAGGGCCGCTGCGGAACTGGACGCTCGTACGCGACTTGCCGCGCCCGGCGCGCGAGAGTTTCCGCCAACTGTGGGAGGCACGGCTGCGCGATGAACGCTGAGCCTTGCGAACGATCGCGGCACCGGAAGACCGAATCGGGGCCGAACGACCTGGCCGCATTCCTGCACCGGCTTCGGGCGGAGATGGTCCCGGCTGAGCGCGGCACTGCCCTGCCCGAAGTTTCCAACGCCGCTTTACGCGAAGTCACATGGGAAGAGGGGCTGGTGGACCGCTTTGTGACCAGTGCCAGGGCGGCCGGTGCTCAGGTCCGGTGCCTTGCCGCCAACGACTGGCTGAGCGCTGTGCAGGAGGTGCTGCGAGGACACGGTGCACGACTGGTGGTTGCCGCCGGTCAGGCCGGAACGGCGCTCGACGACGACCGGGCGGCGGCGCTTGGCAATGCGCTGCGCGCGACCGGCCTGTCGGTCTCCACGGCACCGAACGATGATGTGTTGTTCGCGTGCGACGCGGCTGTCACCGGCGTGGCGGCGGCCATTGCCGAGACCGGAACGCTGGTGTGCACGTCCGGGCCGCGGAGCCCGCGGGGCGTGTCGCTGATTCCCCCGGTGCATATTGCCCTCGTCGATGCGCGACAGATCGTGGGCGACTTGTTCGACTATTTTGCCCGACTGGATCCGACGACGCTGCCGGCGAACATCAATCTGATCACCGGTCCGAGCAAGACGGCGGATATCGAGGGGATTCTCGTGACGGGCGTGCACGGCCCGGGAATCGTGCACGCTCTCGTTCTCCATAGCGGGTAACGCAGGCGTACGACGGGCTGGTGCTCCAAACGCGCGGCTGGTATCGCGCCGGCATGGCCGCGGGGCGGAAGGGGGCCAGACAGCGGCACGGCCCTCCCGCCCCGCCCTCGCCCGGAAAGAGGCGAGGGAGCTGGCCAGGTAGTTTCATCGCCGTCGGTACAGGCACGCGGTCCCCAACGCCAGCGCCGCAAGTCCGGCGGGTTCGGGGATCGGCGTCGTGGTAATCGTCAGCCGCGGGTAACCCGGCATTCCGTCCCAGATCGACAGCGACCCGATCTGCTCGGCGCGGACCGTCAGACCGACCCACGAGTGGCCGGCGCTCACGAGCTGGCTGACAAACGGTGTGACGTCGAAGCTCAGCACGTCACCGTAATGCACCGATGAACTGACGACGCGGACCAGGAAGTTCCCGTTGCCCGCCTCGAAATCGCTGAGCTCTGCCAGTCCGTTGCCTACGTACCCGTCGACGGCCAGCGTATTCGGGAGAAGGCCATATGGCGCACCGAGGCCGCCACAGTAGTCGGAGTAGACCTGCACCTCGAATATGGCCGAACTGATCTGCTCACCCGGGGGGAGCGTGAAGGCCGAGATGTCGAATTCGGCCATAGCACGCTTCTCGCCCTGCGTTCCGAGCAGGACGGTGTCGTAGTCGAACGGCCCCGTGTCGCCCATGCCGTCGAACGGAACCCGATCAATGACGCCGCAGGCCACCGGCGGGTCGGCGACGACGAAGCTCGCGCCGGCCCACGCGGACGCGGCGGCTCCCGCACACACAATTGCTAGGCAGACTGCCACATACGATACGCGGTTGTTCATGATGCGCTCCTCTTGGAGAAAACCACACGTTTCTCTCATACGACTCCGGGCAGCCCGCATCGCCGTAGAACGGTGGCGTTGGCCAGCGCCCCGCCGCGCTGCGCGCCGCGCGACAGACGACCGCCTTGGCCAGGACCGTTGGCTGTGGTCTGCCCGGGTTACGAACATGACGTTGTCCTGTCTTGCTCTACCGCACTTGCAATGGCCGAATGACGTCAATGCGCCACCGCGTCGCTCCGCGGCCGCCACGGTACCACTGCCGCCATCATGAGCAGGAGCGCCGACGTCGGCTCGGGCACGGGCATGGTCCAGATTGTCAGCATGGGCGAACGGGGCCCTTCGAAGAGCATGACGCCGCCGAGCTGTTCCGCCCGCACCGTGAGGCCCACCCAGGTTTCCCCGCCCGCCACAAGCTGGCGGACGAAGTCCGTTACATCGAAGGTGACCTGCTGCCCGATGTACGGGTCGTCTCCGAGCAGATAGCGGGCCAGGAAATTGGCATCGCCCGCCTCGAAATCAGAGAGCTCTGCCACCCCGTTTCCAACGTACCCGTGGCACGCCAGACTGGACGGCGTGATGCCCGCGATTCCGAGGCCGCCGATGTTGTCGTCAGCGATATACGCCTGAAACAGCGCGGCGCTGACGTACTCTCCGCCGGGCACCTGGAAGCCGGAGATGTCGAACTCGACGATCTCGCGTGCCTCGCCGCGATACCCGAGCAAAACGGATGAGGCGTCATCGAATGGACCGAAGTCCCCCGTGCCGTCGAAGGGGTAGGCATCCACAACTTCGTAGTCGAGCGGGGGGTTCTCGATGCGGAACATCGAATCCGCCATCAACGGCGAGCCCGCCGCCAGAACTATGGCGCACAGAGCGCCGGCCAAGGAAACTGTCCGAACCATCTTTGTTCTCCTCACTGCCTGGTTTACCCCGTTCGTTGCCTGCACGCCCGCCGGAACAGGGTGTCGGCCGGCCCTGGTCCATCCGCCCGCCCGGTCGCGACCACCCAGGTGCTGTCGCAGCGCTGGCGCCGTTGCGCAGTAACAGCTCCGAAGGGCGAACGCCGTGGACGAGTTGCACGCCGTCGAAAGCCAGCACGCGCCCGCTCTTGGGCGAACATTGTCGATCTCGCTGTTCCGGCCAAGCCTCAACTGGATGCCACGGTACCACGTCGGCGCGGCTCGGTCAATTCGTTTTTTGGGATATTTTGAAAATTCCTCGAAAATCACATGAAACTCTTCCCAGACATCTGGACCATCGCCACGGTTCTGTGTAAACTGTGTGCATGCTCAACGTTGGACAATCCCAGGATTACGACAGAGCGACCGATAACCAGTTGCAGCAACAGGTGGCCTTGGCGGGCGAGCGGCTGCGGAGTGCCATCATCGCCCTGCTCGACGAGCTGGCGCACGCGGGCGCTCGCGAGCAGAAAGCCATTCGGGAGGTATTGGATCTGAGTCAGTCCGCGACCAGCCGGCTCGTTTCCTGCGTGCGTGTCACGGACCCGCTGGCTACGCTCGCTCGCGTGCCCGGACCGGAGGGTTTGCGGAAGATGCTGCGCGGGGCGGCGCGGGCCGGCGTGCGTCAGGAATGTCTGGAGCAGGTGGACGGCGCGATCCGTTGCGTCGAGCGCCTTATCGATGAGGATGTCGGCGACCGCGATGCGCTCGACTCGCTGCTCTGTGATTGGGTCCACGAATCGCGAGCCGGTTTCGAGCTACGTCACAAGTGTGCGGCGTTCAAGGCCATGAGCGCGCTGCGGGGTGTGCAGGCGCGCATTCTCGCGTCATGCTGGCTGATTCATCCCTCCGACCAGAGCGGCGTATATGACACCGTCGAGATCGCGGGCCTGTTCGGATGCCGGCGGATTCGCCCCAGCGGGGTTCTCAACACGATGACCAAGCATTTGTCGCCCGAGCCGCACCGCTTCAGCGTGCTCAGCCTGGCGGGGCAACCGGTGGAGAGCGTGCAGGATATTCTCGTGCACGACTTCTGCTCGCGGGAGCTGGGGGCAATCGAAACCCGCCGGCAAGGAACATTGACGCAGACGCTGGTGCGCGGTCTCCCGCTGGGCAAGGGACCGGGGGCAGACTTTGTGACGGCGTTGTTTTTCCGGGGCCTGCACCGCGCGGCACGCGGCCCCGGGGACGCGGTGACCACGGGGGTCGCCGCGAGCATTGAGCCCCCGTGCGCCGATCTCGTGCTGGACGTGTTCCTGCACGACGACGTGTGGCCGGGGCTGAGGCCGGAACTCCGCATATTCGACACGGTGGTGCGTGGGCTCGCGCACCCGGAGGACCCGCTCCGCCAGGCCGATCGGCTCGACATGCTCGAATCGGTCGTATCTCTGCAACGGGGGGCCTCGTTTCGCGTCGCCGAGATTCCAAGATACGCCGAACTGATTGATTATGTTTGCGGACGCCTGAACTGGAGTCCGGCGGAGCTTCGCGGGTACCGCTGCAAGATCCGTTACCCCGTTTACGGCGCGATGGTCTGCCTCGCGTTTCCCCTCCCCCTGAAGGCGGCCACGGATTGATCGGCCTGGGGCCGGGCGATCACTGCGACAGGCCGGGCTCGTCCGGCGGGGGCGGGTCGCTCACGAAGCCGTCCGGCTCCAGCTCGTACAGCCCGAGGTAGGTATCTTCCAGCGGTTCCTGGCCGACGAATTCGCGCAACGCAGCGTTCGCCTCCCCCATGCGGTGCAGGAAGCTCAGCACCAGGTCCACCGCCTCGTCCGGATCCCGCGCGACCACCTGGCAGTTGCGCACCACGCGCAACGGGGAGTCGGTCGCTGCCCCGTTGCGGCCACGCAGCTCAATCAAGCCCGGGCGGTAGTCCACCTCGACGAAGAAGCTGTACCAGTAGGCCTCCGGTACATGCGGTCCCGTCGCCTCACGGTACGCCTCGCACAGCTCAACTGTGCAGGCGTTAGCGCGATAGGCCTGCGCCATCAGTCGCTGACACCGCCGCCGTAGTTTGTGACGGGCGAAGAAGTCCATCGCCATTTCGTAGGCGTAGGTCAGCTCGGCATGGTCGACGAAGCGCCGCCGGGCGAGCACGCGCTCGTAAATGGCCAGGGCGGCGCGCAGGCGCTTCTGTTCCTCCAGGATGAAGGCCTGAAGCAGACGCCACCGGGACGAGCGTGGCTCGATGCGTTTCAGGTGGGCCAGTTGCCGCACGGCGGTCCGCAGCTTCCCGGCGCGTACCGCGGTCACGCCCCAGTTCAGGCGCAAGGTGGCAGAGTCCGGGTCCAGTTTCTCCGCTTGCCGGTAGCAATCGAAGGCCGCGGGGTATTCCTGATCGTCGCTGTGCAGAATGCCCAGCGCGATCCACTGGCTGGCGTCGTCCGGCACGAGGGACAGATACCGGCGGAGCGTGGTTTTGGCTTCGGCGTAGCGGCCGGATTCGGTCAACGTGGCCGCTTTGCGTTGGAGGATCCAGTCGATATCCGCACCGAGGGCGNGGGCGCGGTCGTAGAGTTCCAAAGCCCGCTCGTAGTCGCGTAGTTTTTCGTAGACGAAGGCGAGGTTGGCCAGTGCGACCTCGTCGCGCGGGTCGAGCGCTACCGCTTCCTCCAGCGCTTCCCGTGCGTCCTCCAATTCGTTGTTGTTCGACAGCACGACGCCCAGCGTGCCCAGCAGATGCGCGGACTGCGGGAACTCCTCCAGCAGCTCGTCCAGCAGGGCTAGTGCTTCATCGTCCCGCCCCAGCTCACTGAGCGCCCAAGCGCGCAAGCTGCCCCACTCGATCCGATCCTCGCCACTGAGGGTTTCGCCCCGGACCGCGTCCAGACACTCCAACGACTCGCGCGGCTTTCCGGCCTCCAGGAGGCGATTGGCCTGATCCAGAATGGAGTCGACGTCCTCGGGTTCCATCGCTCGCTTCGTACGCGGCGCCGTATTCGCGCCGGCGCACCGGCGTCGGAGCCGCGCAGCGCTGCTCCGCACGGCCCGCGCGAGATTATACCGCGCCGGGCGCCAAGTCGCAGCCGCGCGGTGCCCGACGCCTTGCCACGGCGGACGCCCGGCCCGATCATCCCGAGTATGACAACGCGGGTTCTCAGCGCGGTTCGTCGATGCGCGGCGCTACGCCTGCCGGGTTTGGCGGCGCTAGCGTGCTTGTGCAGCGGGTGTGCCGATTGGACGTATGAACAGATTCGCCTGCAGCAGCCGGTGCAGATCTGCCAGCGGTTGTTTCCGGAGGGGCAGTCCCGTCGAACGGATGCGACATTGTGCAGCTTTCAGCAAGCCGGCGGCCGAACCGATGTCATCGTGGTGCTGTTGACGCGTGATCAGCGCGTTTGCAGCAAGTGGCAGGCGACGCACATCGAAGGACTGCCCGGCTGGGGCGTGCCGACGCGTTTCCTCTTGCGGGGCGAGCTCGATCCCCAACTGGCCGGCTGCGCCGAAACCGGCCCGGCCGATGCGCTGCGGGTCGTCGTGGACGAGCTGACCGACGTCGGGCCCGACGCCTTTACCCGTCAGACGCATGCCTGGATCGCCGCGGGGATCGTCCGGCTGCTGGAGCGCTGGCCGCACGCGGGCGACGAGGAACCGGCCGGACCCGCGCTGCGCGCAGCGCTGGAGCGCATTCCCGCCCAGGGCGAAGCGCAGATTGCCGTGCGCCGCGATGGGACATACGTTTTCCAGTACACGTTCCCCGCAGCTCTCTGAGCGCCACGCGCCGGCAGTCAGTCCGGTGGTCGCCGACGTGGGCGGCGGCGTGGCCGGGTTGGCCATCCCGATGGCCGTCTGCAATTGACGGACGTTGTTGATGGCGGCGGCTGCGACCAGGAGCAGCGCGACGATCCGGCACGCCCAAGCGATGCGCGTGCGGATAGACCAGGCCGCCGCCAGGATCAGCAGCGGTGCGTAGTGGAGGGCATAGAGGAACGTCTCGGGGCCGTACAGCAGGTGCAGTACAAGCTGACCGCCGATGGCCACCGCGAGCAGCAGCCGCAGCTTTGCCTCGCCCGAGGCGGTCGCCAGTCCCCACAGCCCGGCGGCGAGCAACGCGAGCCACAAAACTGTCGCCGTCCAGCCGAGAAGGCCGCTCGAACCGATGTCGGCGTGCTGCACACTCAGAATCGGCGGCAAGTCGAGGCCATAACGCGGGACAGCCTGAACGGCGGGCATGACCACGGCGTGGCAGAAGAACACGATCGCGACGCGCAGCGGCCCCCCGGACTCCGACGTCCACACGTAGTCGATTTCGTGACGCGGAATGGGCATCGGGGCTGCTGCGGGAAACACCTGCTGCTGCACCGCCATCAGTCCCAGCAGCAGGCATACCGAGACGGCGATCAGAAAGACGGCCCGGCGCGGCGGATGTCGCAGCAACGTCGCGGCCGCGCCGACGATCCCGTTCGTGACCGTGAATGCGAGCGTCGCCAGATTGGCCAGCACGTCCCAGCCCGGTCCGAGTGGGCGGCGCGCGCCGACGCCGACGATGCAGAGTGCTGCGAGGATTGACAGCAGTCCCGGCGGCCAGGTCTCGGGGACGATGAACCACGCCATGGCGGCGGCGCTGCTCCCTGCCAAAACGGTAAACAGGGCCGCGTCCGTGCGTCGTACACATATCAGGCGGGCCAGCGTGTAGAACAGGATGGTGCACGCCCCCGCGATGGCGACGCGCACGAGGCGCACACAGATCAGCGGCTCCAGCCCCGTTGCCCGGCGCACGCCGGCCACCCACGGATAGAGCAGCAGGGTGTGCAGCGGATGTGTCGCGGTCCTCTCCTGCACGCTGCGGCGAAACGACAGGTCCCTTACCACGCGCGGGCAGTCAGCCTCGAACCAGACGTTAAGGCGAACAAAGGTCGGTGGGTCCCCCTCGATAGCGCGGGAGCCGAACCAGGCGGTGGTAGCCGCGGCGGCGGCCAAAGCGAAAGCCACGAGAACGTCGGCGTGCCTGCTCGGGCTGCGCGTGGGCCGTCGGCCTTCCGGCTCGACTGTTTGGGGGTGGAGGTCAGCGTGCATTGCCCAGCTCAGCAGCGGTCTAGCGCTCCAGCTCGCGGAACACACGCTGCACCCAGCCTGGGGTGCGGCGCTGCCAATCAACCAGTGGACGCCGTCGGGTGAAGTAGTAGAAGGCCATACCGCCCTGCACCAGAACGCTGAGAAGAATCACACCGACGTACAGCGCCGCGGTCAGCACTGGGACCAGTTCGGCGATCTGTCTGGCCATGATCGGATCAAGCTGATCGAGCTGCGCGGTCCAGCTTTCGTGCGCCAGATGGCGATGTGCGCCGGTGGTCAGCCGGAGTACGCAGTAGGCCACGATGAGCAGCATGAAGACAAGCTGGTTGCGACCCAGCCACGTAGCCGCGTCGGGCTGACCCCGGCGCAGTCGGCGGTAGCCGGCGTACTCGCAGAGGCCGACGCCCCACACGCCCGCCAGCATGACCAGTCCCACCACACTCGGCCAGAAGACCACAATGGGAACGCCGATTACGGCAATCACGAGCGTGGTGACGGCCGAAAAGCGGGCTACGGCGGCAGCGCGCTGCACGGCGTGCCAGATCTGCCCTGCCTGGCGGAGGCAAAGGAAATCTGCCTCGTCCAATGGACTGCGGTCGACGGGGCGGGCTGCAATCGCGGGGGCGTCGGCCGAAGGGTCCGTCATGCAGGCACCTCGCGCACGGCGAAACGCAGGGTTGCCCCTGCGTTTTTGTGACAGGCAGCCGCCGATGGCTGGAATTGTGGCGCGCCGCATCGCGGCGCTCAATTGACTTCTGCATCCAGGCTGGCGGTGCCGCCTCGGATATAATGGCCTCACAGTCAATGGGTAACGAATCACGCCAGCGCGGTCGTTTCAATGGCAGGAGGTCACGGCGTTATGCCTTCGCCCTTACCTCAGATCCGATGCGGTTTGTGTCAAGGCCCGATCGGTCCGCGGGACAGCTTCTTTCGAGCCACGGGTGACTTCCTGCCGCGCGGCGATCCGGCCGCCGCCTTGGCCAACACCCCTATGCACTGGCCGTGCTACATGGCCTGGCCCGAGCGGCCGCGGTTCGCCCGGTACTACGTCGATGCGTGGGTGGAAGCCAATCGTCGCAACCCCTTCTGGTGGTCTGTGTACCGGGACGAGCGGGTGTACGTGTCGGCCAACCCGCTGCGGGGGGTCGAAGAGGTGTCGGTACGGCTCTACGCCCTGGGAACCGATGTACGCGTACCGCTGCCGCGCTGGTCCGAATGGTTGCGGGCGGTCGAGGCCGTTACGCCGCATCTCCATGAGTGCGAGCTGGCTGCGGTGCGGGAGGTGCTGCCGGTCTTGCAGGCGCGCTTCCCGGATGATCACGCGGTCGTGGACGCGATCGATCCCAACGAGAAGGCTCCCCGCCGCAGTCGTAATCACGCGCGCTGAGCCGTGGCGCAAGGCGGGCGCCGGTGGACGCGGCGGCGGATGTCCCCGATAATGCCCCACCCGCGCGGGCAGATGCCCGCGGGCGAGCAGTCGTGAGTGGTACGTTGCGTAATGCCCACCGGCAGTCATCCTCCAAACTCGCAGCCGGCCGGCCCGCCTCTGGGCGACGTTTCTTTGGCGGAGCTGCGTGCGGCTCTGCACCAGGCGGTCGATCTGGCTGTTGACTACCTCGAGAACCTGCCGCGCTACTCGGTCGTGCCCAGGATCGGGCCGGGGGATGTTCGCAAACAACTGCCGGCAGCACCGCCTCAGGAGCCGGAGCCGCTCGCGCAGATTCTCGATGATTACCGTCGGCTGATCGAGCCGAACACGACACACTGGAACCATCCCGGGTTTATGGCGTACTTCCCCGTCACCGGATCGGGGCCGGGCATCGTGGGCGAGCTGCTGTCGGCCACGTTGAACGTCAACGCGATGCTCTGGCGGACCGGGCCGGCTCAGACCGAGCTCGAAGAACACGTGTGCGACTGGTACCGGCAGATGCTGGGGCTGCCGGCGGAGTTTCGCGGTCACATCAATGACACGGCGTCGATGAGCTCGCTGCTCGCGTTGGCCGCAGCGCGCGAGCGCGCCAGCGGTCTGGAGATTCGGCGGCGCGGCATGGCCGGCCGTGCGGACCTGGTGCCGCTGACGGTCTATTGCAGCGATCAGGCGCATTCGTCGATCGACAAGGCCGTCATCACGCTCGGGATCGGCCTGGACAACCTCCGTCGCGTCGAGAGCGATGACCAGTTCCGCATGCGGGTCGACGCGCTGGAGGCGGCGATCGCCGCAGACAAGGCGGCCGGGCGACGTCCGATCGCGATCGTGGCCACCGTTGGGACGACTTCGACGACCTCCGTGGATCCGCTGGCCCCGCTGGCCGAGATTGCACGCCGTGAGAACATGTGGCTGCACGTGGACGGCGCCTATGCGCTGGCGGCGGCCATCTGCCCCGAGTTCCGCGGTCAACTACGCGGGCTGGAGCAGGCCGACTCGATCGTCACCAACCCCCACAAATGGCTGTTCGTGCCGGTCGATTGCTCGGTTCTGCTCGTGCGTCAGCCGGACCTGCTCCGGCGGGCATTCTCGATCGTCCCCGATTATCTCACCACGCCGGAGACGGGTGTCACGAACCTGATGGATTACGGCGTGCAGCTCGGCCGTCGCTTCCGGTCGCTGAAGCTGTGGATGGTCATCCGGGCGTTTGGCGTTCGCGGTCTTCAGGAGCGGATTCGGTACCACTGCGCACTGGCGCAACAGTTCGCTGCCTGGGTGGCGGCACACGATGGACTAGAGCTGGTAGCGCCCGTTCCGTTCAGTACGGTCTGTTTCCGGGCAGTGCCCGAGCTGCCGGCCGATCAGCAGGATCGGTTTAACGAGCGGCTGCTCGCCGAGATTAACGCGGCGGGACCGGTGTTTCTGTCGCACACCCGGCTGCGCGGGCGATATGTGTTGCGGCTGGCGATCGGCAACCTGCGGACGACGCCGGCGCATCTCGCGGACGCGCAGCAGTTAATCCATGCGAGCTGGGAGCGGCTGCGGCAGGCGTGGCGGCCGTAGGAGGGGCCGACAAAGGAGCGCGACGTGTCGGACGCACCCCAAGGCTGGTCGCTGGTCGAAAGCGCGTTCGACGTGCGTCATAACCGACACTACGAGGGGCTTTTCACCATCGGCAGCGGGCCGTTGCAGCAGCGGGCCGCGTTGGAGGAGGGGCTGTGCGACGACCCGCAGGATCGCACGTATCTGCGGCTGATGGGCAACGTCAGCGTTGAGACGCCGCCGCCGGGGAAAAGCCGCGTCGGCACCTATCTGCCCGGGGTCAGCGGGCCGCATCCGACCTGCGGCGACCAGATGATCAATCTGCCGGCGATTCACGGGCTGGTGCTGTTTGCGGCAGGCGAGCGGCTCGATATGGAGCACGGGCCGATCTGTAACTACTCGCGTGTCCTGAACCTGCGTACGGGGCATCTGCTGCGTCAGTTCACCTGGCACACGCGGGTCGGCGCCATCCTGCGGGTGTCGTTCGAACGGTTCATCAGTGCGGCTCGACGCCATGTAATGGCTTTGCGGTGCACCGTCCAGCACGTCGGCGGGGCGCCGGTCGAACTGCGGTTCGTTGGCTCCCTGAGCGCCGAGGTGTGCACGAACGGGTTCGACCACTTCACGGCGGTGGAGATCACCGGCGAACATGAGCCGATCACACTCGCGGTGCGGACAAACTCGGGGATCGATGTCGCGGCAGCGGCGATCTTGACCAGCGATCGGCCGATTGCCTGGAACGTGGAGGGTGAACCCCGCTGGGTGGCGCTGACCGGGGCGCGCACCCTGGACCCCGGGCAGTCGTTCAGCGTCTACAAGTATGCGGCCTTGACGTCATCTCGGCACGTCACGGGTTCGCCGCTGGACGCGGCCCGGAATCTCGTCTGGGCGGCTGCCGCCGCTGGGTTTGCCCGGTTGGCCGAAGAATCGGACGCGGTCTGGGCGCAGCGTTGGGCGCAGAGCGACGTCGTGATTGAAGGTGACCCGCGGAGTCAGCTCGCCCTGCGGGCGGGGCTGTACCACCTGATGCGGGCCGCAGTCGAGGATGATCCCCGCTGCGCCATCGACGCTCGGGCGGCCAGCGGCGAGGCCTACTGCGGGCGATACTTCTGGGACACCGAAATATTCCTGTTGCCGTTCTTCCTGTACACCCGGCCACGCGTCGGTCAGATGCTTGCCCGCTTCCGACTCGTCACGCTCGACGGAGCCCGCCGCAACGCGCGCGCCGCCGGCTACCCGGGTGCCCGCTACGCCTGGGAGAGTTCCCCGAGCGGCGACGAGCATTGCCCGAACTGGCAGTACCGCGACCACGAAGTGCACGTGACGGCGGATGTCGCGTACGGGCTGTGGCATGCCCACCTCGCATGTCCCCAGGACGTCGATTTCCTGCATGACGTGGTCGAAGCGCTCACCGAGATGGCCCGCTACTGGTCTGTCCGTGTGACGCCGCGACCGGCGGGGGACAGTTACGAACTGCTCGGGGTCATGGGGCCGGACGAGTACACTCCGTTTTCGCGGAACAACGCGTACACCAACCGGCTGGTGGCGTTTGCGCTGCGCCTGACGGGTTTCGCCTGGGACAAGCTCGCGCGGGCCGCTCCTGCGCGGGCGGAGGCGCTACGGGAGCGGCTGCGCCTGGAGCGGAGTGAGCTGGAGCACTTCGAAGCGGTCGCGACGAAGTTGCGGATGCCGTACGACGCCCGGCGTGGGCTGGTCCTGCAAGCGGACGATTTTTTCAGCCTGGAGCCGTTCGACTTCGAGCGCTGGTGGCCGGATCGAACGCAGCCGGTCGGTCGCTGCGTGAGCCAAGAGCGTTTGTACCGCAGCCAGATCCTCAAGCAGGCGGATGTACTGCAACTCATGGCGCTCTTTCCGCAGGAATTCGAGGCGGAGCAAATGCGCGTCGCGTACGACACCTACACGCCTCTGACGTCGCACGACTCCAGTCTGAGCCGCCCGATCCATGCGCTCATAGCGAGCTGGCTAGGGCGCGCCGAGGAGGCCTTTGCGCTGTGGCAACAGGCGATCGGTCTCGACCTCGAGCCGCCAGCGGCCAGCGAAGGCGTGCATGCCGGGTGTGCCGGGGCCTGCTGGCAGGTCGCGGTGCTCGGCTTTGCGGGTCTGCGTACTCGCATGCAGTCGGAAATCCTGTGCGTTGCGCCGCGTCTGCCGCGCACCTGGTCGGCGGTGCGTTTTCCGTTCGTATGGGAAGGTCAACCGCTGCGCGTCGCGGTCGAGCGGGATCGGGTCACCATCGAGCACGGGGGCGACCGTCCGCTGCCGGCACGGATCGTCGGCCGGCTGCACGAGCTGGAGCCGGGTCGCGCACACAGCTTCCTCGTCCAGGTCGAGACGTAACTTCCTGGCATACCCCCTGTCGCCCGATCGGCGGCCGCGGTCAATCAGTCATCGAGCGTCAGCAGCGGGCGTTCGTGTCGTGGCCGGTATTTCTCCACCAGCTCGCGCAGCTTCGGTTGATCGGGATTGTGTTCAAGGCTGGTGTGCCAGGCCTCCACCGCCTGATCGCGCAGCTCGACCTTCTCCGGCGCGTCCAGGTACTGAGTCATCAGGACCACGCCGTAGCCGGCGTACGCCGCCGCATTCTTGGGGTCGCATTCGATGGCGCGCTGGTAACATTTCGCCGCGGCGTCATAAGCTCCTTCCCGCCACAGGCAGTAGCCCAGTCGCTCATGGGCGGAGGAGAGATCGGGCGCCAGCTCGATGGCCTTCTTGAGGCTCATCCGGGCGGCCTCCCAGCGCTCCTGATTGAGATAGACGGTGGCGAGATTGACGAGGACGATCGGCTGCCCCTCATTGCACTCGAGGGATTCTTTGTAGGCTTTGATGGCCTCGTAGTCGCGCCCCTGGGCTGCCAGGGCCGCGCCCAGGTTGCTGCGCACGTACGCGTTGTCGGGCGCCAGGCGAATCGCCTCTTTGTATGCATCGACGGCGTTGGCCAGATCGCCGGACTGGTGATAGCACATGGCCAGCCGGTAGCGCAGGTCGAAGTTCCGCGGATCGAGCTCGCAGGCCAGCGCGTAGGCCCGAATCGCCTGGGCGAGCCGGTTGAGAAGTCGGTAGACCTCGCCCAGCTCGAAGAGGGGCTTGACTTCGGTTGGATTCAGTCGAACCGCGGCCTGAAGGGCGTCGGCGGCGTGCTCCAGGTCGCCGGTTTCCTTGCAAAGCAATCCGAGTTTGTACTGCGCGTCGAAGTGCTGCGGATCCAGTCGCACCGCTTCCTGGAATTCCGCTAGCGCTACGTCGAGCTTCCGGTCGGCCAGCGCCCGGTCACCCTTCCACAGGCAGACGTCCGCCAGCCCGCGCCGGACCGGATCGTAGGCGCATCCGCCGCACAGACCGCCGACGAACAGTAGCATGCCGGCCACGATGCGAACAGCTCGTCCGGTCCCCATAGGTCCTCGCCGTGCTCGCCTGCGAACCGGGGCGCTTAGACCGCGCCGCGGAACCGCCCTTTTACGCGGACGTCGCACGGTCGTCAACGCACCGACACCGTCGCCGCGCGAGCTCTAATGTTATCGGCTGTCGGAAGGGCCGGTCTTTCGCCGGCCGCGCGGTGGCCTCGGTCTGGCTCCGGCGGTCATTCCGCCCACTTCTTCAGGAAGCTGCCCGCCAGAAGACGCACGAGCTCGTCCGGGTCTTCGCGGGCGACGACCTCGGCGCGCGGCGCGAAAGTCGGTCCCTGGCGTGCCAGCAACCGAACTGCCATGAGGCGCACCAGCCAGTGTGGATGCGCGAGATTCTCCTCGGCCTTGGCAAGGACCCGACGATCCAGACCGGTCAGTTGAAGGGCGTCCAGGACCCGCGCCCGCACCTCCCAGGACGGACTGTCGAGCAGTCCTGCCAAGGTCGTAAGCATCGCACCGACGGGAACGGGCTCCGGGCGGTAGGACAGTTGGCGCGCGTCCGCCCGTTGCCGTTCGCCGACCAGTTGTGCGAGCACGTCGCAGGCGCCGACGACCGCGCCGGGGTCGTTGCCGCTGGCCGCATTGAGAAGCGCCGCCAGCGCTGGCTCTCCCACGCTGGCCGGTAACCGCGTAAAGTAAACCGCTGGCAGTGTCTGCCCGGCTGGCGCGGGGTGCCACTGTCCATCCTCGCCCCGCACGGCGTCGAAGATGGCGCGCAGGGTGACGCGCTGCGCCTGCTGTGGGGTGTAGCGGGCTACACGCCGCAGCGGGCCTACGTCGAGCGTTCGCCGCACGCTGATGGTCTGTCCGGGCCGCAGCACGCGAACCGCATCCAGTGTCACACTCATCAAGGCCGGCAGCTCGCGTTTCTGATCGCCCTCCACTGAGAAGGACAGGACGAAGACCGGATTGACCGGGCCGTCCGGTCCCAGCGGAATCGGAAGGGAGCTGCGATTTGTCACGCTGAACACGGCCCACCACGGCTCGCCGACGGAAAAGCTGCGGGCTGACAGCGTAACCCGTGCTTCCAGGAACTGCTCGGGGTGCCGCAGCAGCTCCAGGACTCGCACATCGAACCCCGCGAGAGCAGCGGCGATCTGCGGGTATCGCTCGCGGGGCGACTGAGTCGCCGCCGGGAAGTCAATCGACGCGCCGCCCGCTGCCGCGTGAACGGGAGCCGACGCCGGAGCTGAGTCCGGCCGAGTCACCGGCTGCGACGTTGGCCAGGTTTCCTGCAACCGGCGCAGCAGGCGTGCGGCCGGCCCGGCGACAGGCCAGGGTTCGAGCTTCAGAAGTACCTCGCGCGCCCGGGTGACATCCCCCCGATCCAATAACAGTCGGGCCATCATGCTGGCGGCCAGCGCATCGTGGCCGGCGAGGGGCGCCAGCAGACCCAACGCCTCGTCGGTGTGCCCGTTGATGGCGTGGGCGCAGCCGAGGACACGTTGTACGAACGTGTCGCCAGGTGCCCGCGCGGCGGCCGCCTGCGCGAGCATCAGCGCCCGGTCCGGCTGCGGTTCCAGGGTGCAATGAAACCAGGCCGCCTGGGCTACTTCGTTGACCGGGTACTGGTCGGGCTCGCGTACCGCGGCAAAGCGCTGTGCCAACTCATGCCGGACGGCGAGCCCCAGCCCCGGCTCCTTACGCTCGAGCACGTGGTGGAGGAAGAGCCCAGCCTCCGAGGCGACCAGCGGATCGGCGGCAATGGCCTCGCGGGCCCGTTCGGCGGCCGCGTCGAGTTGTCCCCGGGCTTCAAGATTCCGCGCCCAGCTCAGCAAGAAAGGGCCGGGCAGCGTCTGGCCCGGTCGGGCGGTGCGATACACGGCGACGCAATGCTCGAACAGCCGTGCTGCTTCGTCGGCGAATCCATACTCGTCGAGAAGCGAGGCTGCTTGCAAGGCCAAGTCTTCGTCCAGCGGGTTGAGTTGCAGGGCGTGTAGAACTGCTTCCAATCGCTCTACAGCCGGTGCATTCGGCTCCAGACTGTGAAGCAGCAACGTGGCCGCTTCCAGGTCGCCCGGTTCGAGCGCCAGGGCCTGCGTGAGCTGGCGGCGTGCCTCGGCCAGGTCGAATCGCTCCAAAGCCTGGCCGGCCAAAGCCACGCAAACCTGGGCCCGCTGCGCCGCCGGCCGACCGGCGCCAGCCACCGCTTCCAGCCACGCGACGCGCTGCTCGTGAGTCTGCTGTCCCTGTAGGCCGGCGGCCAGCCAGAGTGCGAACGCCCGTTCGTGGGTCGGATCGGCTTCCAGTACAGCGGCGAGCGCGCGGGCCGCCCGGGCCGTGTCGTTCTCGAGGGCGGCGATCTCATACAACCAGATGTGCGCATCGACCAGCTTCGGATCTATTCGGACAGCCGCTTCAAGCAGTGCCCGGATGTGCTCCACATCGCTGGGGGTTTGCCGGCCGCGCTGGTTCAGTGCATAGTCCCGCGCCAGGTCGACCAGCCACGCTCCGGTCGGCAGCGGTTCGACCTTCTCGGCGGTCGCCAGTGAGCCTGCGGCGGCCGCCACGAGGCTACAGGTCAGCAGGGTCCGCAAGACTGCGGTTCGTGCCGTCATGGTTACCTCCGCACACCGCACGTCTGGCTGGCGGTGCCGGGCGACAGTATGGCAGAACCCCCCGCCGGCGACCAGCACATCGGTGCAACACGTTTCCAGTCGCGCGCCCGGGCTACGGACAGGTCGTGCCGATCAGCGCTACGAAGCTGTCGATGTCGGCGTAGGTGACGTCGCCGTCGCCGTTCGTGTCGGCGTTTTCCCACGGGCAGGGGTCGTGGGGCCAGTTTTCCTGGCCGGCCAGCGCCTCCACAAATCCTTCGATGTCGGCAAACGTGACGGAGCCGTCGCAGTTCGTATCTCCCGGACAGCCGGCCGGCAGGACCACCTCGCCGAGCAGCGTCACGGTGCGGACCGGTTCGTCCGGCGCGTTCGACGTGATCGTGATGGTGCCGCTGCGGCTTCCCAGGCTGCTGGTGTCCATCGTGATGAGATGTTCGTCGGGCGGGGCACACGGGGCGGCAGCGAACGGGCCGCTCGGGGTCGTGAAGCCTGTGGACGCGGTCAGGGAGTAGCGCAGCGTGTCGATGCCGTTGGCCGACCACAAGGCGCAATCCCCTGCGTTCCATACGTGCAGCGTGAGTTGCGCGGGTTGGTTCAGCAGAACCTGTCCGAAGTCCAAAATCGTGTCCGAGTCGATCTTGGCCGGCACCCGCAGGTCGAGAAAGACAGGCAGGTGCCCGCCGGAAGCGGCCGCGTTGACCAGCGCCTGGGCGATGATCGGTCCGACCATGGTATTGCCGACGATGCGCAGGCCCTGGTTGAAGCTGGAGCCGTCGTTTCCCCAGGCGCGATACGAGTGATTGCCGTCGTTCCAGGTAGTCGTGCTGTAGGGGATGGCGGGATTGCCGATGTAGTCGAGGCCGTTTCCGTCGATCAGATTCGCAGAGACGAGGATCTGATCGAAGCGATCATCCATTCCGCCGTTGCTCGCCACGGGATCCTGCGTGTGGACGAACCGGAAGATGACGCCGTCGTGCCAGGTGCCGGGCGTATTGATGGGGTCAAAGAAGCGGCCGGCGTTGTTGGCCTGATCGCCGACGAGTTCCTGGTAGGCGGCCTCGGACGAGGAGTACATGTTCAGGTCGGCCCCCAGCAGGAAGTGCCAGTCCGGGTTGAGCAGCTCGGCGTTGTCGCGGATGCGCTGGGCTTCCAAGAGTCGGCGGGCCTGATCGTCCGACGTGGTGCCGGCCTTCATGTGGCTGTTGTAGCAGCACAGAACCGCCTTCTGGGAGGTATAGCCCTGCAACTGCACCTTGAAACGGACCGCGTGCCGCGGCGGATTGGGCGCGCTGCCGCCCTGCGAGACGATCAGATATCCCTGATAAACGACCTTGCTAGTGCGGAAAAAGAAGGCGCTGCCTTCCGGCTGACCGCTAGGCCCGTTCACCCACCGCCCATCCCAATCGCTTGGGCTGCCCGGTGCGCTGTTCAGCAAGTCGCGAAACGTCGTCATGGCGCTGGCACTCATGAATTCCTGCACCAGGATGATGTCCGGCGCCAGTGACCGGCCTTCAAAAGTCCCGTACATCACGGTTTGAATGTCGGCGGCCCGGTCGGTGCCGTAGTAGTTAGTGACATTCCACGTGGCCACACGCAACTGTCCCACTGCCGGGCTCGCGGCTAGCAGCAGAACGACGACAAATGACCACCCCCACGCTCGCACGGCCACGGGTCGAGTCATGATGGTCCTGCCTGACAGCGCACGCTTCCTGTGCCCCTCTTCCGTTCCGCATTATACACCCAGCCGGCGGCTGCGGCGCACCGGATTGCCGGCGCGCCGGCCGGCGGGAGACTCATGCTCCGCCGCATTACAAATCCCGCCGCAGAATTGCAAAGCGACGGGTCTGGCGCAGCCCGAAGCGGCGATAAAAACGGGCCGCCGGCTCGTCGGCCCAGTTGAACCAGATGCTGCGTCCGTCGGCGGCCCGAATCTGTCGGACGGCTTCGACGAACAGTTTTGCGCCGACCCGCTGGTTGCGCAACTCGGGAATGACGCCGAACGGCCCGAAATGCTCGCCTTCCCATTGACAATACCCGACTACGCGGCCATGCAGCGTCGCGACCAGGATTTCATGCAGGGCGCCGGCCCGAAGCTTCTGACGCGCGGCCATGTTCCAGTCGCCGGGAAAGGCTTCGGCCAGGAAGCTCAGAAACTCCGGCACCCGCGGCGGTGTGAGTGGTGTGATTTCGACTTCGGTGCCGGTTTGCCAGGCTTCCCGGTGGTAGGCGTCCACGTCGAAGTTGACCAGCTCGCGGGCCATCGAGACGGGCTCATGGTCGATGACGAACCCGGATCGCAACAGCCACGCCAGCGCCACGCCGTACGCATCGCGATCGACCCCCGGGAAGACATATCCGGGGGCCGAGCCCGTGTTGCCGCACAGCCAGACCCGCCGGCGTCCGTGCGCCCGCAGGTAGTCCAAGGCGCGGGCGAGCAGTGCCGTGCCGATCCCTTGCTGCTGGTGAGCCGGGTCGACGGCCAATACGGGGATCCACCCGTCCTCCGGCTCCAGGCCGAGGCGGTCGTTGGGCCACCGACGAATGATCGCCCGGAGAAAGCCGACCGGCTCATCCTTCTCGGTAGCGACAAAGAAGCCGGAATCGTCGCCGGGCCAATAATCTGGGTCGCCGAAAAGCCAGGATACAAACCGTCCGGTGCTGATCGGATCACGCCGCAGGGCTGCGTTCCAAACGGAAACGACGTGTTCGACGTCACGCCCCGCGAGCGGACGGATCGTGAATGCTGACATGCCGACCCATCACCTTTCTGCGAGCACCTCGTCCACCAGCCGCGCGAGGTCCGCGTGACAGTCCGGGAAGGCCGACACGTACCGCAGGTCGTCCGGGCGGATTGCGAAGTCGCCGGGCTGGTGCGTCAGGACAGCGTCACCGAGGTTTTCGTCCCAAACCATTGTGCACTGGTCGCGCCACGTGCGCAGCGTATCGCGGATGGCCTCTTCATCGCCCGTGACCCAGAGCCAATACAGGAGTCCGCGCGGGTTTCCCCGCCAGCCAACCAGAATCTGCTTGGCGTAAAAGCCCGTGTCGGCTTTCATTTCGGGCGCCAGGCGCGTCCAGTCGCCTTCCGGCGGCTCGGGCAGGACAGACTTGTCCCACGCTCCCTGACCGATCCAGCCGCGCACGTAGCCTTCGAGCCAGAAATAACGCTGGATGCCGTACGGCCCCCGGCGACCGTACTTCGTGTACGCCTCCTGGATGTAATCGCAGATCATCCGCGCCTGGATGTCAGGATGATCGCGACAGTACGTGTAAACTTTCGCGTCGGGCCAGTCCGGCTGTACGCCGTAGGGCAGCCCGTACTTGCTCTTCACATTTGTTACGGTTATCTGCCAGGGACCAATGGTGGTCTGACCGAGCATGTCCTTGGTCTCCGCGGCCGTCGTCAGACCCCAGCGGCGGTCGGGCTGGTTGAACAACCCCTGCCCCTCCTGGATGGCTTCCACCCACAGGTCTTCCAGACCCACGAGCGGCCAACGTCCCTCAGCCCGTCCTTGGCGAAGCACCTGATACGCCGTGTCCAGCACGACCTTGCCGCCCGGCCCGTAGGGTTCAATGTGAGCGAGGATGGCAGTGTAGCGGCGGTCCAAATCTTGCAGACCGGGCCCGGGAACTGTTTCGGACAGCGATGCGCAGCCGTTAAGAACAAGCCCGAGCGCAATACTAGAGCATGCTACCGTGTATGCTGTCGAGCGACACACGTACTGTACTCCGGCGAAGTGCGCATTGCGCGACCAGACGGCGCGGCTGTCAATACGCCCCCGCCGACGAACCAAAGGGTGTCTCCCGCGTGTGGCAGTTGCTGCTGGTGCTCGCCGTCCGAGCTCCTGTAACGCCACTGCACTGGCGTGCAGGTTGTGTCAGTTGTCGCAGGATAAAAAAGCGGGCAGTCGTTGGGGCTTTCCCCGAACGACTGCCCGCCCGCTGTTACTTTCGATTCACCCTGAGACCGGCCGGCCCGTCAACCAGAAACGACCGGCGCAGTCGGGACAGATTATCACTTGCGCAGGTTGTCCTGATAGTTCTTGAACGGCCACTTGTCTTGGGGCATGCTGCTCCAATCGCCCCAGATTCGTGCGCCGGGGGTCGGGTAGACGTCCAAGCGGGCCGTCGTAAAGCGCGTGATCAGAGCCGTGTCATACACGTCGGGGAAGCCCTCTTGCGTTGCTACCAACTGCCTCTCGGCCTTGGTGGGGCGCGCGGAGCCGTCGCAGAACAGCAGGTTGTCGACGAGCTTGCGCTTATGCCATCCGATCAGCAACACCTCCGGCGTGATGCCCGCGACGGAGTCGACACCGATCATGTTGAACCACGTCGGTTCCCCGGCCAGGACCAGCTTGCCCATGTCCGGCAGCGTTGAAGCACGGTGGCCCCAAGGACCGATGGCGAAAAACCCGTTGCTATCGCTGTTTCCTGATCCCGTAGCGTCCGCGTAGTTCGCCAAGCTGGCGCGGTAGCTGTTGCCGACCGTATCGTACATCGGCCGCTCCGCGTTGGCGTCCGGAGCGTCGTCAACCAACCCATCAGTCCCAAAGCTGGGATCGGGGTCTTTCGGATACCCGGTATCGCCAGGGCAGGAAAACCATTCCATGCGTTTCCGATCCCCCTCCTCCGACCCCACGCTCGTGTAAACATTTAGCGCCCGGCGCTCCGCATCATAGTCCGGTCGCAGCACACACTGGCCACCGCTCGGATCGCAGGGATCGGTCTTCGACAGTGCATACCCGCCGGAGGCGGCGGTCTTAAAAACCTTTTGACTCGAGCGCCCACCATATGTGAACCACATCGCGCAGCGCCACAGCCACTTGCCGTTGTCAGTGGTAGGGCCGAGCTGTCCCTGGCGGTACATCATAGTCAGCGAAATCGGGATGAGCTGCTCGACGGGGTCGTCGCTGGCGTATTGGTGCATCGAAAAGCCGAGGTTTTTCAAGTTGGCCAGGCACTTGGCCTTCTTGCCCTGCTCCCTGGCGCTACCTAACGCCGGCAGGAGGATCGACAGGAGCAGCGCGATGATCGCGACGACCACCAGTAGCTCAATCAGCGTAAACGCCGCCTTCCGCGTTGACCTCAACATCGCTTTTTCTCCTAACTCTGTCCACTTGTCCACGTGTGCGCCCGAGTCCGCTAAGAGACGCAAAACTCCGACTGGCCGCGTCCGTCGCACGGCTTCGGGTGAACCATTACGTCTACGATGCGCCGCCCATCCCGAGGCGGTCACCGACCGACACAGTCGCCGCTTGTTGGGGCGACGACGGGCCGCAACCTCTACCAATATATACTGCCAGGTCAGCCCCAGTCCACACCGAAAAGGCGCTGATTTCGCTCGACCGGCCGCAGTCCGGCCGGACCGCCAGCGGCCACAACGGCTTTTCATAGAGTTACTTAGCTTCTTTGTTCCCGTCCCGCCGTGCGATCGCCCTGCACCCGACGCGTGCCCCCGGATTGCGCTAACCTTTCCGAGAATCGGAGGGACACGCGCTGTACCCCATTGGGCTTCCGAAGCCGCCCCTGGCGAGAAAACCGCCGGCTAGGCGCTCGGTGTACCGCGCGTGTCCCTCGATGATTCTGTCCGTTGCGGTCAACGCTCCGCCGCGACCGCACATCAACCGGCCGCCGGTAACAACCGGGCGACCGCTTTTCACGGCGTCAGGTTCGGCGCCCGCCTGACAGCCCGTGTCAGCTCGTCGGCGGGCGCTCGCGGTCGGACAATTTCACTTCTCTCGCCGCGGCGGAACGTCGTCCCGCTGCGCACCGGCCGTTAGCACGGCTTGCAGGTGCGCTTCGCCTTCTTCGCGGTCTTCTTGGCCTTCTTGGCCGTCTTCTTCTTGGCCTTCTTCTTAGCCATGGCGCAACCTCACTTGAAAAGGGACCTGGAAACACCTACGCCACACTGGGCGTTTGCACGCGCTCCTCGAAGCGGACGCTGACCCGCTTGCTGACGCCGGGCTCTTCCATCGTGATTCCGTACAGCACGTCCGCACTCGCCATCGTCCGCTTGCTGTGCGTGATCACCACGAACTGCGTGTGCGACAGGAACTCCTGCAAGACACTATTGAACCGTTCCGTGTTGGATTCATCAAGGGCCGCGTCCACTTCATCCAGAATTGCGAACGGCGACGGCCGACATTTGAACACGCCGAGCAACAGTGCGACGGCCGCCAGCGTCTTCTCGCCACCCGACAGGAGCGAGATCGACTGCGGCTCCTTGCCCGGCGGCCGCGCCAGAATCTCGATCCCGCACTCCAGCGGGCGTTCGGGATCCTCTAATAGAATATCGGCTTTTCCGCCGCCGAACAGCTTGCGGAACATCTCCTGAAAATTCGCGCGGACACGCTCGAACGTTGCCAGGAACCGGGTGCGCGATTCGGCATCCAGATCCGCGATCAGCGTCTGTAGCCGCTCCACCGCGGCCATCAGGTCGGACCGCTGGGCGACCAGATGCTCGTACCGCGGCGTCAGCTCTTCGAGTTCGGCGAGTGCGTCGAGGTTCACGTTGCCCAGTCGCGCGAGCTTGCCGCGCAGCTCCTCGATCTCCGCCCGGATCGCTGCCCAGTCCTGCTCCACGTGCTCGTACGTGGCGTAGCGCCCCGGCAGGTCGAGCCCCAGCTCCTCGCGCACGCGGGCGACGAGCGTTTCCTGTCGGATCTCGTTCTCCCGCTGCTGAACCTGCTTCTCATGCCAGACCGACTCGGCCGCCTCGATGCGCCGCTGCGCCTCCCGAATCTCGACTCCGCGCTGCTCCGCCGCGACCCGCAACTGCTGTCGCCGCTCGCGCAGCCGCAGACCCTCGGCTTCCTTCTGAGCCGCTTCCGCTTCCCGTCGCTGTTGTTCGCCCCGTGTCGTTCGAATGTCGTCTTCCAGCAGACGAATCTGCTCTTCGGCGGCGTGCGCTTCCCGTTGCGCCTGGTGTTCCGCGGCCGCGAGGTCGGTCGCACGCCGGTCCAGCTCGCGCAAGGTCTCTTCCGCGGCCCGCCGTTTTTCCCCGGCCCGCCCGGATTCGACCAGGGCTGCCGTAACGGCCCGCGCCCGGTCGGCAGCGTCGGCTTCGAGTTCGGCCAAGGCCCGCGCCAGTTCTTCCACTTCGTTCTCGCGCGCCTGCTGCTCGGCCCGCGCCGACTCCGTCTCCGCCGCACGCCGCCGTTGCTCGGCCGTCAGCTCCTCCAGCCCGCGCTGCTGCTGCGCCAGCTCCGCGGCGACCAGGGCGGCCTCCTGGGTCAGACGCTGGCACGCGTCTTCGGCGCGGGCCAGGTCGGTCCGCACGCCGACCACCTCCCGCTGGAGAGCGGCGATCTGTTCGAGTCCCGCTTCGCGCCGCAGTTGCAGGTCCGAGATCGCCTGCTCGACGGCCAGTCGCTGGCGTGTCAGCGTGACCAGGCGTGCTTCAAGTTCCTCCAGCTCGCCCTGCAATTGCCGGATTTCCGCCTTGCGACTGATCAGTCCCGGCGTGCCGGCGGCCGCGCCCCACAGCAGGCGTCCGTCGGCGAAGACGGTCCAGCCGTCGAGCGAAACGAACGCGTACCCGGCAAGCGCCTCGGCGGCCAGGCGTTGGGCGCGCTCCACCGTGTCGACGATGATCGTACGTCCCAGCAGTTGCTCAGCCAGCGGGCGGTATCCGTCGTCGCAGCGGACCCATTCCGAGGCCCGCGCGATGAACCCCGGCGTGCCTTCGTAACCACTGGCCAGCGGGCGGACCGGCACGCGATCCAGCCCTAGCACACGCACCGGCCCGGCGGTCAGGCCGCGGCGCTGCCATTCCGCCAGAAAGGCAGCCGTGTCCCGGACGACGACGTAGCTTTCGCAGGTGGCCAGCACGGCTTGCAGGGCCGCAACGCGTGGATCGTCGATCCGCAGCAGATCGGCCACCAGGCCGACCACCTCAGCGGGATTCCCGGGTTCTTCACGCCAGGCCAGCACCGCGCGCGTTCCCTCATCGACTCCCTCGAGCCGACGTTCCATGTCCTCCAACAATGCCAGCCGGGACGCCAAGGCCGTACGCCGCTCGCGCGCCTGAGCGATCTGCTCGTCCAGCCGATCCGCCGCGGCCTGCTGGGCACCCAGTTGTGCCTCGCCTTCGCGGTGTGCGGCGGTCAAAGCGGCTTCGCGTGCCTCACGCTCTTCGAGCCGGCTCCGCAGTTCCGCGCACTGCTGGTGTTGCCGCTGCAATGCCTCGTCCACCTCGCACTGTCGCGCCGCGAGCCGTGCGGCCGCACCGGCCAGACGCTGCTCCTGCTGCTGAAGGTTGGCGCATTCGCTCTGGAGCAGTGCGACACGCCGGGCGGCTTCGAAGCTCGCGAGCCGCGCGCGCTCCAGGGCTGCCCGCAGCTCTTCGCAGCGCCGCTCGAGTGCCGCCCGTTCCTGTTCGAGGGCCGCACTGCGCTCCAAGGCCGCCTGTTCGGCCAGACGCAGGTCCGCGAGCGCGGCCTGCTCCGCGGCGTGGCGTTCGGCCAGCGCGGCGCGCTGCCGGGCCAGCTCTTCGCACTGGAGAATCTGCCGCGCTCGCCGGCCGCGCGCGTCTTCCAGACGTTGCGTGCTTTGTGTCAATCGTTCCGCGAGCTCGCGCAGCACCGCGCGCACCTCGTGCAAGGCGGCGTCCGCGGCCAGCACGGCGTCGTCCGCCTGTTGCAGCGCCCCGGCGAGCTCCGCGCTTGCCGTGTCCAGCTCGGCGAGTCGTGCCCGCTCTGCGGCCAGGGCGCCGGTCAGTTCGTCGAGCTCCGAGCGGATGCGCGCGCGCCGCTGCTCCAGTTCGTGGTATTCCGCCAGGCTGAATGTCAGCCGCAGCTCGCGCAGTCGGGCGTCGTATTGCTGATAGTTGCGCGCCTTGCCCGCGGCCAGCCGAACGCTGCGCAGCCGCTTTTCGACCTCGTCGATGATGTCGCCGAGCCGTAGCAGGTTGTTCTGCGTTCGCTCGAGCTTCCGTTGCGCTTCGAGGCGTCGCACCTTGTAGCGACTGATGCCGGCGGCTTCCTCGAACGTTTCTCGACGCTCCAGCGGATTGGCTTCGAGCAAACGTTCCACGCGTCCCTGCTCGATCACGCCGTAGCCGTCCACGCCGACGCCGGTGTCCAGCAAGAGCTCGCGGATGTCCTTGCGGCGACAGGGTTCACCGTTAAGGCGGTATTCGCTTTCGCCGCTGCGCCACAGGATGCGTGCGACGACGACTTCTGGCAGATCGCAGCGCAGGATGCCGGTGCTGTTGTCGAACGTGAGTTCCACTTCCGCGAAGCTGGCGGGCTTGCGCGACCGGGAGCCGGAGAAAATGACGTCTTCCATCCGGTCGCCGCGGAGGGTCTTCGCGGACTGCTCGCCCAGGACCCACCGGATGGCGTCCAGGATGTTGCTCTTTCCGCAGCCGTTGGGCCCCACGATGCAGGTTATGCCTGCCCCGAACTCGAATTCGGTTCGGTCCGCGAAGCTCTTAAACCCTTGCAGGACCGCTCGTTTAAGAAACACAGTCGGTTATCCGGTCCTTGATTGCAGCCACATCTTGCCCGCGTCAGACCGCGCCGGACGACAGGCGACCCAACATATTGTAGTTCAGCATCACGAGGCTACCATAGATGAAGGCGGTGTGCAAGGCATTCGTTCCACGAGACTTTGCGACGATCCATTCCGTGCGGCCGACGGTTCCGTGTGGGGCGGCTCTTCCGGTCAGCACGCTCGAATCCGCCCAAGTTGCCGCGCAACGACTTTGCGATAAAGAGCTTGCCAACGGCGCCCTAAATACCGGACGCCGACCCCAAGGGGGTAGACTCCGGTCCGGTGGCCGGGCGGGAAAATCTTGCGAGGGCACCGACTTTTCGCTTGCATCACCCGCATGGAGGGAGTATAAGTGGGGCTGTGAGAGGAAGGGTGAGCGTCACCCCGCGGAATAACGGTCACAGGAGGCAGGAAGCACCTCCACCGGCATGTTCAAGGAGATGAGGAGTATGAAGAAAGCACTCGGCGTAATCTGCCTGTTGTTGCTCGTGTCAAGCGCCAGCGCTTACATCGAGCTGTATCTCAAAGAAGGCGGCGTCAACAACTACATCTTTGATCCCAGCGCGCGCAACTACCTGCCGTACTTCGACGGTTGCCCGTCGGCCGAGATCCCGCCTGGTGTCCTGATTGAGGACCAGCCGATGACGCGGACGTTCTTCGTCTGGGGTCGGTTCGTCAACGAACTCGGGACCAAGATCATCGGCATTCAGCCCGCTGTGGACGTGGTGGCCAACCCTCATGGGCTGAACATCACGATGGGCCAGAATGTCATTTACCGTCACAGGAAGCTAAACGGCTCGACCAGCCAGCGCTGGACGCGCTGGGACGGGACGAACAATCTCGGCATCAACAGCCCGGCGGCGGCCGTCACCGCGAACGGGATCGTTGACAACGACAATAGCCCGAATCCGAATTGGGACTTGGTCTGTCCGTACGGCACGGAAGGTGAGGTCGAGTTCCTGCTTGGCGCGTTCCAGTTGGTGAGTTCCCGCGGCAAGGTGCTTGGCGACCTGACGTTGGGCCTCGCCCGCCTCGGCTTGGCCGCTAACGACGGCATGCAGTCGTACTACCCCGAAGTGCGCGTCGCCGGCCAGGTTGTGCAGGAATTCTGGTATGTGCAAGGTCAGCCGCTTCCTGGCGTGCCGGTTACTCACCCCGCCCCGGTTTACCTGAGCTGGATTCCCGAGCCGGCGAGCCTGTTGCTCCTGAGCTTGGGCCTGTTGCTCCGCCGTCGGTAGTTCGTACCCCTGAGTTCTGCGGTTGAGTTTTCGAGGAGTCGGATCGCGTGATCCGGCTCCTCTTGTTTTCGCGCCGGTCCGGGGATGGGGTCCGCGGGGCGGCCGGCTGCACGGGGGGCCCGATGTGGGTATGATTCGTCGCCAGGAGCGGAGCACACGAACCCGCAGGCGGTTGGATGCCGCCGGGGCCGGGCAGAAGCCGGCCACGGCGGGGACATCCACAAGAGGGAGGCACCGGAAGGCCGCTGTCACCGGCAGTGGCCCGCGGATGCAGGAGCATGTACGTGACGGCACCAGCGACAGTGAGGAGCGCGGCAGGGCGTCCGCTGACGGCGTACCTGAACCCGGTGCACATGGTGCAGAATCTGTGGACGCATCGGCATGTGACCGGACAGCTCGCATGGCGTGAGGTCGTCGGTCGCTACCGGGCAGCGCGACTCGGGTTGCTGTGGTCGATTCTGACGCCGCTGCTGATGCTGGTCGTGTACACGTTCGTTTTCTCGGTGATTTTCCGGGCGCGCTGGAATCCGGCAATTCAGGAGAGCAAGACGCTGTTTGCGCTGACGTTGTTTTGCGGTCTGCTCGTGTGGACCGTCTTTGCGGATGTGGTGGCCCGGGCCCCGACGCTGGTGGTCTTGAACCCGAACTACGTGAAGAAGGTCATCTTTCCGCTGGAGGTGCTGACCGTCGCGGCCCTGGGCGGCGCCCTGTTCAACCTGCTCGTCGGGCTCGGCGTGTGGACCGCAGGACTGGCCATCTTCGAGTGGCGGCTGCCGCCGGTAACGTTTCTGTACCTTCCGGCGGTGCTTCTGCCGGTGTGTCTGCTGACGCTGGGCGTGTCCTGGGTGCTGGCGTCGCTGGGGGTGTTCATCCGTGACATCGGCCCGGCGGTGCAGGTCGCTCTTCAGCTCCTGTTCTTCGGCACCCCGATCTTCTACCGTATCGAGGTGGTTCCGGAGCCGTACCGGAGCATCATGTATGTGAGCCCGCTGACGCAGGCGGTCGAGGCAGCGCGGCGCGTCATGATGCTGGGTTACCCGCCGGAGTGGAAAGGCTGGGCGCTGTCTCTGGTGGCGTCGGCCGCGGCGGCCTTGGTGGGCTACGCATTCTTCATGAAAAGCAAGCGAGCGTTTGCCGATGTCCTCTGAGCCGCTGGCCGCCGTCTGTGCTGCGCCCGTCCTCGCCGGTGAAGAGCCGGCGGTGGAAGTGCGCGGCGTCAGCAAGTCGTACCGCATCTACGACCGGCCGGTGGATCGGTTCAAGCAGGCGTTCTTGTGGGGGCGGCGGGAGCTCTTCCACGAGTTCTGGGCGCTGCGCGACATCTCGTTCGAAGTCCGGCGCGGGGAGACGCTGGGCATCATCGGCCGGAACGGCAGCGGCAAGAGCACGCTGTTGCAGATCATCGCGGGGACGCTCACGCCGACGGCCGGGGAGGTGCTGGTGCGGGGCCGGGTGGCGGCGCTGCTGGAGCTGGGCAGCGGGTTTAACCCCGAGTTCACCGGGCGCGAGAACGTGTTCATGAACGCAGCGATTCTGGGGCTCTCGCCGGCGGAGACAGAGGCGCGGCTGGACGAGATCCAGAACTTCGCAGACATCGGCGAGTTCTTCGACCAGCCGGTCAAGACGTACAGCTCCGGGATGATGGTCCGGCTGGCGTTCGCGGTACAGGTGCAACTGCGGCCGGAGATCCTCATCATCGATGAGGCGCTGGCGGTGGGGGATGCGCTGTTTCAGAAGCGGTGCTTTCAGAAGATCGAGGAGCTGCGCTCCGCCGGCGTGACGCTCATTCTCGTTTCGCATGAGCAGGAAGTCATCCGCACGCTGACGAACAAGGCGCTGCTGCTGCACGAGGGGCGGATGCGCGCGTACGGTGCCCCCGCGGAGGTCGTCTTGGAATACCGCCGGCTGCTGCATGCCGAGGAGCAGCGCTGGTTCAGCGCGCAGATCGAGCGTCACGCCCGGCACGCGCCGACCGAGGCGGCGGGCGGGGCGCGACGGTCACCGGCCGTGGACCGGCGCTCGTTCGGGGATCTGGACGCGGAGATTGTCGAGGTCCAGGTGCTGGATGCGGCGGGTCAGCCGTGCACCGTCTTCTACCCGTGGGATCGGTTGACCATCCGTGTGACCGTGCAGGTGCACGTGGCGATGCAGCACCTGAATGTCGCCGTGCGCCTGCGGAACAAGGAGGGGGTCAAGATTTACTCCTGGGGCACGCTGAATCAGGATATTTCGATCTGGAGCGGCCGCAGCACGGGACCGGTGTTCTGGGAGCGCGCCTTTGGAGCGGGCGAGATTGTGCAGGTGGATTTCGTCTGCGAGGCGCGGCTCGGGATGAACCTGTACGAAGTTCAGGCCGCCGTCTCGGAAGAGGAAGACCGCTTCTATGGTGCGCAACGGATCCTGCATTGGAAGGATGAAGCGGCGTTCTTCCAGGTCCTGGTGCCGAAGCACGAGCACTTCTTCGGCGGGGTCGTTGATCTGCGAATGACCGCCCATGTCCACGGTTGATTATCGCCGCCTGTATGAGGACTACTGGTCGCGACCCGAGCGGTGGGGCAGCGATTCGTTTGCCGACGTGGACGAACTGGCCGAGCGGGTTCTGCGGACCTGCGGCGGGGGGCGCTTGCTGGACGTGGGCTGCGGGATGGGCCGCCTCGTGCGACGGCTGCTGCGGCGCGGCGTGGACGCGCTGGGCGCAGACGTCGCGCCGCGTGTGGTCGACGCCGGCAACCGGACGGCGCCGGGGCGTTTCGTGTGCGCGTCGATTCTTGACTTGCCTTTCGAAGCCGACTCATTCGAGACGGTCGTCTGCTGCGACCTGCTGGAGCACCTGACCGAGGACGATGTGCCTCAGGCTCTCCGCGAGCTTTATCGGGTCGCACGCCGTAATCTGTTTGTGACGGTCAGCACGCAGCCCGACCGCGACCGGACCTGGCACCTGACAGTGCACGACCGTGGCTGGTGGGAGAACGCGCTGTTCGAGGCGGGCTTCCGCAAACACCTTCTGACCCCGGCGGTCTTGCCGTTCGAAGCGCTGGAGAACGAGCCGCCGTCGGTCACGATCGTGCTGGAGAAGATTCCCGCGTCGGCGTGCCAGCGCTGGCCGCTGAGCAGTCTGCGACCGACCCGTGATCTGCACATGGACATGCTCCGCGAGACCGGGCGGCGCTCCGACGCGCATCTGGCGCGGTATTGGCTGGCCGCCCAGTACATCCGCCCGCGTGACGCCGTGCTTGATCTGGGGTGCGGCCTGGGTTACGGCACGGCGATGCTGGCGGCGGCGAGTCCGGCGGAGCGGGTGTTGGGAGTGGATGCCGATGACGCCGCGCTCGAGTACGCGACGACGATGTATGGACAGGCGGCCCCGGGGGTGGAGTTTCGAGCCTGTGCGGCGGAGTCGCTGTCCAATCTGCCGGCGGCCTCGTTCGACATGGTAGTCGCGTTCGAGATCCTCGAGCATCTTCGCGATCCGGAGGCTGTGCTGTCGGAGATCGGGCGCCTGTTGAGACCGGCGGGGCGAATCGTGGTCAGTGTTCCCAACCGCTGGGTCGATTCCACCGGGCGCGATCCCAACCCGCATCATCTGCACGTGTATGACTGGGACACGCTGCGTGCGCAGCTTGAGCGACATTTCGGACTGGAAGCTGCCTTTGCACAGATCGCCGGTGGCGGCCTGACACTAACGGATCGGCCGCGTCGCCTGCGCCCGGTGCCCTGCGACGGGTCCCCGGCGGAGGAGGCGGAGTGGTGGTTGGCGGTGGGCATGAAAAGCCCGCTGGCGTCACCCGCGGTGCGCTATGAGGAACGCGTATACCGCGAGCACGCGGCGACGGACGTGGTGGCGTTCCAGCGTGACTATGACAATCCGTGGGTCGCGCGCGGGCTGGTGGCGATCGGTTTGCGGGCGATGCGCCCCCGGCTGCTGGAGCAATGGGCGGAGGAGGTTCTCGTTACAGCTCGACCTGGTTCCGCCGATGCCGGTGGTGCACTGTGCGTGCTGGCCTACCGCCTGCTGGAGCAGGAGAACCCACCCGCAGAACGCGTCGAGGCGCTTCTGGACCGCATTTCGCAGTACGACCAGCAGGCCGATGACACGGCACACGCCTGGCGCTGGCGGGTCTCCAATGCGTACGCGGCGGGACTCTTGCTGCTGTCGCTTGGACGGCGGAACGAGGCGCGAGAGGCGTTTCTGAAATGTGCCACACTCGATGTTCTGCGGGTCACGCCCCTGTTGGCCACGAAGACCGTCGACGCCCTCTACATGGCGGGCTTGCTGGCGGCCGTAGATGGTCAGGTGGACGCGGCGCGCCAGTGTTGGGCACGGGCGCTGCGGGAAGTTCGGCGCGTACTCCAGAGTGACTGGAGAAACATCTGGGGCACGCCCGAAGCACCGCTGTCTTTCGGCTTGCCGGAGGTCCGGCAACTGGCTGACCTGGCGGTGCGCTGCGTGCGGGCGCTGGAGGATCCGGAAGGCTGGCGCGGGCGGCCAGGTCGCACTTGGGACTGCACCCACGAAAACCAGGCCGCCACTCTGGTGCGCCTGGAGCGCGAACTTCGCCGTACGGTTTCGTTCTTCGAAACGAGTCGTACTGCATGGGAGGGCGAGATTCGCAATCTCAGCGGGCAGCTTGAGGACCTACGCCGCTGGAATGCCGAACTGGAGCAGGGCAAGGTCTGGCTGGAAGAGCAACGCGGTGCGTGGGAACAAAGGGCTCGACAGGCCGAGGCACGCATTAGCGCGCTTGAATCCGCGGTGGCCGAGCTGGAGCGTGCCAAGGCCTGGTTGGAAGCGCAGTGTAGCAATTGGGAGCAGGCGGCGCGTGCGTCGGAAGAGACGGTTCGCGAACTGCGGAGCTGGACGGCGGAGCTGGAGAAGGCCAAGGCCTGGTTGTCGGAGCAGGTGGACCAGCGCCGAGTCCAACTGGACACGCTGCGGCAGCGTGTGGAACGCTGTCGACGCCGGTGGGTCTACCGGGTACTGACGCGGCTGGGGTTGGTGGAACGGTTGGATGGCGAATAGGGAGAGGGCATGATTGATCCGCGGGCGCCCGATTACGAGAACACGCCGGTGTCGCCGCGGCGGCCGCGGTTTGGTTATGCGCCGGCGGACGCGGGGGCGGAGCCGGTGGT
>JGI11944J13513_1000154_pt1 | contig 75278 bp, 76 predicted proteins | sample TerdegcoTASludge_FD_13513 | JGI IMG/M metagenome (IMG submission 13513) | reverse complement strand
TGAAATCGGTGTGCATGGGCCTCACCACCAAGACACCAAGGCACAAAGAAAATTTCTCGGGAGGACAATACCCACACAATTTAGCGAAGAGCCATCCCTCCCAAGGATCGCCCACGCAATTTAGCTAAAGAGACTTTTTTTTTGGGAATTGGTTCAAAGAGTGCAGGATATGCAGCCAGAACTTATAGCAATTAGAAGCAGAAATACTCTTTATGTGATTTGTCGTAAGTCCCATTTTCATTTTCAGTCAATTCGTCATTGGTGATGCGAAGAGATGTTTTATTTTGCATTCTTGCCCGAAAGAACAGATGAACTAATTTTTTGCCGCTATTAAGTTCTCTTGAAATCGATTTGTACGGAAGTGTACAGCGAAAGTGTCTATTAATAATACTAATGCGTTTTTAAGATTGGAGTGATAAAAGATGAGGCTCAGAGTTGTCAGTGCCAGAAACGAGATACCAAACCTTAATCCAAATGAGAAGACTGTCCATCTAGCATTCAGGGCAAGCAATGTAGATTTTCTCAACTTGATGCAGAGATGTCCAAGACTCAGAATGATTCAGGTGCCTCCCTCCTATCGCAAGACCATGTCCAATGCCATCCAGGTATTCCTGGATATGCAGGGAATAGAGCTGTTGGAGGGCGATGTTTGGGGCCACAGAAAGGATCTGGATGAGTACTTCACTGTGGATGACACCACAATCGAGGAGATCCGCTCTCTTGCCGCCAGCGGTGCCAGCATGGACGAGGTAGCAAGCCAGATTCAGAAAAAAGCAAGGCTCGGCCCGGAGCTGATCAAGTATATTGCCCGGACCAAGGTCACAGCCTGAATTGAAAATCGCCAAGCCTGTGTTCTGGCGTTTTTCCCCCTTTTTCTTTACCCTTTAGGCCAGAGAGTTCAATGCTTTCAAGCTTTATCGGGAAAGGTTCATCTCATCTGAGCATCTATTCTATCTTTGTGAAATGCGATGTACTGGTAGTGGGCGCCTCCTCCGCCGGAATTACGGCTGCCACATCCGCTGCTGAGGGAGGGGCCAGTGTTATGCTGCTGGACAGGGACCTCGGTCGATTACATCATTATGCCAACACTCTCTTCCAGGGGATGGCCTCCCTTTCTGGGATCGAGATAAAGGACTGCCTGCTGAAAAAGGAGCTGGAGGGCATGCGCATTACAAGTCCCTCTGGTCGGGGGGTCACCATTCCTGCCAAAGGTTATTTCATCGACCGGGAGGCCTTTGACCGCCACTATCTTCATCTGGCAGAAAAGGCGGGAGTCGCCCTCCTCTCTGGCGATGTCCGGAACCTCCGTCTGGAGGGCGGTGAACGGAGGGTTAGTCTGGAAGGAGAGGAGATTCGTGCGCGAGTGGTGATAGATGCTTCCGGGGTTGCATCCGGACTCTCGGAGAAGGCGGGCCTGAAGCCCATGCGCCATCCGGAGGATATAGCCTGGGCAATGGAAGCGGATATCGAATATCCTTATTTGGGCGAGGAGATGTTCTTCCAGTACTGGGTGGGAAGCATGGCACCGGGCTGGAAGGCTACGTTCTCGCCTGCGGGCGGCGATCTGGCCACAATAGGGGTATTCGTGCGCGGGCACGGCCGGGATGTGCAGCCGTTCTTCGACCGGTTCCGCAAGCTCTTTCAGGCGCAAAGATCCTCCCGGTACAGGAATATCGACCGGATGAAGATATCGTCTGTCCGGAGGGGAGGCGATCCCATTTGTGTCATGCCCGGAGAGATGGTGGCCGACTCATTGATGGTCACCGGCGGGGCCGCTGGCCAGAGCGGCCTGGCTTATAGCATGCGTGCCGGCACCATCTGCGGCACAGTGGCGGCAGAAGCCATACGCAGAGACGACGTATCTTGTCGCTTCCTCTCAGAGTATCCAAAACGATGGAATCGGGAGTTTTACTGGCAGTACCGCATGGGCCGATCCTCCCTTCTCACCCTCGGCCAGATGAGGGATGAGGAGATAGAGAGGTTGATCTTGGGCCTCTCCGGGAAGGGGCTCGTCTCCAGGGGATCCTTTTTTAAAAAAGCGATCTATGCCGGGGCAAAAGTATCAGTGATACGCCCACGTACCCCCTATGACCTGCTTGTGAACCTCATACGATAGTGATCTCTGCCCCTGGGGATGATGCGGACCGCAGGCAGATAGGCTTTCAGCAGGCTTTCCCTGAGCACTAAGCAGATATTCTCTAGAGAGAGTTGGCATACCTCTGGAAAAGTCCATTTAGCAAAAGAGCGATCGGTTCAGTATGATCGAACTGTCAAGCGACCCTTATGTTCTGAAGACCAGGATCACTCCTCTGACCGAGGCGGACTTCAGGATTCACCTCAATATAAATTGGTGTCGCGGCGTCCTTTTCAATGTGGTGGCGATGAAAAACTCAGTCGCAGTGGTGGAATACGATGCCATTTTATGGTCAGATGACTCCATAATGTTCATCGAGTACAAGGATTCGCCTGCCGCATATAAGGATCTCTCTTCCCGAAGGATTCAGCAGATGAACAGCTTTGCCAAGAACATCGCCCGTGGACTGGGATTCAAAATGTTCAATTTCGTGGTGGTGGTAAAGGGGCTGGAAGAAGAGACCAGCAAAGGAGGAGTTCTCGTCATTCCCTTGGTGGAGCTGGGAAGCTACCAGCCGGCTTTTGTCTCATCCATCACCGAGCTGGAATATCTGGATAAGATGATCGCCAGATACAGCCGGACTGGTGAGGTGCAGATTGTTCTCGATCTGGAGAAGCTCAGGAAGATCTTCGAGATGGAGCAGTCCTGAGGGAGCGGATGATGAAGAGGATTGGATACGGATGGTCCAATGGAGCTGCCTCTATTCTCAATGCTGTGGCCACCTGGAAGGGCTCGGCCTTTGCCATCGAGCTTGTAACCCGAGCGGAGGTGGAACTGGACCGCTCTCCTGCCGTCAGAGGAGATGTTCCGGGGGTGGACACCAGATTGATTGAGTGTTGCGCGGAGAGAGTCTTGGAGCATCTTGGATTTGAGTACGGGGGCCGGGTGAGGACCTCCAGCGAGATTCCCGTGGCCAGCGGCCTGAAGAGCAGCAGTGCCGCTGCCAACGCCGTTATCTTGGCGACTCTCGATGCACTTGACGTGGATATGGATCTGTTTAGCGCCGCCAGGATCGGGGTGGAGGCGGCAAGGGAGGTGGGGGTTACCATAACTGGCGCTCTGGATGATGCTCTGGCCTCAATGCTCGGCGGAGTGGTGGTGACCGATAATCGCGAGATGTCTCTACTTCGCAGAGATGAACTCTCCTGCGGGGTCTTGCTCCTGGTCCCCGATCAGAAGCTCTTCTCCCGTGACACCGATATATCCCGATCCCGGGTCATTGCCCCAATGGCAGATCTGGCCTTCGATCTGGCCATGAAAGGGGAATACGGACGGGCCATGACCCTGAATGGTCTGGCCTATTGTGCCGCTTTGGGCCTCTCCTCTGAACCCATAATCCTGGCTCTGGAGAAGGGGGCAAAGGGTGCCAGCCTCTCCGGAACAGGGCCTTCTTATGCCGCTTTGATCGAAGAGAACAGGATGGATGGGCTTGAGGAGTGCTGGAGGGAATTGGGCGGAAGAGTGATAAGAACGAAAGCAAATAACAGGTGCGCATCCAGGGGGCAAGGATTTTGACGGATCTGGACAGATATAGGAGGGATATCGAGGAGATCGATCAGAGTATCATAGATCTGATCGGCAAACGAATTGGAATCACCAAAAAGATCTTCGAGGTCAAGAGGAGAGAGGGAAGGCCGATCCGCGATACTGTGCAGGAAGGCAGGGTCTTGAGTAGGGCGATGGACCTGGCCACGGAGAAGAATTTGGATGCTGGCGCCATAAAAAGCATCTATGAGATCCTGATCCGGATGAGCACCCAAAAGCAGCAAGAGCTACAGGGCGAGAATCAGAGCTGAGCTTTCGATGGGCGGTTAATTGATTTCATGGAGATCCAATTATCGGAGCAGATATGGTTGATATTGCTGTTATTTCGGGGTCCAAATCAGATCAGATGATTGTGGACAGGATCCTGGACAGGCTAAAGGAGGAGGGTGTCTCCTTTGAGCATCAAGTGCTCTCCGCCCACAGAAATCCCAAAGAGCTGGAGGAGTATGTATCCAGTACTGATGCTCAGATCTTCATCGCCGTCGCTGGCCTATCTGCCGCCCTTCCAGGTGTGATCGCTTCCAGAACCCATCGTCCGGTGATAGGGGTTCCAGTTAGCGCGAAGCTGGGCGGCCTGGATGCATTGCTCTCTATTGTTCAAATGCCCCCAGGCGTTCCTGTGGCATGTGTCGGCATAGATAATGGCGAGAATGCTGCGTTGCTGGCTATTAGAATTTTGAAATCGGGAAGATAGCTATTTATACAATGTCCGTGAGATAACGGCTCAAAGGTGGGATAGGATGTACAAGCGGATTTTGATCGCCACAGATGGCTCAGAGAAATCTAAAGCAGCCGCTAAGGAGGGCATGGAGCTAGCAAAGGCACTGGGAGCACAGGTCATAGCGCTTAATGTCGTGAATGAGGTTGTTATTGCAAGCGCCGTTCGCCAGCTTGGATCGGATAGAAAGGAAGTCGAGGACCGGCTTAAGGCTGCAGGAGAGAAAGCGGTAGAAGAGCTCAAATCCATGGGTGCCTCTGCCGGTGTAAAAGTCGATACAGTGGTGAGAATCGGCGCGCCTGCAACCGCAATCATAGACACCGCTGGGGCAGAGAAGGCCGACCTGATCGTGGTGGGAAGCCACGGTGAGTCCGGTGCCACGAAGCTGCTGATCGGAAGCGTTGCTCAGAAGGTTCTATATTGGGCCACGACTCCTGTCCTGGTAGTGAGATGATCTAAATGGAAGCTCTTGTATTGGGATTGCCTCTGCTCTACGGCTCGTTTGCTATTGTATTCTTTATCGGTGTAGTGCTGGGCTACTTTGTGATCAGCCTTATCGGATCAAGCTGAAAACCCTTCACAGGGGAGGGCACCGGGTCATCCCGGTGATGGCTTTTTTTCCTGAAATTCCCTTAAAGGGCATTAAGTCTTTTACTGGAGAAAATTAAAAAGGCTGATATTAATTGCAATGGATCATTCTTTGAAGTATCTGGATGCCGTCTCCAGGCTCCTAGCCATAAGATCTGCTGCCCGGTCTATGTCCTTTAAATTCAACACCTCCACCGGAGAATGGATATAGCGAGTGGCGACGCTGATCACGCCGGTGGGTATCCCGGATCGGGTCAGGTGAATGGCAGTGGCATCGGTCGTCCCCCCGTCCGAGGCCTCGAGCTGCACCGGAATCTCATACTCCTTGGCCGTGCCCACCAGCCACTCGATCACCTGCGGGGTAGCGATCAGTCCTCTTCCAGAGCCGTCGGCCAAGACCAGCACTGGTCCCTTGCCCATCTCGATGGGCGCGTCTTTCTTATCGATCCCTGGATGGTCGCCGGGTATGGTCACATCTGAAGCGATGGCGATATCCGGGTCCAGGCCGAAAGCGGCAATCCTCGCCCCTTTCAGTCCCACCTCCTCCTGCACTGCCGCCACAGCATAGATGGTGGAATTCGATTTCGTCCTCTTCAGGGCCTCGATCATCATAACCAGACCGGCGCGATTGTCGAAGGCCTTACCGGTTACAATATCGCCATGCAACGGGGCAAACTCTCGATCTATGGAGATGGGCGTGCCAGGCAGGATTCCCAGCTCCTCTACCTCCATCTGGTTGGAGCAGCCGATATCGATGAACATATCTCGGGCCTCCACAACCTTCTTTTTGTCCTCATCCTTCATCACATGAGGGGGCTTCGAGCCGATAACACCCACCACCTGGCCCGAGCTGGTATGGATGATTACCCTCTGGTTGAGAAGGGTCTGGTCAAACCAGCTGCCAATTTTGATGAAGCGAATGAAACCCTTCTCATCGATCTGCTTTACCATCAGGCCGATCTCATCCGCATGGGCATCTATCATAATCGAGGGGCGGGCTCCTTTTTTTATGGCTATGAGGTTGCCAAGCTTGTCCACCCTCACCTCATCGACGTAGAGAGAGATCTCTTCCTGTACGATCTTCTGCACCGACCCTTCCCATCCGGATATGCCGTGTGCGTTGCTCAGCTTTTTCAGCATTGTTTTGATATCGCTCATTAAATCCACTCGTAATTATGGGAATAAAGTTTTTCCCTTCCCAGTGTCATCCATATCTTTGATAACGATGACCTCCAGAATATCAGGGTTCTACAAGCTTTCTCCAGAAGAGAGGCTCAAGGCTGTGGCAGAGCAGGCGGCAATCGGATCAGAGGACATCTCTCAGATTGAGAGAGGCCTGCTCCTTGATCAGGCGGAGAAGATGGTGGAAAATGTGATTGGAATATTTCAGGTTCCTCTTGGTGTCGCCACCAACTTCCTGATCGATGGCCAGGAGGTCCTCATACCCATGGCCACTGAGGAGCCCTCGGTGATAGCCGCTGCGAGCAATGGTGCCCGCATGGCCCGGGGAGGGGGGGGCTTTTTTACCTCCAGCACCGGCCCGGTGATGCGTGCCCAGATCCAGGCCACGGGAATCGATGATCCCTTCGCCGCCCGTCAGGCCATCCTCCTCCATAAGGATGAACTGATGATGATGGCCAATGAATTGGATCCCATGCTGGTCAAGTATGGGGGCGGGGTAAAGGACATCGAGGCTTATGTTATCGACTCCCGGCTGGGGCCCATGGTGGTCACTCATCTCATCGTCGACTGTCGGGATGCCATGGGAGCGAATGCTGCCAACACCATGGCCGAGGCTCTGGCCCCCAGGATAGAGCAGATCACCGGGGGCAGGGTCTATCTCCGAATCATCTCCAATCTGGCAGACCTCCGTTTAGCAAGGGCCAGGGCGGTTTTTCGGGCGGAGGATATAGGCGGCCCGGAGGTGGTGGATGGCATCATTCTGGCAGCAGAGCTGGCAGTGGTTGATCCCTATCGAGCGGCTACCCACAACAAGGGGATCATGAATGGGGTGACGGCAGTGGTTTTGGCCACAGGCAACGATACAAGAGCGGTAGAGGCGGGAGCTCATTCCTATGCCTCTCGCTCTGGCCGCTATATGTCTCTGACCAGGTATGAACGGAACAAGGACGGCGATTTAGTGGGAACGATTGAGCTTCCCGTAGCAGTAGGACTGGTGGGAGGAGCGACCCGTGTCCATCCGGTGGCTAGGAGCGCGGTGAAGATCTTGGGGGTGAAAAGCGCTGATGGCTTATCCCGCATCATCGCTGCCGTGGGCCTCTGCCAGAACTTCGCCGCTCTGCGTGCCCTGGCCTCAGAGGGAATTCAGAGGGGTCATATGTCTTTGCATGCCCGCAATGTGGCTGTCCAGGCAGGAGCGAAGTGCGATCTTATTGAGGTGGTCGCTGCCCGCATGGCGGCAGAGCGGAGGATCAATGTTGACCGAGCAGCGGAGCTGATAAGAGAGCTGGAGGGTAAAGGGCAGGAGGCAGTTTGAGGACCAGGATCGGAGTTCTCGGCCCGGAGGGGACATACTCAGAGAAGGCAGCACTGATCTGGTCAGAGGGCATGCCTGCAGTGAGCCTGGCCTACTTCAAGGACTTTGATGGGGTCTTGCAGGCAGTGGAGGATGGAGAGCTGGACTATGGGATCGTTCCCCTGGAAAACAGCCTGGAGGGAGCAGTGACGGTGGTCAATGATCTTCTTCTGCACCTGAATGTGGTGATAGTGGGAGAGGTCAATGTTCCAGTGAGGCATTGCCTGGTGGGCAGGGGTGAGGGTGAGATCAAGGTAGTGCTCTCCCACCCCCAGGCTCTGGCCCAGTGCCGACAGTTCCTGCGGGAGCATTATCCCGATGCGGAGATCAGAACCACGGGATCAACCAGTCATGCCGCCCGCCTGGCGCAGGAGTTTGGGGAGATGGCGGCAATTGCCGACGCTGGAGCAGCGGAAAGGTATGGCCTGCGCATCCTGGCCAAGGATATCCAGGATGTGAAAGAGAATGTCACCAGGTTCATAGTAGCAGGTCGCCAGATCCCTCCCGCCTCGGGCAGGGATAAAACCTCTCTTATCATACATCTGGCCCGGGACAGGCCGGGGGCTCTTCACTCTATACTGCAGGAGTTCGCAGAGCGCAACATAAACCTGACCAGAATCGAGTCCAGGCCCAGCCGCCGCGGTCTAGGGGACTACTACTTCTACATCGACCTGGAAGGGCATCAGGATAACAGAGAGGTTAAAGACGCCCTGGAGAGGATAAGGACCAAAGCGGGTATGGTCAAGGTTCTGGGGTCCTATCCCCGGGATGGCTGATTGAGATAATTGCATCTGAAGGATAAAAGAGGGAGTTTCCCATGTCCGGCTCACTGGAAAGGATCATTGCTTATCATCAGGCGACCAAACACCAGCCCAATCGGATGGCTCGCGGCCCGGGGAGGATGGACTGGGCAAATCAGCCCGATCCCTTTCGCAGTTATGAGGGATCAAGAAGGTTAGCCCTCGACCGGCTGGGTTTCGAGGGGATAAATGAGGGGTCCAGGCCGTATCCTTTGAACAGGGAAAACCTCTCCCGGTTCTTCTTCGAGAGCTTCGCCCTCTCCGGCAGGAAGGCAGCTGCCGGCTCGGAATGGACCCTGAGGGTTAATCCCTCTAGCGGCAACCTCCATCCCACAGAATGCTATATTCTCGCCGGAGGGGGAGGTGGTCTGGGCCTTCCCATTGGGATATACCACTACCAGCCGAGGGATCATTCCCTGGAGCTTCTAGCGGTTATAAAAGAGGAGAGCTGGCAGTCTCTTCACATTCCCACAGGTGCAGTTTTGCTGATCTTCACCTCCATCTACTGGCGCGAGTCCTGGAAGTATGGAGCGAGGGCTTTTCGCTACTGCATGCTCGATCTTGGGCATGCCCTGGCCGCTGCTGGCGAGGCGGCCCGGTGCCTGGGCTGGGAGGCGGACTTGCTGGATGATATGGGCAGAGAAGATCTGTCCAGAATCCTATGGAAGGGGAGGGAGGAAATAGGGCATGACCTATCTGGAAAAGAGCACCCCGATGTGATGCTCGCCATATTCAGCGATGGCCGGGTTCACGAAATGATGGAGAGCATGCCTCTAATCGCTGAGATTGAGAGCGATCCCTATCTTCTCTCTCCCAATGCCCTCAGCCCCAGCATTGTCCCCTGGCAGGAGATCGATATGGTGAGCGAGGCTGCGAATAAGCCACCCACCATCGATGTCTATTCTCGATATGATTCCAGGGCAGCTAGGATGCTGCATAATATGTCCGAGGGAAGATCGGGTACGTTAAAAGAAGCATCTTGCGATCTGTCCCAGGCTCAATCAGTTAAGTACTGCCACCTCCTTCGCCGGCGGCGCAGCGCTCAAGCCATGGATGGGAGGTCCACCATGCCACTGGAAAGCTTTCATGCCATCCTCAGGGCCACTCTGGCCGATGGGGCAAAGCCGGGCCTGCCCTGGAGGCCCCAGGTCAATCCGGTGCTCTTCGTCCATAGGGTGGAGGATATTGAGCGGGGATTGTACATCCTTTTGCGCGATAGTGGAGCAAAAGAGGATCTGCAGGAGGCGATGGATCCGGATTTCCTCTGGGAGAGGCCATCACGCATGACCGCAGATCTGGAGATCTACCAGCTCGCCCAGGGCGACGCCCGTCTAGCCGCCAAAGAGTCATCCTGTCGGCAGGATATCGCATCGGACGGATGCTTTGCCCTCGCCATGATATCCCGGTTTGAGGAACCTTTGCAGGTGTACGGTCCCTGGTTTTACTCCCGTCTCTACTGGGAATGCGGCCTGATCGGCCAGGCAGTTTACCTTTCAAGCGAGGCAGCAGGCTTTCGGGGCTGTGGCATAGGCTGCTTTTTCGATGATGTAGTGCACCGCATGCTCGGCCTCTCGAGCCTGGCGTTCCAGGACCTCTACCACTTCACCGTGGGCAGGGCGCTGATCGATCCCAGATTGATCGACTTGCCTGCTTATGACTGATGCCCGCTTACCGCGCATAGACCAAAGCTTTATGGATGGCTGAACTCCGGCTCATATGCGATCGAATTGCTCCGTGGAGTTAGATCGATTCGTTGGCTGCTCGCGACCGGCTCCCTCGTGTCCGAGGCAGGAGATATCTGCCCTCACCAAAAGGATAAAATGGGTTCTATGTGGATTGAGCCGATAATGATGGTGGCGAGAAGAGTGGTGCATGGAGAACGAAGGCTATTTTATCTTGTCCTTCTCCTGGTGCTCGAGCTGGCGCCTTGCGCTTCTGCGGCCCATGAATTCGGACCGGTGGGACCCTATAATGTCTCATTTGAGATGAATACCACCGAGGAGTACACCGTGGTGGTCGAAGCGCCCACCCAGGGAAGAACCTCTGAGGGGATCAATTTCACCCGCTTCAATCTTACTGTGGAGGGCAGCGATCATTTCATCTTCCTCGTTCTCACCCGCTACGATGTGCCTATGCTCGCCAATACTACCGCCAATGCTTATATCGTCTGGGAGGCCCTGATGAATGCGGGAGCGAAAGAGCCCGCCATCTATCAGCCACTGATTGACGGAAAGCCGGGAGTTCTGGGCAACTTCCGCTTCGAGAGGGAGGACTTGGGCGGGGGAAGGTTTGAGGAAGGCGACCTGATCGTCGCGGCCAGTTACTCTCCCGATGGCAGAGAATATGAGGACGGGATCTATCGCGGATACACCGACTGCAGGATCATATCCACCTTTCCCTGGGAGGTTATCAGGGATATGCTGAACACCCTGCATGTGCAAATGCCGGGGAAATGACTGAGTGCGCAGAATAACGCCATTATCACTGATTTAATTTTTATCAATCTTCGCGATGGGGTTAAAAGCTCGCTTGGTGATGAATATTATTCAAGGTCCTCTCTTCCTGACCTTGAAATGGGTCAATTCAGCATCAATAGGTTTATGGAGGATTCATATAGACGCTAGGTGATATCTACATAAAAATCACCTTTTAATATTTAGCTGGGATACATAGCGGATGGAGGAATCAGAAATAAAAGCAATCAAGTTTATATTGGCAGTGCTCGCACTGGGACTCTTAGTTGCCGTAGGGGCAGCCTTTGAGGGCCACGATGGATCGCCTCATGGAAAACCTGATCGTCATCACGACTTCGCAGGCTTCTACGATTGGCTCAGCCCAGGGGTTTATTATTATTCCTATAGCTATCCGATCTATACCTACACCTACCCGACCTATTACTATCCTGCCTACTACTACCAGACCTACACTCCCGTCTATACATATACCGCCCCGGTGGTAACCACACCTGTGGTCTATTATGATCCAGTGATATATGATCCCTGGTGGGCAGTGAATGTTTATGGAGTGGGAGCTACCACCTATTACTACACCAGCAGCTGGTCTTGGTCGGGATTCCGCAGCGGATTATACTTCCGTTAGAATAAAGAATTCTGAAGAGAAATATCTCAAGGCGGGCATGAGGACCAGGCCCGGCTGGAAATCAGCTGCCGGGCCACTCGACCTCGATATTGGATGAAAGGCTATATTCTGAGATATATGATAAAAAATTTTTAAAATGCTTTTTCACCCGTTTCTTCATCTCCTCTTCTCAGATGGTCGCCGTCCCCTCTGAGACCGGATTCTCCTCAGCAGGCACAGATTCCATATCCTGGTGTGGCTGCTGAGGGGGAACCTCAGGTCCGCTCTCTTTTCCTGGGGGTGAGATCAATTCTGCCCGGACCTTCTCTCCAGTATGCTTCTCGATATAGTGTACCTCTTTCATCCCCAGATGCTGGATGATCATCTCCGCCAGACCACGTCGGATCATAACCCATTCCGTATAATAGTTCAGCTCCCAGGGGACGATGATAACTGCTATCTCATCCTTTATCTCCGCTTCAAGGTCCACTCGTCCAAAGGTCTTGATGAGTGCTTTGAGCCTCTCCATCTGATCCTCGACCGCCTCCTTGATGGTGTACTCATAGACTACGGTCTTTCCTGCCAGGGGGTGGTTGAAGTCTATGCTCACCTTTCTGCCGATCACCCTGGTGACCGTTCCCGTCCGATTGTCCATGCCCACCCGCATTCCAGGGACCGGCTTATCCTCCTTGAAGCGGTTTATTGGGACCACCTCTATCTTCTTAGGATCATGCAGGCCGAAGGCACTCTCTGGACCCAACTCCACCCTTCCAGAGTAGCCTATATCCTTGCCTATCAGATCATCCTCGAAGCCCTTCACCAGCTGGCCTGCTCCCACCACAATCAGATGGGGGCCGTACTGGATCTCCTCGCTGAAAATTCCCTTTTCCTCAGCCAGATTCTTATCGGTGGTGGCAATAGCCTGGCCGTCAACGAACTCTGTATAATCAATTCTGATGAAATCGCCAATTTTAACTGTCATCTCAATCTCAACCTGCGGCGTCAATTTTCTCGATCCTATCTATACTTTCGCCTCCCTCTGGCCTCGGGCATCTCCCCTCAGCCCTCTCTCAGATCAGGTACTCTGCTATCCTCTCGGTGAGAGGCTGCTCGCAGTAGAGGCAGCGGAGCACTACCGGATTCTTTCCCTTGACAAGCATCCGGGATTTTATCGGCTCATGGGTGTTGGATATGCAGTTGGGATTCTGGCAGCGCACCACGCCCACGATCTCATCGGGCAGATCCACCGGCCGCTTCTCAATCACCTTGCAGTTGCGGATGATATTTATAGAGGCTGCTGGGGCGATCAGGGCGATCTTATTAAGCTCCTCCTCTCGCAGCTCCCGGTCCTCGACCTTGACGATATCCTTCTTGCCCAGCTTCTTGCTCTCCACATTCATCACCACGGAGACCGTAGCGCCAGTGGTTCCGGATATGCCCAATATCTTCAGGACGTTCAAAGCCTGGCCGCCAGCGATGTGGTCGATCACCGTCCCATTAGTGATGGGCTTGACCCTTAGCCCTCGAGGCTCTTCTTTAATTCTATCGGTTTCATCATTATTTTTATCCGTCTTAACCGCGAGTTCAGCCAACCTGATCTCCTCCCATCAGCATCTTCAATAGAGCCATTCTCACCGGCACTCCGTAAAAGGACTGCTGGAAATAGCGAGCATGTGCGGTATCATCTACCGATGGGGATATCTCATCCACCCTAGGAAGTGGATGCATGATGATCAGATTCTCTCTCGAGTTGGCCAGGGACTCGGGGGTGATCCGGTAGCTGCTCGCCACCTTCTGGTACTCCACCGGATCAGGGAATCTCTCCCTCTGGATGCGGGTCATATAGAGAACATCCACATTGTCTATCACCTCGCCCAGGTCAGATGTCTCGCGCACAATTGTGCCCTTGCTGGAGAGGTCGGATTTAATCGGATCTGGCATCCTCAGGGCGGGCGGGGAGACCAGGGTTATGTCCGCTCCGTAAAGGGAGAGGGCATAAGCCAGGGAATGGACGGTGCGGCCGTACTTCAGATCACCAACCAGAGCGATATGCAAGTTCTCCAGGCGGCTCTCCTTTCGTATGGTATAAAGGTCCAGCAGGGTCTGGGTGGGATGGTGGCCTGCTCCATCCCCGGCGTTGAGCACCGGCACGGGCGAGAACTGGGAGGCCAGGCGGGCTGAACCCTCTTTAGGATGGCGGATGACCAGGGCATCGGCATAACCCCCTATTACCCGAACCGTATCAGCCAGCGACTCGCCCTTGGATATGGAGCTGCCCTCTGCCGGACCGAGGTTGATCACGCTTCCTCCCAGCCTCTTCATCGCCGTCTCGAAGGACATTCGGGTCCTGGTTGAGGGCTCAAAGAAGAGCAGAGCCAAGATCTTGCCCGCGAGAATGCTGCTCTTCTTGCCTCGGGCCAAGGGCTCCACGGACTGGGCAAGGTCCAGGACCGAATCGATCTCCTCTTTGGAAAACTCTCGCATGCTGAGCACATGCCTCTTCATGAACATGCTCGATCACTTGAATTTCCCAGATAATAAGGCTTGCACCCGCCACCACTACATTGATAAACTATTGAGCCCAAAAACTATTATGTTTCAGAGAATTCTCATTCCAACAGATTTTTCTAAGTATTCGCAGAACTTGCTTGAGTGCATTGCTGAGCTTCCCGGCGAGAAGACCGTGGTGCTCTTGCATGTGATTCAGAGGAAGACCGTGGAGCGAGTATGGGATCCGGTGGCAGAGGTTGAAGCTGCCAAAGAGAAGATCGAAGAGCAGAAGCTCTACCTCAAAGCCCTGCGGATGGATGTGAAGACCAGGGTGGAGACGATAATGGAGGGTAGCATCGCAAGGACCATCCAGAGGGTGGCAGATGAGGAGAATGCCACACTGATAATGGTGGGGGCGCGGGGAAAGGGACGGATCAGCGGCCTATTCCTAGGGAGCGTCTCCCGCGATGTGCTGCGCTACGGGCGCACCAACCTCCTGATTATGCGATACAAAGTCCTGGAGGGTGAAAACCTTGGCCGGTTCTGCAGAAGCCTCTTCACCCGAGTCATCTGTCCCACAGACTTCTCCGATCCCGCAAAAGATGCAATAAAATTCATCAAAGACCTGAAGGAGGTGGGCGAGATTGGACTGGTGTACGTCGTCTCCAGCGGGGAGAGCGATGAGCAGATAGACGCAGCCGTCCGGGAGGCGGGCAGCAAGCTAAATGCCATCGTCAGGGAGACCGAGAGGCCGGGCCTAAGGGTCAAGGCCCATGTGCTGGTGGGAGATGCACCGCAGGAGATAAGCTCCCTGGCGGACAGAGAGGATGCATCATTGATAGCTATGAGTTCGCACGGTGCAGGCTGGATCGAGCAGATGGTGGTTGGAAGCACAACCTATGAGACCGCCAGGATCGCCAACCGTCCGGTCCTGATCGTGAGGGCGGAAAAGAAGGCTTGATTCTTGGTCTTCACCTTCTTTTAGTGGCAAGCCGGTTTATAATCACCGGCTGAACCATTCCAATCCACTTATTTTTAAGGGCAAAGAGGGGGTTATAGAGCTGGAAAGGTGGTCTTCTGGCCTGGTTTTTGTCCTGGCCGCCATAGGCTCAGCGGTGGGCATAGGCAATATCTGGCGTTTTCCCATGGTTGTGGGACAGAATGGAGGCGGAGCCTATCTAATTCCTTATTTTTTAGCAGTATTCTGCCTGGCCGTTCCTCTCATGATCCTGGAAATGGCAGTGGGAAGACAATGGCGCTCAAATCTGGTCGCCTCCTTTGAGCATGCTGGAAAAAGGCATAAGATCCTGGGCTGGCTGATCTGTCTGATAGTACTCCTGATCCTGAGCTACTACCTTGTCATAATGGGCTGGACCCTGGCATATCTGATCTACTCCCTCCTGGGCAATGATGTCAACTTTTCTGCCTTCAGCTCATCGCTCCAGCCGATGGTCTATTTCTTGATCTCAGTGCTGGCGACAGGGGTGATTGTGAGCCTGGGAGTGAACATGGGAATTGAGAGGATCGTATCTGTTATGATCCCGTTTGCATTTCTCATCCTAGTGGCTTTGGTCCTCTTCTCGACCAGCCTCTCAGGATTTCGTCCCGGTATGGACTTTTTCCTCCGACCGAACTATTCCATGCTCGGCCGTCCTGATGTATGGAGCGCGGCCATCGGCCAGGCCTTCTTCTCCCTGTCTGTGGGTATGGGCATCCTCATCACCTATGGCGCTTACCTGGAGGAGGGCATGGACATACCCCAGTCGGCGTTGATCATCACCATCTCCGATCTTTTGGCCGCCATGCTGGCGGGAGTGGCCATCTTCTCTATCGTCTTCACCTTCGGACTGGAGCCAGCCGCAGGGGCGGAGCTCGCCTTCTCAACCCTGCCCCGAGCATTTGAATTGATGCCTCATGGCCGGATATTCTCCGTGCTCTTCTTCGCCCTGCTCTTCTCCGCCGCCCTCACCTCGGCGATATCCATGATGGAGATGAATGTGGCTGCCATCATGGGCCAGACCAAGTCAAGCAGAAAACGAGCGAGCATCCTTCTGATGACCCTCTTGGTCTGCATTGGCACCCCATCGGCCCTGAGCTACAGCTCCCTGGATCTGAGATTTCTTGGATCAAGGGTTCTGGATCTGATGGACATGAGCGTGGGGACGATCGGCCTTCCCATCGCTGCCCTTCTGGTGGCCATAACCTTCCGCTGGTTCGTAGCCGATGAAGTGCTGGCGGGCCAGACAAATCTCTCGAAAAGGTGGCTGAGGCTTCTTTCTCCTCTCACAAAATATGTGATACCAATTGCCCTGCTGGCCATAACCATGGCGATGCTCATGGGCCTGTGAGATTCGATTCCGGGTACTGCTAAAAAAAAGTTGAAAAAGCATCTGGAGAGGCTGCTGGTGCCCCGGTTGATAATGCCCCTTATCTCAGATCATCATCGTTCTCTACAGCGGCTCCATTCTCGTGGTTGGGATCGATCAGATCAGGCATATGGATGGCAGATGCAGGCAAGCCCATCGATTTTGAGGTCTTTCTCAGCTCTCGGATAATGGATCCTATTCTCTCAAAGGAGAAGAGGATCTCGGAGAACGTGCCACCCGTTGCGCTCTTTGCCACCAGCTGTATCAGGTAGGTCTTATAGTGCCAGTTGAGCACCTGGCGGAGCAGCTCGTCATTGGAGCGCATCTTCACGTCTATATCCTCCGGCATCTGGGGGAATACGCTAATTAGATGCTCGATATTCTCTCTGCACAGGGATGCCATCTCCTCGATGCCTCTGAGGGATTCGGCAGAGAGCTTGATCTTCTTCTCGTTCATCTGCTCGAAGCTCCTGGCCATGGAGACCATCTGATAGGCCATCAGGTTGCACAGATCGGCAACTCGGGCCAGAATGGCCACATGAGCCGCCTCCTCCACGGATATATCGCGGCGGGTTAGAGATACTACGGCAGACATGATCTGAGAACGGAGATAATCGACATAGTCTCTCAAGTGGACAATTCTCGAGCACTGATCGGTGCTGCCCTCTGCCACCTGGAGGGTGCTATCGAAAATGTCCTTGCAGATCTGGAGCATATGCACGATCTCCCTGTCCACCAATATGGCCGCCTCTATGATATCATCCGGCAGCTTTGGGGTTATGTGCTCAGTGACGAAGACGATCTCGCCATCCTTTTGCGGCAGAATATCCATGATCAGGCGGCTGAAGGGCTTTATGGCCAGCAGGAATAGAATAGCGCAGGTGAAATTGAAGATCAGATGGGCATTGGCCACCTGCTGAGCGGCTGTACCCCCCAGATCCTCGATGAGGTGGGAGAAGCTGGCCAAGAAGGGCAAGAATATGAGAACGCCCAGGAAATTGAAGAAGAACTGAGCTACAGCGGTGCGCTTGGCCGCGGTGTTCATACCCAGGACCACGACCAGCCCGGTGGTTGAGGTGCCGATATTAGCTCCCAGTATGATCGGCAGGGCCTGGGTGGCGGTGAGAAGGCCGCTTTGGGCCAGGACCACGATCAGTCCGGTTGTCACCGAGCTGGACTGGAATAAATTTGTTATAATAAAACCAATCACAATGGCGACCAGGACGCTATCGGTCATGGAGAGGAGAGCGAGGATTTCCGGGTCATTCTGTAAGGGAGCAACTATCGAGGAGATCAGATTGAGACTGTAGAACACCAGGCCAAAGTAGAAGACCGGTTTTCCAAAGGCTCTGTAGGGGCTGCGAATCATGCTCAGCAAGAAGCCAACGATAACGAATATGGGGGCAAAAGCGGTCAGCTTAAAGGCGACCAGCTGGGCGGTCAGGGTGGTGCCCACGTTTGCGCCGATGATAAGGCCAAGTGATGCCAAAAAGGAGATTGCCCCCGCGTTCACCAGGCCGATGGCAATGATGGTGGTGGCAGTGCTGGACTGGACCAGAGCGGTAACCACCGCACCGGCGATAGCGCCACGCAGGGAGGTCTTGGTCGCCTTCTGCAGGATGGTGCGGAAGCGCTCGCCAGCTACATGCCTGACCTCCTCTGAGAAGTTCTCTATGCCGTAGAGAAATAGAATGACGGCAGGCACCACGGCAATTAGAAGATTCCATATCATAATTCTCTCAATCCGGCATTTATTATATTACTGGAAAGAATCGTTTCATCGATCCTGGGCAGTGGGTCTTCTTCCCAGAGGGCGGGGACACTGCCAACTGCCTGGCTGAGGTTAGAGAGGATGAAAACCGTTTCCGAGAGCACATCCCAGGCCATAAGTAGATTATCTATCCAGGGTGAAGGTTCTCTCAATAACTGGCCTCTCCTTAACCTCATGAATCAGCATCTCAATCTGATCACCAATTCCCATGATCTTAAAGCTATCTAGCCTCTCCAGGGCACGTTGAAGTCTGACCTCTCTCTCCGCATAGATTGTGAGCAGTGGCTCGTCTTTTTTCACTATATGCCCCACCTTTTTATGAAGCAAGACTCCGGCACCAAGGTCCGTTGGGCATCCGGCAAATTTTGCCAGATCGACCAGCAATGAGTTATTGATCCAGAGAACATGACCGGACTTATCGGATCGAAATGTGAAATGATAGCTACCGATATCTATATCGTCAAGGCTTATCTTTGGGTCTCCCCCTTGCGCTGCAATTATCTCCCTGATCTTCTTCAGAGCATTTCCGTTTCTGAGAGTCTCAACTGCAATTCTCTTCCCATCGCTCTTGCCGGCCATCTCCAGAATCATTCCCGCAATATCGGTTGCTTTTTCAACCAGGTCAGGAGCATTTTTTAGACCCATTAGAGCTTCCAGGGCCTCCTTTGCCTCTAAAGACGGACCTATGGCGTAACCTACCGGTTGCTCGCCATAGGTGACGGCACACCGCACCTGAATTCCCAGGCGGCTGCCAATCTCTATGAAATCCTTGGCCAGAAGATCCGCCTCACCGATTGTCTTCACCTTTGCACCCCGACCGCAGGGAATATCAACCACCAGATGGTTTGTGCCTACCGCTCTCTTCTTGCTCATGATAGATGGCAATAGCAATGGATCAATGGAGAGAGGATACTCGACCTTCACAAAGATGTCGTCAGCAGGGGCCAGATGAACGGATCCTCCCCAGACGATGCAGCCGTTGGTTTTCTCCACCACCTCTTCCATCTCCTCGATATCCAGACTGACTGGCATCAGGACTTGCGCTCGATCTGCTGTACCGGCTGCGGAAGTGATCGCCCTGGAGGATGTCTTGGGTATTATCAGATCGCAGGCTGCAATAATCGGAACCACAAGCAGTGTTGTTTTGTCTCCCGGCACCCCTCCGATGGAGTGCTTATCTACCACCGGCTGTCTGTCCAGCCTCAATCGGCTCCCGGTTCTGAACATAGCCAGGGAGAGATTTTTTGCCTCGTCCAAATCCAGGCCCAAGCAGTGCAGGGCGGTTACGAAGGCCCCTATCTCAACGTCGCTCAGTTTTTCGTCTATCGCATCCTCAACTATTTTCAGGATCTCATCATATACCAGTTTTCTTCCACTCAACTTGTTCCTTATGAATAAGAGTGAGTCAGGGAAGGGTGCTATCTCTACATCCACATCCAATCCCTCCACCAGGCCGAGGCCGGTCCAAACCTTTTTGCATAGGCCTATACATCCAGGAGGCATGAACTCGGTGGTGGTATGAACTATCGCTGTTCTATCCAAGCCATTAAACCGGATGGTTATCCTTGCGAGGCTGAGAACTCCCAGGTGTTCTGCATCTTGCGCATTCATTATGGCAATCGATCTTCCACCTGTTTCCAACCCGAGGAATACTGCTTTTAGCATCATTTCAAACAACACTCTTCTCTGAAACAAAAATATTCTACGAACATGATTGCATTAAGATCTTTCCGTTAGGGTCTCATGGAAAAGGTTTTATGATTTAGGTCACGAATTTTAGCTGCAGGAAAAACCGTTAATTTAACCATGGATATGGGTTTGTTCAGCGAAAACACCAGGTACCAGCAGGCCTTGGAGCAGTAGCCATTGACACCATAATCTCATGTATCTCGCTGAACCTAATTAAGGAGTAACATATATGGCATCTCCGGCAAAAGAAAAGTGGCATGCATTAAGCGCTGACCAGGTTCTGCACAGATTGGATAGCAGCTCTAGAGGCTTGAGTACAAAAGAGGCAACCAGACGCTACAAGACCTTTGGCCCCAATGAGCTAGTGGAAGGCGAAAAGCTGAGCAAGCTGGATATTCTCATCGAGCAGGTTAAAAATCCTCTGATCGCCGTTCTCGGCCTGGCGGCAGTCATCTCCTTTATGGCTGACAAATTCATAGACGCTGCTGTGATCGTGGCGGTAATTCTCATCAATACATTGCTTGGGTTTTTTAAAGAATACAGCGCGGAAGAGGCCATTTCGGCCTTAAGATCCCAGGCGTCGGCCGAAGCCCGGGTTTTAAGGGATTGCCCGGAGACGGGAACCTGCCAGGAGATGCGCATCAAGTCCCAGGAGGTAGTGGTTGGGGATATAATTCTGGTGGAGGCGGGGGCAAAGGTCCCGGCAGACTCCAGGATCGTGGAAGAGGCTAACTTAGAGATGGATGAGTCCATGCTCACTGGTGAATCGGTCCCGGCGAGAAAGAGGGCGGAAGCACTGCAGGAGGATCTGATCACGGCGGAGATGGACAATATCATCTTTGCAGGAACCGTGGTCACTCAGGGAAGGTGCAAAGCGGTGGTCTTTGCCACCGGAATGGATACCGAGATGGGCAAGATCGCCCACCAGATAGCCAGAACGGAAAAGGCGAAGACCCCTCTCAAGAGGCGCACCCTGGACCTATCCAAGAAGCTGATGATCCTGGCTCTGGCCGCCAGCAGCCTGACCCTGGTGGTGGGCTTATGGCGCGGTTTTGAGCTGGTCGAGCTCTTCCTCTTCACCCTGGCCATGGCAGTCTCGGCCATTCCCCAAGGCCTTCCAGCGGCCTTAACTGTCACTTTGGCAGTAGGCGTCAGCCGCATGGCCAGCCGCCATGCCATCATTCGCAAGCTGGATGCAGTGGAGACGCTGGGATCGATAACTGCGGTCTGCACTGACAAAACCGGTACCTTGACCACCAACCAGATGACAGTCCAGAAGCTCTTCCTGGCGGGCAGGATGGTCGATGTATCGGGGGTCGGATTCCAGCCGGAGGGCGATTTTGAGCTGGACGGAGTGCCGCTGAAGCCTTCGGAGGATACAAGCCTGAGCATGTTCCTGAAGATCGCTGCTCTGTGCAATGATGCCTCCCTCAAGAGCCATAAGGAAGAACAGGATCGATGGGAGATCCTGGGCGACCCGACTGAGGGCGCCCTGGTGGTGGCGGCGGCAAAAGCGGGCCTGGATAAGAGCGAGCTGGAGGAAAGCCATCCCCGGGTCGATGAGATCCCCTTTGATCCCAAGAACCGATACATGTCAACCTTCCACCGCACCGGCTCTGCTGATCTGCTGGTGCTGCTCAAAGGAGCGCCGGAGACCATTCTGGACATGTGCTCATATGTCCTGGATAGGGGAGAGGTAAAAGAGCTTGACCAGGGGAGAAAGGAGGAGTTCTTGAAGGCCAGCTCTCAGATGGCTGCAAAGGCTCTGCGCGTTTTGGCCCTGGCTTATGTTACCATTAAGCCGGAAGAGGTGGATGAATTCAAGAATAAGGGTCCAGCTAACCTGATATTCTCCGGCTTTTCCGGGATGATCGATCCGCCCCGGCCGGAGGCCATAAGATCGGTTCATCTATGCAAGAGGGCGGGGATCAAGGTGACCATGGCCACCGGAGATCATAAGATTACCGCACAGGCTATCGCCAGGGATATTGGGATCTATGAGGAAGGATCGAAGGTTCTCACCGGCTCGGATTTGGATGATCTGAGCGATGAGGAGCTGGACGGTCTGATTCAAGACACCTCTGTCTTCGCCCGGGTATCACCCAAACACAAGCACCGCATAGTCCAATCCCTGCAGAGAAAGGGGCATATCGTAGCCATGACCGGGGACGGGGTCAACGATGCTCCTGCTCTCAAGGCGGCAGAGGTCGGCATCGCCATGGGGATAACTGGAACCGATGTCACCAAAGAGACGGCGGATATGATCCTGACGGACGACAACTTCCAGAGCATAGTGAACGCAGTGGAGGAGGGCCGGGTCATATTCGAGAATATCCGAAAGACAGTGAAGTATCTCATCAGCACCAATGCCGGCGAGATCCTCACCATCCTGGTGGCCCTGGTCTTCATGGCCATAAATGTGCTGATCTTCACCCCGGTGCAGATCCTGTGGGTTAATCTGGTTACCGATGGGCTATTAGTGGTTAATTTGGCCATGGAGCCCAAAGAAGAGGATGTGATGGACCAGCCACCAAGAAACCCCAAGGAGAATATCATCAACATGGACATAGTGAAGAATGTTCTCTTCGTCGCCGCCTTCATGGCCGCGGGCACTCTCCTGGTGTTTACCAGAGAATTTAACGGCGGAGATATCCACCGCGCTCAGACCCTGGGCTTCACCACCCTGGCCATGTTCCAGGTCTTCAATGCCCTAAACTGCCGGTCCAGAGATAAGTCCGTCTTCAAGATCGGGCTCTTCAGCAACAAATACTTGATCGGGGCGATAGCGGTATCCATAACCCTGCAGTTTCTGGCGACAAACCTGTCATTCTTCCAGATGGCTCTGGGAACGGTCGCACTATCGCTCTATGATTGGGCCACCTTAGTTCTCGTATCAAGTACAGTATTCATCGCCGACGAACTGAGAAAGCTGGTAAAAAGACGGAGATTGATGAGGAGCTGAGAGAAAAGTGCGGAAAAAGCATTTATACTTGTTTTGGTGTAAGGGTTCTGGTTTGTTCCTTATCATCTCGGAGGATTGAAAAATTGACAACTGTTTACGACGTGCCTCCCCATGACTTGATAGCCGCCACAGCGGAAGAGCTGAAGGCAGCGGGCAAGGTCCAGCCACCTGTTTGGGCTGAGTTTGCCAAGACTGGGGTGAATAGGGAGATGCCACCCACCAATCCAGATTGGTGGTTCGTGAGGTCGGCATCCATTCTGCGCAGAATATATATCGACGGGCCGGTGGGAGTGTCCAGACTGAGAACCTTCTACGGCGGAAAGAAACGCAAAGGAGTGGCCACTGGAACCTTTGCCAAGGGCAGCGGATCCGTGGTAAGAGAATCCCTGCAGCAGTTGGAGAAGGCAGGGCTGGTAAAGAAGCTGAAGAAGGGACGGCAGATGACCCCCGAGGGCCAGGCATTCCTGGATAGTATAGCCCATAAGCTGGCCAGTAAGAAAGAGGGTTCAGTTCCACCGGCATCTGAACCAGCAGCAGAATCGACTGCATAAGGAGGAATCAAAAAAATGGCTGATGATGAGCTTGCAGAACTGAGACGCAAGAGGCTGGAGCAGATTCAGAGGCAGCAGGCGGAATCGCAAATGGCTGCCGTTCAGCAAGAACAGGCCCAGCAGGAGATGGAGGCCAAGAAGGCGGCCATAATGAGGACCATCTTAACTCCTGAGGCTCGCGAAAGGCTGAATGCCATTCGCATGACCAGGCCTGAGTTCGTCTCACAGATCGAGGCCCAGCTCATCATGCTTGCACAAAGCGGCAGGCTGAGAGGCGTGATCACTGACGAGCAGCTAAAGGCGATACTCACCCAGGCCCAGCCCAAGAAGAGAGATATCAACATAACCAGAAGATGAAAAATCTCGGAATCGATCGATCTATGAAGGTTGCGGTCCTGTTCTCCGGCGGAAAAGACAGCAGTCTTGCGGCCCTACTGCTCGAGCCATTCTTCGAGGAGATAGAGCTGGTCAACTTCAGCTTTGGCCACGATGATTCCTGGATGAGAGCAGAAGATGCTGCAGGAGAGCTGGGATATCCCCTGAGAAGAATGATCTACAGCGAGGATGTCCTGGAGAGAGCCCTGGAGATATTGAGGTCCACAGGCTATCCAAATGATGCTCTCAATTATGTTCATCCCATTGCAGTAGAGAAAGTAGCAAAAGAGTGCGAATTTGTGGCGGACGGAACGAGGCGGGATGATCGCGCCCCAAAGATGGAATTCGGCGCCATCCGAAGCCTGGAAGACCGGTTGCATGTGCAATACTTGAGACCTCTGGCGGGCCTGGGTGGAAGAGCCATCCGGGCCATGGCCTCGCGCTATTTGGACTTCGAGGAGGAGCTCTCCGAGAAGCATCCTGCCTCGGACTTCGAGGTGGGCCTGAGATATGCGCTCAAAGAGAGGTACGGCCAGAGGGAAGTCGACAGGATCTTCCCCTCTAATCATACGCACACGAGAGTTATTCGGAGGAAGAGATTTGTCCAAGAAGTTTAAGGGCAAGAAGATCAGGCTTGCCAAAGCATTCAATCAGAATCGTAGGGTTCCCTCGTGGGTCATAGTCAAGACCATGAGGAAGGTAGTCGCTCATCCCAAGAGAAGACATTGGCGAAGAAGCAGTCTAGAGAGATAACAATGGCGGAAACAGAGAGAGTTTACACCATACCCCTGGGTATAGTGAAGTGCGTTCCCGTTTACAGAAGGTCCAACCGGGCCATGGCTGAGATAAGGAATTACCTCGCTCGGCATATGAAGACCCCTGCAGAGGATGTGAAGATCGACCCCAGCTTGAACCAGGTGATCTGGAAGAGAGGAGATATGAAGCCACCAAGGCGGGTAAGGGTTCGGGCGGTTAAATTCGAAGACGGCGGAGTGGAAGCAGAGTTTGCCGGTGAGAGATAAGAGGATCAAGATCGCAGGCAGTAGCCTATTGGGCGTCTTCGCCCGCTGTACAGATGATTTGGTGCTGCTGCCAGCAGAGGTCGGGGCTGAGGATCAGGCGGCCATAGAAGAGGGGCTTCATGTTAGAGCGGTATCTGTTCCCCCTGGCATCGGCTCAGTGGTAGGCTCTCTCATCTCCGCCAATAAGAGCGGTTTTGTGGTCAGCCGCCATGCGGATGCCGATGACCTGAAGATCCTTAGGGAGCACGGCAGGGTCTCCAAGCTGCCTGCCAGGATCAATGCTGCGGGCAATGTCATTTTGGCTAATGACAGCGCAGCTTTAGTTCATCCTGGCCTCTCCTCCAGAGCCTGCCGGGCGATAGAGGAGACCCTAGGGGTTCGTGTGCAGAAGGGCACTATAGGGGGCCTGAAGACGGTGGGTATGGCCGGGGTTGCCACCAACAAAGGCCTTCTCGTCCACCCCCGGGTATCGGAGCAGGAGATTGCAGTGCTGGAGGAGTTATTCCAATTGCCTGTGGACGTGGGCACAGTCAACCTCGGCTCGCCTCTGGTGGGCTCAGGTCTGCTGGCGAACAGTTTTGGCTACTTCGCAGGAGACGAGACCACCGGACCGGAGCTGGGCCGGATTGAGGATGCATTGGATTTTCTGGCATAAAGAGGTGAAAATCATGAGCAATTACGAGATTAAAGGAAGATATAAGGGTGGACTTATCGGCAAGACATGGCTTCCTTTCAGCAAGGTAGTGGAGAGCCCGAATGAGAAGAATGCCGTAAATAAGGTCTACTCCCTGATGGGAAGTCAACATGGTCTGAAAAGAGACCTCATCAAGATAGACGAGGTGAAGACAGTTGAGTAGCTCTCCTGGAAGCGAGGAGGAGATCAGAAGGCTCCTGGCCGCATATGAGCAGTACCAGGCCCAGGCGGAAGGAATCTCTCATCAGCTCGGCCTGACTCAGATCGCTGCTCAGGGTCTTGAAAGGGCTCTGGGAGCAGTTGAGGCACTGGAGGAGGCGGAGGTTGGTCAGGAGATTCTGGTCCCCATAGGCTCCGGATCGTTCATCCACGGCAAACTCGCCTCCAAGGAGAATGTGGTCTTGAATGTCGGCGGGGGGGTGAGCATAGAGAAGAGCCCTGCCGAGGCCAAAGAGATCCTGAAGCTGCGGAAGAATGAGGTTCTCGAGGGCTCGAAAAAGCTGAGCGAGCTCCTGGCCAAGATTGATCAAGAGATGCGGAAGATTCAGGGGATAATGCAGCAATACGAAAGCCGCCTTGGCGGCGAGCAAGGGAGCGAAGGGGTTGTTTAACCGGTTCAAAGAGAAGCTCTCCAGCTACAAGGAGGCCCTATCCGCCAAGATCGCGGAGAAGGTTTCCGCATCTGGAGCAAAAAAAGAGGCCATGCCTGAGGAGATCGAGGCAGAGAAGAGACCTGCTTTAGAGGCTTCGGTTGGCGGCAAGAAGGATTTGAGATCAAAGAAATCCGATAAAGAGTCCCAAAAGGCTGCAACCTCAGTCTCAGCGAATAGCGAGCCCCAGGCTCAGGGCAATGGAGAGGCCAAGAATAAGAAAGGCCGATTCTCGTTTTTGCAGAAGGCCAAGACTTTAGTCTTCGAGCAGGAGATAATCTTAGAGGAGAAGGATCTGGAGGAGCCCATGTGGGCCCTGGAGATGGCCCTTATGGAGAGCGACGTCGCCCTTCCGGTGGCGGAGGAGATCGTACGAGAGGTCAAGTCCGATCTGGTGGGAAGGAAAAAGAAGATCGGGGCGGACACCAGCCAGCTGGCTGAGGACTCGCTCAGAAATGCTCTGTTAAGCCTTCTTTCCAGGAACCATCTGGATTTCGATGAGTACATCCGGACAAAGGATAAGCCGGTCAAGATCCTGTTCGTGGGAGTGAACGGCACCGGCAAGACGACCAGCATCGCCAAAGTGGCCAAGTATCTGATGAACCAGGGCTATTCCGTGGTCCTCGCTGCGGGCGACACCTTCCGGGCGGGAGCGATTGAGCAGCTGGAGGTGCATGGCAACAACCTGGGGCTGAAGGTGGTCAAGCACAAAACCGGCGGAGACCCGGCAGCTGTGATCTTCGATGCCATCGAGTATGCCCGCGCCCATAACAAGGATGTAGTCCTGGCGGATACTGCCGGCAGGCTTCACACCAACATCAATCTCATGGATCAGATGAAAAAGATCGTCCGGGTCACCAACCCCGATCTCTTGATATTCGTGGATGAGGCGATAGCAGGGAACGATGCCGTGGAGAGGGCCCGCCTGTTCAATGAGTCGGTGCCTATCGGTGGATCAATCCTCACCAAGACGGATGCCGATGCTAAGGGCGGATCTGCCATATCCATTGCTTATATTACCGGCAAGCCGGTGCTCTTCTTAGGAGTGGGCCAGACCTATCCCGACCTGGTGAAGTTCGATCCCGAATGGCTAGTGGACAGGTTGATGGGTGAGGCAGAGGCGTGATTTTCTTTGCCTTTTGATTACAAATAAATTTTTTTATTGATTATAAGACTGCCAGGCCTGCATGATATAATCGCCATATAGAAGCCAGATCAGAACAAATATACCAAAAATAACATAGAGGTTGGTGATGTACACCAACCACTGCAGAAGACGCATCTTCTTCTCGGGCGTCCCAAACCAGTCTTCCGCTTTACGCTCGAACCAGTTTGACATCACAATCCGATCATGCAGAAGCCCTTTCGGCTGCAGCAGCCAATTCAGCATTCTTCTTGGCTTCTTCTTCTGCTGCTTTCTTCTCGGCTTTGCCCTTGAGCATCTTCAGCTTGACTATGTTGTCTCTTTCCATCTCCTCCAAGGCCATGCCGATGAACTTGATGGTATCCTTCAGATCGGGAACCACCTTGAACTCCAGAGCGTTGACACGCCTCTTAGTGCTGTCGATATCCTCGACCAGCCTGATCATGGCGGTCTCTACCTCTGCAGCCAGGATGATCTTGTCTAGCAAGACCTCATAGGCATCCGCCGCTTCATCAATGGCCGCACTGGTCCCTATTATACCGTAGCCCCGCTCGTACATCTTCTTCTGCACGGCTTCGGCCTCGATCTTAGGAACCACTACACCCATGATGTTTCGGGAATCGAGCTGGACGGCTGGCTCCTTCTGAAGGGCATAGGCCACACTTCCTATGGCTACTGAACCCTCGATGGCCGATGCCATTTGAAGCCTCTGCTCAGCTTTGAGCAGGGCTTCTACTAGCTCTTTTCGCACGGTCTTAGCTCGATTCAGCACCTCGAAGAACTCAATCATGAGGCCGTCACGCTTCATTTTGAGGAGCGAGTGACCAGTTTGAGCTACCTTCATCCTCTTCTTGAGAGCGATCAAGACCGCCCTGGTCGGTTTTGTTCCAGGAATTATGGCCATGATCTCACTTCTTCGCTGCGCTGGCTGCGTACTTGGGATGGTATTGCTTGATGAATTTGTCGTCAATCCTGGTGAGCATCGCTTCTGGAAGGTCGGCCAGCAGCTCCCACCCGATCTGGAGGGTATCGAAGATCGAACGATCCTCATCTCTGCCCTGGTTGACGAATCTCTTCTCGAACTTGTCGGCGAATTCAAGGACCAGCTTGTCCCTCTCCGAGAGAGCCTCTTTGCCCACGATGGCTGCCAGGCCACGCAGATCGTTGCCCTCTGCATAATAAGCATAGAGCTGATCCGACACTGCCCGGTGATCCTCGCGGGTATGGCCCTTTCCGATACCAGAGTTCATCAGCCGGGAGAGCGATGGTCTGATGTCGACGGGCGGATAAATGCCTTTCCTGTGCAGCTCTCGGGAGATGATGATCTGGCCCTCGGTGATGTATCCGGACAGGTCCGGAATGGGATGGGTGATGTCATCGCCGGGCATGGTCAGGATGGGGAACTGAGTGATAGATCCCTTCTTGCCCTTGATGATCCCTGCACGCTCATACTGGCAGGCCAGGTCGGTGTACATGTAACCGGGATAGCCGCGCCGTCCGGGCACTTCCTGTCGAGCCGCTCCCATCTGACGGAGAGATTCGCAGTAGTTGGTCATGTCCGTGTAGATGATTAGCACGTGCATGTCCAGATCGAATGCCAGGTACTCGGCAGTAGTCAGTCCCAGTCTGGGAGTCAGAATCCTCTCCACAGCCGGGTCGTCGGCCAGGTTGAGGAAAACCACTGCCCTCTCCAGAGCCCCTGTTCTCTCGAAGTCTGAAAGGAAGTGCTGCGCCTCTTCATTGGTGATGCCCATGGCACAGAAGATGACGGCGAAGGATTCGGCCTCGCCGAGGGCCTTGGCTTGCCTGGCGATCTGCAAAGCCACATCGTTGTGGGGCAGACCGGCTCCAGAGAAGATGGGCAGCTTCTGGCCGCGCACCAGGGTGTTGGTGCCATCGATGGTGGAGATTCCCGTCTGGATGAAAGCGCGGGGCTTCTCACGAGATGCGGGATTGATGGCCGCGCCAGCAATGTCCCTCAGGACCTCGGGCACGATCTCCGGGCCGCCGTCTCTGGGTCTCCCTGATCCGGATAGAACACGTCCGACAATGGCAGGAGACAGAGGCATCTTGATGACGTCTCCAGTGAAGCTGACGGCGCTATCCTTGGACAGACCGCCTGTTCCCTCAAACACCTGAACGACGACGATATCATCAGAAGAGTCCAGAACCTGGCCCCTCTTTAGCTCTCCGCCTGTCCTGATCTCAACGAGCTCATTATAGCCCACAGGCTCGGTCTTCTCCACGAAGATGAGAGGTCCGGAGATCTCAGTAATAGTCTTGTATTCCTTTGTCATTTTTGAACCCTCCTCACTTCAGCGCCTTGAACTCATTCTCCATATCAGCCATCACCTTTGCCAGGATGGGCTCGTAATCTGCCTCCAGCCGGACCTTGGCCAGGGCATCCTTGGAGGGAACAGAGGTGATCTGGCCCACCGGTATGCCCTTCTGGACAGCTTCGAAGGCATAGTCCCTGTATTTCAGGATGGCCTGTAATAGATCGAACTGCTTCTTGTAGGGGCAATGGGTGTCCACGGGGTGGAAAGCGCTCTGGGCCAGCCAGAAGTTGATGATCATCCTGGCTACCTCAAGGGTAATCTGCTGGTCCTCTGGCAGGGCATCGGATCCCACGAGCATCACAATCTCTTCCAGCTCGGCGTTCTCCTGCAGAATGGCCATAGCCCTTCTCTTGTTCTTGTTCCAGTCGGGGCTGACGTTCTCCACGAACCATGGCTCCAGGTCCAGGTCGTACAGGGAGTAGGAGTCGAGCCAGTTAATGGACGGGAAGTGCCTGCGCTGGGTGAGCTTGGAGTCGAGAGCCCAGAATACCTTGACCATTCTCAGGGTGTTCTGAGTCACAGGCTCGGTGAAGTCTCCGCCAGGCGGGGAGACTGCTCCCACGATGCTGACTGAGCCCTGACCGCCATTCAAGACCTCGGCACGTCCGGCACGCTCATAGAAGTCAGCCAGTCTGGCGCCCAGATACGCAGGATAACCTTCCTCACCAGGCATCTCTTCCAGACGGGAGCCCATCTCTCTCATAGCCTCTGCCCACCGGGAGGTGGAGTCAGCGGTCATGAGCACATCGTAGCCCATATCCCTGTAGTACTCGGAAGTGGTCATTCCAGTGTAAACAGAAGCCTCACGAGCAGCCACAGGCATGTTAGAGGTATTGGCGTAAACGATGGACCGCTCCATCAGCGGTCTGCCTGTCTTTGGATCCTGCAGTTCGGGGAACTCATGAAGCAGATCGGCCATCTCATTGCCGCGCTCGCCGCATCCCACATAAACCACAATATCCACATCAGCCCACTTGGACAGGGTCTGCTGCATGACCGTCTTGCCGGTGCCGAACCCGCCCGGAATAGCTGCCGTTCCACCCTTGGCCAGGGAGAAGAATCCGTCAATGACCCTCTGCCCGGTGCTGAGGGGAATGGTGGGTGCCAGCTTTTCGGTCACGGGCCTGGCCTGTCTTACTGGCCACTTATGCATCATGAAGACCTTGGTTCCGTCATCCAATACGGCTACTGGCTCCTCGACGGTAAAGTTGCCGCTGTAGATCTCCTTGATGGTGCCACCCTTCTGATTGGGTGGGATCATGATCTTATGCTTGATGAGCAGCTGCTCTTGAACCCAGCCTATGGACTGGCCGGGCTTGACAACATCGCCCTTTTTCACTTCTGGGTTGAACTCCCACTTCTTCTTATGGTCGATGCCGTCCACGAACAGGCCTCTGCTGATGAAGTCCCCAGAGGCCTCTGCCAGCTTTGGCAGCGGTCTTTGGATGCCGTCATAGATCTGGGTAAGAATACCGGGACCCAGCTGCGCTACGAGTGGAGCGCCTGTCTCCTTGACGGGCTCGCCAGGCTTGACGCCACCCGTATCCTCGTATACCTGAATAATATGTTTATTGCCGGAAATACCGATGACCTCGCTCATCAGACCTTCCTCACCGACCAGTACCAGGTCGTACATGGAAGATTTCAGGCCAACGGCCTGAACTAGTGGTCCGGCGACTCGCTTTACTTTCCCTACTTCCATAAATCAACACCTATCGCCCTTTTAATCTTCTCTCTCATCTCTGTGCTATGCTCGGTTCCGATGGAAATAACAGTTGGCCGGATAGAATCGGACAGCTGCTCCTGTAGTCTCTTTGGCAGCCTATTGTAGTCCGCTTGCTTCAACACCAGGATTCCCACACTGGAGTCAGCCATGACCTCATTTATCTTGGAGACCATTTCATCTTCCGTGTTGGCCGCATACGATTTTTTAACTCCTGCCAGATTGAACCCGAGGACACTATCGCTTCCACCTACAAAAGCTATCTCCATTTTAAGCCACCACCACTTGTTCCTCTATGAGTTCAGCAGGAAGCCCTGCTTCTTTCCCCCTAACGATCTTCCTGATGTTGGAGACCTCTGTCTCTTTGCTCACCATATAGCCGAGCACCGGCAGGATCGATAAAGGATGATAATTGGAAAGAGCCCATGCATACCGTATGAGATAGGCCTTCAATCTGGCTTCCACTCTGCTGACGGCATCAAGGTCCGATGTTGCGATATCGGATATTGATGACCAGAAGGGATAACCCTCCAATCCGCGCAGAAACTCGCCAAATGGCTGGCCTGCCATCCGGGACAGCTCGTCATGCAGCTTTCCTCCAGGAATTAGATTCTCCTGTATTACGGCTGCATCGATGCCTGCCTTGTTCATCCGGAAGAGAGTGATCAGGTTCTTGATATCTATCTCCCTGCGAACGTATTTAAGCAGCAGTCCTCCTCCTACCGATAATGTGCCACCTACAGCGCGCTCCATCCTGAAGTAGTAGAGTTTATCCAGAGCGTTCTCCAGAGATGCGAGATTCTTGCCATCGTATTGTGCCAGAGCGCTGGCGTAGTCGGTCCCATCAAAGGCGGAGATGATATCGTTAATGCTATCCTTCTTCGCCAGTTCCTCCAGGAATTCCGGGGATAGCTCGCCTGCCGGAACGAGATACTTCATGATCTCGGTGTCGGAGGCTCTCGAGAACTTCCCTCGCAGGAGGGTCTTGATGTTCCAGACATCCCAGCGCCTTAAATACTCCAGAATCAGGAATGATGGCTCGTCAATGGAGACTTCAGCCAGCTTCCTGAAGGTCTTCGCCAGATTGGCAAATGTGGCGTGCTCAATCAGGTCCACACCGGAGTAATCCTTGGCGAGCGCGTCGATTTCCTCCTTATACTGGGTCTCTTCCAGGTATCGTGCGATCTCGGACATCTCCATGTTCATCATGCGGGGATACATCTCCGCTGGGATGAGCTTGGTCTTCATCGCCCGGACTCTGCCCGTGATGTAAGCGTACTTCACCGGTAAACCGAACTTCGGCAAACGTAGTACAGGCATTGTCCTCACCCGAATAATATCCTGGAAACCTCTTTCATGTGGTTATTAAAGACCTCACGCGCAAGAGTTTCATACGACAAATCGTAACGTAGAGCTCCATCCTTGCTCTCGACCACAACGCCGCCTATAATATCCAGGTTCCCGCCGTAATTGGGGGCGAGAGAGGTTATGAAGGCCTCATCCCGCTTATTGGAGTAGACCTTCATATCCTTGAGATCGTATGGCTCGAGAAGCTTTTTGAGCATGGATTCATTATCCTTCTTGGGAAGATTGGAAATCTTCTCAAGGAGCTTCATCCTAGCTTTCTCCAGGAGATCCTTATGCACATTCAGCTCCGCTCTCTTTACCTCGAGATTGGCGCTGGAGATCTCCCTGCGCTCGATAGCCTCTATTGCGTGTACGACCTCAGCTTCCTTCCTGGATTTGATTTCAGCGGCACGTTCCCTAGCTTCATTGAGTATCCTTGCAACCTCAAGGTCCGCTTCGCTCGTTATCTGAGCGACCTTGTCCTTGCTGGTTGCCAGAACCGACTCAACCACTGCATCTAGTGCCATTGCCTCTCACCCTTTGGAAATGGCCAGCTCAGGGTGTTACTATTGCAGAGAAGGGCGTCCAGGCGAACATCAGGATCAGCGATACAGCGAGGCCGAAGATGATCAGAGTCTCGGGCAGAAGCATAAGGAAGAGACCCTTACCCAGGAATCCAGGCTCCTCAGCCACAACACCCACCACAGCAGCTCCGATACCCTGCTCACCAACACCAGCACCAATGCCTGCTAATCCAGTAGCCAGGCCAGCGCCAACAGCCAACAATCCATACAGTATTCCCGCATCTGCTACAACTACCATTTTCCTCAATCCTCCTTTTTATGAATATTACAATCTGTGCTCAAATTTCTGATTTTGAATATCAATTTCATGCTTTCAAGAACCTCCGGACATGTCCGAAGGGGCTGTACTCCACTCCACCGCCATGTGCGCTGTAGAACTTGGTGAACATCTCCACATAATGCAACCTGAGAGGATGCATGAATGGAGAGAGAATTCCCAGCAGGATGTTGATGAAGTGCACTGCTACCAATATCACTACGCCTACGATGATCGCAGGTATTGAGAAATCGGCGCTGTTCGTCGCTCCACCGCTCAGCATGGGCATTATAACGTAGAACGACAGCTGGTTGGCAGCGTATGCCAGACCCACCGAAGCCAGGCCTATGGCCAGAAGCCTAAGGTAGGATATCAGGTTGCTCACATAGGATGGGACATGTGCCAGACCCATGGCTCCTTCCGGACCCATGACCATCATCACTATGGATAGCACAATCACTGCGGCACCGATGTACACCATGATCATCTGTCCCATGACCAATCCGAGAAGTGCCACAGCGAAGAACACCTGGAAGAGCATAACTGGAAGCCGCTCGAAATAAGCATGCTTCTTCTCCCCATAGTTCAGCTCGGTCTTGATTCCCAAGATGGAGCCCACTGAACAATGGATAACGCCGATGAAAAGACTCACGCCTATTAAAAGCAGAACAGCATTCGTTGCCAATCTATACAATGGGAAAATTCCCAGCGGTCCAACCCTTCCCAGAGCGCCGTATGTTCCTTCACCAAAGAACAGGCCTGCCTCTTGGAGCTCCAACATCTGGTGATGGGTCAGCATTCCTACCATGTAGTTCCACAGGCCGAGAGGCCCGAAGATCTCGCCGTAGAATATGCCGAAAATGACCGACCATACGCCCGCGATCATGACGATGTTGATCAACTGCTGCCACCCTTCTGTCCTGAATCTCTTCTTGAGCAGCGTCAGGATAAGCAGGATGATGATGCCATAGCCGACATCTCCCAGGATCATGCCGAACATGATCGGGAAGAAGATGAATATCAGCAGCGATGGATCGAACTCCTTGTACTCGGGGATAGCAAATAGCCTGGTGATCAGCTCATATGGCTTGACAAGGCTTGGGTTGTCCATTTTGGTTGGGATGTCTTCCCCACCCTTGACAAGGTCATCTGCCTCTTTATCGGCTATCAACTGGACGTCAAGCTTCCCGCTAGCAGCACTCTCCAGCTCGCTCTTCAACCGGCTGTACTGATCGCTCGGGACCCAGCCATCGATGACAAAGGCATTGTCCGTCTCAGCGAACCGGAGAGGAGCCTCAGTCTTGCTGACCTGCATGGAAAGGTATTCGTCTGTTGCCAGCATCAGATCTTCATGCTGTTTCTTCAAATCGGCTAGCTTCTTTTGGAGAGGCATAAGCTCGCTTTCCAGGGACTTTATGCTACCGCTAAGTGAAGCAATAGCCGAATCTACATTGCCTTCCAGCTTGGGAACGGACATCTCAGAGAAGCCGTGCTCGGAAAGGACCGCAGATACCTCGCTGGCCTTTTCTACAGGCACAAATACTGCCACATAAGTTGCATTCTTGGCGGTTCCAGTAAAGATCTCATTCACCGGGGAGACCCTTGCTACGTCTGCTTCCACAGGCGTAACTACTGTGCCAACAAATGTCGCCAGAGAATCATAACCATGATAAGCTTCCAAGGGCAAAGGTATAACAGACAATGGAGTCAAAGATCTGATCTGATCCTGCTTGGACTTGATCTCTGCCTCGATTTCGGTGATGCGCTCGTAGGTGGCGGTGACATCTGCCCCCACGTTATTGAGGAGATTGTCCATCTCAGATAGAACCTGGGACTCAGGATAGGTCTTCTCAGGGGCCTTGTTCTTTATTTCAAGGTACCTGGTGATCGATCTGAGCTTAATGAGGTTCTCAGAATACTCCTTGGCTTTGCCTATGGGTTTTCCCAATTCAAACTCAGGCTGGTTGCCATTGTAATTCACAATGTGCAATAAGCGCAACTCATGCAGCTTTTCTACTACTGGAGATATTACGTCCTTTGACCCGGCTACGACTACACGACTCATATTAACGGGCCTAAGCATGTAACGACCCCATAAACTCCTTTAACAAATATTCAACTGCTTTGTCCAGCTTGGCGCTGGCGCTGCCGCTCATTGAGGTGACGTTCTTTTCACCGCTCTGGATGATTGAATGCTTCTTTACCTTCACATCGCTCTCTGCTTTGGCAACGCTCTTGTCATAGTAGTCCTGTGCATCAGTCTCGGCGGATTTGACGAGGTTCATTGCTTCGGTAGTGGCAGCGGCTATCTTTCTTTCCTTCTCCTCCAGAGCTTGCTGGACTGCAGCCCTGGCTTGAGCCTCTGCCGATTTGATTTTCGATAAGATTTCGTCTCTAGCCATCTGATCCCTCTACATATTCCCTCACTACACCACTCCTGTTTTTTAAACAGCGCTACATCACTTTTGGCTCGTGATAAACGCTCTTTTGCATCCTCATCTACCAATATAAACTCTTCGGTTTTGATCAGAAAAAAGGAGGGGCAATCCCCATTTTCGCTCAACATCCAAAAAATTTAAGAATAATTTCCTGATCTTTGTGGTCTTTTGCATACTCTTCAAGAGCAATATGCTTCTCTTCGGCTAGAGTATCCTGCACCTTCGCCCTCGATTTAGCGTTGCATCGGGATGGCAGTGCACTCTTCAGCTCGGAAGAGGCAGTCTATGCCGCAGCCATCCAGGTTTCCATTGACCCTGGCCGGCCCTCAGCTGAGGCTACAGGGAAGACCCGCTCAAGCCCTCTTAATCATCTTGCAGGGCATCGCGGCAAAAATTCCTCCGCCATCATGCCCATTTAGCTTACCTGTGCGAGGATTCGTGCCCCCAATATGCGCACAGCATGGGCTATAAGCAGCATGGATATGACATGCCCTCTGTCCCAGGCGGCAATGAAATGTTCCCGCCTCGCGCCCTGGTCCAGGTGCCGATAGACTGTCGGGCAGCAATGGCCGCCGCCTTTCTGATGAAGATGCCAGCTTAAATGCGGCATTCTGAAGCCAGTTCCATAGCCAGTTCCATATTATCGCCTCAGATGTTTATCGAAAAACAACTCGCATCTCCTCTTAAGACTGCAATTCCTGCCTGCAGATGACTCCTGATCGAAGGACCTCAGGCTGCAATCTAGTAAACAGCCATTAAAGAATTAGAGACACATTTCGATGAGGGGCAACACTTTTATTATCGAAAATTTAAACCTGAAGATTGCTAAAAAATATCGGGGAGAATCCATGGCTGACGGAATAAACGATCGCACGCGATTCATCGTAGATTTAAGAAGGCACATGTGGATGGACGGCATCGAGGTGGAGCTGCGGCGGCTCATCTGGCAGATCGCCGTGGTGGGCAAGTACATCTCCGCAAAGATCCACGAATCCAATCGCAAGCTGGCTGGCTTCAAAAACGTTTATGGCGAGGATCAACTGGCACTGGACCGCATCTCCGATGACATATTAAAAAATATGCTGCGGAACTCCGGATTTGTCCGCGAGTATGCCTCTGAGGAGCAGAAGGATATCGTCACCATCGGCCAGGGGCAAGAACAGTATATCGTCACCGCCGATCCAGTGGACGGCTCCTCCCTGGTGGACACCAATCTGGCCATCGGCACTATCATCGGCATCCACAAAAACTCAATATTCGATTGTGGCAAGAATTCAATGGTCGCCGCCCTTTACATCACCTACGGACCGCTCATCACCATGATTTATTCCGCTGGAAAAGGCGTCCATGAGTTCGTCCTCGATCGCGAAGGGGAGTACGTCCTCTCCGAGGAGAACATTCGCCTCAATGAGAGAGGGTCGATCTTCTCCCCTGGAGGTCTGCGCAGGGACTGGACTGAGGACCACCGGAGGTACATCGACAGGCTGGAGGCAGATGGCTATAAATTACGCTATAGCGGAGGGTTCGTCCCCGATATCAATCAGTTGATCATAAAGCGCGGAGGAGTGTTCACCTATCCTGCGCTGAAAAAATCGCCCCAGGGAAAGCTGCGGTTGCTCTTTGAGCTTCAGCCCATGGCCTTTATCATGGAGCAAGCCGGAGGCATGGCCACTGATGGAAAAGAGGATATACTTTCTATAAAAGTAGATTCAGTTAATCAAAGATCGCCCATCTACATCGGTTCCAAAACGGAAGTGAAAATGGCAAAAGAATTCCTGTCGCAATAAATATACTATAATGGAAAGGTGCAGCAATGATTTACCAGAACGAAGATCAGCTGAAAAAGGGGTGCGAATCTATACTCGCCTGCAAAGAAGGTGATGTTCGCATCCTGGATGAGTCCAGGTTTCGGGAAGAGCTAATCGATGATTTGATCTATACGGCCGTCTTCAGTCCCAATCCCGCTATTCAAGAAGCAGCGGCATTTCTGATTCGCCGGGGAGCGGCTCATCTGGGAATCATGCCTGCATCCATCCAATCACTCTATGAGGCCATGGGCAGAAAAGAGGTCAGCGGATTTACCGTCCCAGCGATCAATATCCGCGGCATCACCTATTATGCGGCCCAGGCGGTCTTCCGGGCGGCATTGAAAGGCAATGTGGGACCATTCATCTTCGAGATCGCCCGCTCGGAAATCGGCTACACCAGGCAGAGGCCGCAGGAGTACGCCTGCAATGTGCTGGCGGCAGCAGTCAAGACCGGCTGGCAGGGCCCGGTCTTCTTGCAGGGCGACCATTTTCAGATAAACGCCAAGAAGTTCGCAGCAGAGGGGGAAAAGGAGACCCAGGCGGTCAGGGACCTGATCCGAGAGGCCATTCAGGCCGGTTTCTACAATATCGATATCGATACCTCCACCCTGGTCGACCTGTCCCAGCCCACCATCAAGGATCAGCAGAGAATGAACTTCACCCTGGCGGCGGAGCTAACCGCCCTGATTCGCGATCTAGAGCCGAAAGGGATCACCGTCTCCGTAGGGGGGGAGATCGGCGAGGTTGGCGGAAAGAACAGCACCGTCGAAGAGCTGCAGGCCTTCATGGACGGCTACCTGGAAGAGCTCAAAAAGCGTGGCCCGGCTTTAAAGGGAATCAGCAAGATCAGCGTGCAGACCGGAACCACCCACGGCGGCGTGCCCCTGGCCGATGGCACAGTGGCCAAGGTTAAGATCGACTTTGAGGTTTTAGAGAAGCTATCTGAGACCGCCCGCACCCAATACGGCCTCTCAGGGGCGGTTCAGCACGGGGCATCTACTCTGCCCGATGAGGCTTTTGATCGCTTTCCCGCCACCGGTACGGCCGAGATTCACCTGGCTACCGGATTCCAGAACATTATCTATGACAGCAAGAGCTTCCCTGAGCAGTTGCGGTCTAAGATCTATGATCACCTGCGGGGGGAGTTGAAAGGGGAGTGGAAGGAGAAGGATACCGAGGAGCAGTTCATCTACAAGACCCGCAAGAAGGGTTTCGGACCTTTCAAGCGGGAGCTGTGGGAGCTGCCAGAGGTTGTACGCGATGAGATCTGCGCAGAGCTGGAAGGGAAATTCGCCTTTTTATTCGATAAGCTCAAGGTAAACGGAACCAGGGCCATGCTGGATCAATACATCAAGCCTACGGATGTGCCGCTGAAAATTCCAGCGGCATTGAAATGCTAAAGCACCTCTCTTGGGCAAAGCAGCAAAAAGCAAAGAACATCAGGAATGATCTGGGCAACCCCCAGATGGCTCCTTTTCTGGAGATCCAGCATGAAGGATTTTCGCTCTTAGAGGTTTATGACCACAAAGACCATAATACATTACATCCATTAATAAAGATGATAATAAGCAATTATCCAGAGTGCTTCAGATGGGATCGATATGACAAAGATAACTATCAGCCTGATAAAGGCCGATGTGGGCGGCTACCCTGGCCACTGCTCGGTCCATCCTGCATTGATCAAGACCGCTGAAGAGAAGCTAGAAGAGGCCAGGAAGGCCGGCTGCCTGATAGACTACAGGGTGATGGCCTGTGGCGACGACCTGGAGCTGCTCATGAGCCACAGGACTAGCTGCGACTGCGGCGATATTCACAGCCTGGCCTGGGAGACCTTCGAAGCAGCCACGGAGGTGGCCAAGGGCCTCAAGCTCTATGGCTACGGCCAGGACCTTCTGGCAGACGCCTTCTCCGGCAACATCAAGGGCATGGGACCGGGGGTGGCGGAGATGGAGATCACCGAGCGCACTGCTGAGCCCATAGTTGCTTTTATGATGGACAAGACCGAGCCCGGTGCCTTCAACCTTCCCATCTTCAAGATGTTTGCCGATCCCTTCAATACCGCCGGCCTGGTCATAGACCCCTCCTTCCACCACGGCTTTTCCTTCGAGGTCTGGGATATCCTCGAGCACAAGAAGGTCCTCATGAACTGCCCGGAGGAGATGTACGACATGCTGGCCCTGATCGGTGCCAAGAGCCGCTATGTGATCAAGAGGGTCTACTGCAAGCCCGGCAGCAAGATACCAGAAGATGAGCCGGTGGCGGTGATAAGCACTGAGAAGCTCTACCAGACCGCGGGCAAGTATGTGGGCAAGGACGACCCTGTGGCCCTGGTGAGGAGCCAGTCCGGCCTGCCCGCACTGGGCGAGGTCCTAGAGCCCTTCTCCATCGGCCACCTGGTGAGCGGATGGATGCGGGGCAGCCACAATGGTCCCATCATGCCCTGCTCATTTGATACCGCTCATACCACCAGGTTCGACGGCCCGCCGCGGGTGATAGCAGCCGGATTCCAGCTGGCGGTGGGGAAGTTCGTGGGGCCGGTCGATCTGTTCGATGATGTGGCCTTCGATCGCGTCCGGCAGAGGTGCCTGGAGATCGCTGACTACATGAGGGCGCACGGACCCTTCGAGCCGCACCGGCTGCCCATGGAGGACATGGAGTATACCACCCTGCCCCATGTGATGAATTGCCTGAGAAATCGGTTCGTGGATGCAGAGTAACTGGCTGCTGAACTTCATTACATTTTGCTGATTAGATTTAAGTATTCGAAGCTCCCAAGCAAGTCTATGAACCTTCCAGATGATGAAAGGAAGCAGTTTCTCAAGCTTTTTAATTCGCTATTAATTTATATAAATAATAAACACCAAATTATGAAAGACCTCGCTCACCCAAGAGACCTCTTTGATCAGGACCCTGAGGACATAGAGAGGCTCAAGGAGAAGCTCTACAGAGATCCCGGTCAGATCGATTCCTATGTCCAGGAAAATCCAGCTGGCTTTTCCTCAGAAGAGCTGAAAATCATATCCAGCTGGCGGAATTTTATCAAAGGAAGGTTCTACCTGGTTCGCTTTATGAAAAGCTATGTCGTATTCCTGGATGAGAGCAATCCGCCTAAAGCATATGGGGTAAAGGGACTGGCCATGCAGTGGGATCTGGTCACCAATCTGCCCAGGATCGTCGAGGCCACCCTGATCCCCTTTAAGGACAGGATCATCTTCGACGGTGCATTCAGCTGCTACAATCTGTTCTTCGGCCCGGAGATGAAAAGGAGTATACTCGACAGTTTCCGCCAGGCAAAAGCGAGGTATGGAATAATAACCTCCCTCCCCTTCTCCCAGGAAGAATCGGCAAATGCAAATGCCGAGAGGCTGAGGGGATTTTTGAGCTCCCAGGACAGCAGAGACATCCACTGGCAGGAGATCGAGGAAATGATAAGCAATAATCCAGAGCTACTGGCCGTATACAGCGAGGAGATGGGCAAGGTCCATGCCAGAAGATATCGAAAAAGGCTTCGCGAGATTGGGATAAAAGAAGGCTGGTTTGCCACGATCGACGGGATCATAATCGCAGGCGGTTCCACTCCAATAGAGGTGGAAGGGGCGGTGGATTCTCTTCTCCCGCTGGAAAAGAGAAAGCTAGTTCATATATTTCAGGTAAAGAGCAGATAATCTTATTGGTTCTTCGCTATTTTCCATGGGTGATCAGGGGCCACCATCTCTCTCGTCTTTGTGCCTTTGTGCCTCCGTGGTGAGACAGCGATGCTTGGGCCTCACCACAAAGGAACAAAGGCACTAAGAAAAAATCTCTGCAGTACATTACCCACACAATTCAGCGAAGAGCCGTCTTATTTCGCCCTTGCCCGAGCGGCATTTTTTATACTTTGCCTGCCTTATACAATTTCCAGCAGATTTTGGCTGAGGAGGAGAGCCCTTGATCGCTGATATCCAGACAGAGGGGTCCAACAAAGACATACTGTCTGAAGTCACGAGTTTAGATCAACAGAAGAAAGCTGCCGCGAAGAGTGTCAGGGCGAAAAAGCGCCGCAGGCTGAAGGTCGCCCACCCGGAGCGCTGCATAGGCTGCCTGGGGTGCATGTTCGCCTGCAGCCGTACCCGCACTGGCACGGTCTCGCTGCAGGACAGTGCCATCAAGGTCAAGACCCAGGGTGGGATCGAGGGGGACTTCCGGATAGTGGTCTGCCGGAACTGCCAGGATCCGCCCTGCGCCCGCGCCTGTCCCGAGGGAGCGCTGGAGAAAAGGCCGGAAGGAGGAGTGATATTTCACCGGGATCTGTGCACCGGCTGCGGAAAATGCCAGAAAGCCTGCTTGATTGAAGCCATATCCATGGGAAAGGAGAACAAGGCCATCAAATGCATTCACTGCGGCGCATGCGTCGACTTCTGCCCCCACGGGGTGCTGGAGCTGGAAGAGGTTCCAATCGCTGCCAGCGGAGGAGAGTGAAGGAGGGAAATGCTGCGAAAGGTCCTTTACATCGACCTGGCCGAAGGGGAGTCCTGGTCAGAGGAAAGGCAAGAGCTGTTTGAGAGCTGGATGGGGGGGACGGGGGNGGGAATCCGCCTGCTGGAGGAGGAATGCCCAAAAGGCGTCGATCCTCTCTCCTCCCAGGCACCCATAATCCTCTCCATAGGCCCCTTCAATGGGGTTTATCCTGTGGCCACCAAGACAGTGGCCACCTTCAAATCCCCCTTGACCGGAGAGCTGGGCGAATCCTATGCCGGAGGGAGGCTCTCTTTGGCCATGAGGTTTGCCGGCCACGAGGCAATAGTTATCCGCGGCAGGTCGGAGCGGCCCTGCTATATCTCCATCAACGACTCGCGGGTGGAGATCAAGGACGCCACCTCCATCTGGGGAATCGATGCCCTGACCACCGGGGTCATTCTGCGCGAGCATGAGACAGGAGTGGGCAGGAGATCCATCATCCGCATCGGCCCGGCCGGCGAAAGGATGGTTCGATATGCGGGTGTGGTGGTGGACACCTACCGGCACTTCGGCCGGCTGGGCCTGGGAGCGGCTTTCGGATCGAAGATGCTCAAAGCCCTGACCATCTCTGGCACGGAGCACATTGATCTGCCCGATCCCCGCCGATATAAAGAGGTCTATACCCGCCTCTACAAGACCGCCGTCGGAACGGATGTGATGGAAAAGTACCACGATATTGGCACCTCGGTGAACATCAGTGTCCTCAACTGGCTGAAGGGGCTTCCCACCAAGAACTTCCTCTACTCCAGCTTTCCGGCGGGGGAGAAGATCAGCGGCGAATTGTTCGCCGAAAAGCATCTCATCCGCAGGCTCTCATGCGCCGGCTGCCCCATAGGCTGCATACATATCGCCGCCCTGAAATCGGAGTTCTCCCCCCATCACGAGTTCGAGGTGAAAAGGGTCTCTTACGACTATGAGCCCATCTATTCTCTGGGCTCAAACCTTGGTGTGGACTCGGCTGAGGGAATACTGCAGCTGATAGATGCCTGCGAGAGGCAGGGGCTGGATGTCATGTCTGCAGGCGTGGTCCTCTCCTGGGCGACGGAGGCCCTGGAAAAGGGGCTCATCACCACCAAAGAGACAATGGATGTACCCTTTCAGTGGAACAATGTGCCCGGCTACCTGCGCGCCCTGGAGAGCATAGTTAGCGCCCCCAATGAATTCTATGCCATCCTGGCCCAGGGGGTGGAACAGGCGGCGGAAATGTATGGAGGTCTGGATTTCGCCATGACCCTGGGCAAGAATGAGGTCTCTGGCTACCACACCGGTCCCGCCTCCATTGTGGGCCAGCTGGTAGGGGTGCGCCACTCCCACCTGGACAACGGCGGATACGGCATCGACCAGAAGGCGGCTAAAAAGCCGATGGAGCTGGAGATGATGGTGGAGGAGATCATAAAAGAGGACGATTCCCGCGGGGTCTTCAACAGCCTGGTGGGTTGCCTCTTCGCCCGCGGCGTCTACACCCAGAAGAACATAATCGATGGCCTGGGGGCAGTGGGGATTGTCAAGACTGCAGATGACCTGGAGGAGCTGGGGCAGAGGATCTTCCAGGAGAAGTACAGCTTCAAGGTGCGGGAGGGCTTCGACCTCTCCCGCGCCCGCATTCCCGGAAGGTTTTACCAGACGGTCTCCACATTGGGGATGGTAACCCCGGAGATGATAGAGGAGATGCTCCATCTATACCGGAAGAAGAGGGGCTGGGGTTGAACACCATCTTTTTTGCATTTACTCGAAACCGACATCCTTAGCCACTTTGACAAGTATATAATTGTCTGCGTAATCGATTGGCCTTGTGGCCAGTGATACGCATTTGTCCACTGCAAAAGCTTCTGCTGCTAATCCAAGGATGAGCCCAACCATAAGAATATCTATTATTGTAGGAGGGCAAGCGCCGGTACGAGAACAAGTATCTGGATCGTATCCTGATTCCAGAAAAGCCAAAATGGAAGCAAAAAATTCATTGTTGACAAAAAGGACATACCAAAACCATAATGCACCAATTACAATGCCAGCTAATACCTTCGTTTTTAATCCGATGTCGTGGATTGATTTGCACCGAGGACAACGAGGCACTTCTACTATTTTCGTTATTATATTTTTGTTTGATTTCTTGGTGATATTATCCTCGAGAATTTCTTTCCTTAAATTTATATAATAATTAGAAGATCCTCCAGCTCTTCGCTTTTCGCAAAAGAAACACGTCCTCGCATCTTTTTCCATAGAAATAACCCTTTTAATCAATGGGATAAAACAGATATAACTCTTTCCGAAATAACAAAATAGGGCAAGGAAAGGCTCTGATCGCTCTTCAAATGAATATGTTCTACTTATTCCACAGAGTTGCTTATGCCTGGCAAGAATATGTTATTGCTGTGGATGAGACGCTGCGGCTCTGCAGGACAAAATAGGCTGGGGCTGAGGGTCAGAGCACGGAAAATCTGGATAATTCATCGTCAGGCCCGGCAGAGCATCTCCCGCATCTCCTCCCGGCTCAGGGTCTGGCGATGTTCCTGGTCGCCCCAGATACGGGGAAATGGGTAGAAGTACTCGCAAAGCTCCAGTACATCCCTGGAATAGACAATAACCCCCTCTTCTATCACCCTCATCTTCAGGTAAAGGGGCATCAGCTCGAAGATCCGGATGTCATAGCGGTCATCGCTAACCGTCGCCATAGCGCGTCGCCAGAGGGCGGTCTTGTCTTCCGCAAAAGGAGCGACAATGCAGATGTCGATGTCGCTCCCCTCGTGGCTTTCCCCAGTGGCCCAGGATCCAAATAGGAGAACTCACAGCATATCTTCCTGCAGAAATGCCAGATCCTTTGCCGCCTTTTCTATAACTGATCTCTGATTTTAGTATGAGCTTTTCCCCCAATGGCCATCGGCATTCGCCTGGAGAATAGCCGCTATTGAAGTTGGGTTCCTCGCTGTTTTGTGTGGGCATTGTGACTCAAACTTAAAACCACAAAGGCACAAAGCCTCAAAGGATTGTATCATCAATATGAAGATTAATCAGCTATATTAAGATACATTTTTGTGCCTTTGTGTATTTATGGTTCATTTTTTGTGCTATCGCTAGGAACAACCGAAGAGGCAACAGAAGGCCAATGATCAGGACGGTCTGTAAAGGTGGCCCACAGGAGAGAGCGAAGAGCCAGAAGTTGATTATCCTCCATTCTGTTCCTCCCGCCTTACCACCTATTGCCTTTTGCCCTCTTCCCAATGTGCTCTGGCTGGCGCATCTCCTCCAGCTCATCTGCACTGAAGAACTCCTGCCAGTGGCACTGAATCACTGAGAGACAAAGGCGATTGTCCTTAAAATGGCCCAGTCTCAATCCCAGAACGATCCATCCTTCAATTGTGGAGATAAGCTCCTTGCGGCACTCTTCGAAGCTCTTTCCTGTGGCCCAAACTCCTTTCAGCCCAGGCACATGGGCATAATACGGACAAGGATCGTCAATTATCTCATACTCAGCTCGTTCCAACGCTGCCTGAATGTATTCTGCAAATATCTAAATCCCATTCACTGCTTTGCCCCCGGCGCGGCATTCTTTGCTGAGCGAATACTGGCTTTTCTGCCTGCCCAGGGCATCCCCAGGCGCTCTTTTATCGCCCTGATATCTGACTGCATCTGCCTGAAATTCGTGGCATATCCTGGTTGGATGGCCTCCCTCATACCCTTGATCTCTTCAAGAGTCGCATCAGTTGTTTTCCTCACCGCATCGGTGGTTATACGCACCGCCTTCAGGTCCTCGCTCATCTGGGGGATCATATCGATATTCTTCCTTACTGCCCTGACATCCTCGCTCATCTGAGAGATCATATCGGTATTTTTCCGCACCGCTTTGAGATCGTCCCTCATGTCAAGCAGCAATGGAATGGCCTTGTCCAGCTGGACGAACGAGCAAAGCATGGCAACCTCACTGATTCGCCTAACCTCGCCCTCATAGGACTCGGAGGCAACCTCAGAAACCTCGGCCAGCTCAGGCTTATTTGTCCGAATCGCCTTGAGGAAGGCCTCCACTCTGTCCCTCTCGCCTTCCGCCAGGGCCACCACCTGTTGCATTTCGCCCTCTTCCCAGTTGTAAACGGAGAGCCCTGTCAAGGCGGTATTCATGGAATTCTTGAGCAAGAAGACCCAGTAGCAGATGTCATGCACCTTTGGACCGGAGATGACGATCTTGAGCTTCATCTCTGATATCTAAGCCCATCCAAATATGAAAGGAGTTGGATGAGATCCACATGATTGCGCCATCTTAGCGGGCTATTTCCACTTCTTGCGACCTTTCCTGCTCCAGGAGTCCTCGATGAACATATGATACTAAGAGCTCTTCATGTGCCAAATGAGTCCGGCTATTTGGCTCTTCGCTGTAATGTGTGGGCGATGTACGGCAGAGAATTTTCCTTTGTGCCTTAGTGCCTTTGTGGTAGGGCCAAAGCATCGCGATATCACCACAAAGGAACAAAGGCACGAAGAGGAGAGAGAGATTGTGGCCACAGGTTTGCCCATAAAAAAAGCGAAAAACCATAATGGAGGAGATGCTTGCTGGGGAAATGCTTCCACCTCGGCTGAAGAAGATGGCAGCAGCCCGACTACTCACCCCCCCACTTCTTCATCGATTACGGCTTTCGCCTTTCTCCTCTTTTTGGTGACAGACTGGGCTTGGCCAGCCGCGGCCTCAGACTCCTTCATGTTCTTCCCTTTTCCCTTCCCCACAGGCTTCTCCTCCGCAGGAGTCCTTCGCCGATCCCGTATCATCCCCTTCTTGGCCATCCTCTCTTTGATCATCAGCCTCACCTCATCGCTGCCCACGCTGAAGACCTCGGCGATTAATTCCTTCGCCACCTCCAGCTCCCGGCCGATGAGGGGATCGGATGCATGGGACCTTCCCGCCAGCCGGCAGAGATGATCGAGAGGCTTGTCCACCAGCTCAGAAGAATATCGGTCCTGCTCCTCTTTGTAGATCTTGAGCATGCCGTAGACGTATGGATACAGAGGAGTGGCCGGATTGAGGCGGTAGAAGGTGTTGGTCTTCTTCTTGGCCTCGGCGCGGGGAGAGGGAAGAATCCTCCGCTCCATTACCACCACTTCCAGCCTCTCCAGCTTGTCCAGCTTATTGATAAGGGTGGTCTGGTTCCAGAATGGTCCCCCACCGGTGGGCCCTAGCTCCCGCCAGATCTGGTTCAGCTGCACAAAACCGCCCTTCCTCTTCAGATAGACCAGGAGGGAGGCCAGTGGCATCTGATCACGCTGCAGGGCAGCATAGCGGGCGAACTCATCCAACATGAATAGATCAGGGATAAATAAACCTAAAGCCTTTTCGGTTTTTTTGCAGAAGCATTTTTATTCTCCTGCAGCCTCAGGTTTTCGGGGTAGATAATGCAAGCGATAATTCTCGCTGCGGGCGAAGGAAGCAGGATGCGCCCCCTGACCACCAGACAGCCAAAGGTCATGCTGCCAATAGCTGGCAGGCCACTGCTCGAGCATATCATTCTCCGCGCCAAAGAGGCAGGAATTGAGAGGTTTGTCCTGGTGGTGGGCTATGGTGCCGATTCAGTGCGAGATCATTTCCAGGATGGCAGCCCTCTAGGGGTGAAGATAGAATATGCTCAGCAGGAAGAACAGCTAGGAACGGCCCATGCGCTGATGGCAGCGGAGAGACTGGCTTCTGACCGGTTCATGGTCATGAACGGCGACGTTATTCCCGATATAGACGCATTGAAGGAGATGATGAAGAAGAAGATGGCGGTCTCGGCAATCGGGGTCGATGACCCAAGCCGCTATGGCGTCTTTTTGGAGGAGGATGGCATATTCAAATCGGTGGTGGAGAAGAGCGAAGATCCCCCTTCAAACCTGGCCAATGCCGGAATCTATCTGTTCAAGAGATGGATCTTCGATGAGCTGAGGGTCATACCCAGATCCTCGCGGGGGGAGTATGAGCTCACAGACGGCCTGAACCGGGCGGCAAAAAGAGAGGCCATCGAGATCGTGGAGCTGAAGCACTGGCTGGAGATAGGCCGGCCTTGGGATATCCTGGAAGCCAATTCTGCACTGCTCCCCCAAGTCGAGCCCAGGATCCTGGGGGATGTGGAGAAGGGAGCAACCCTGAAAGGGAATGTCTCCATCGGCAGGGGAACAGTGGTCCGCTCTGGATCCTATATCGAGGGGCCGGTTATGATCGGCCAGAATGCTGATATCGGGCCCAACTGCTACATCCGACCAGCATGCTGTATAGGCGACAACGTCCGAATAGGCAATGCCGTGGAGATCAAAAACAGCGCCATCATGAACGGTACCAAGATCGGACACCTCTCCTATGTGGGAGACAGCATCATAGGCGAGGGCTGCAACTTCGGAGCGGGGACCATCTGCTCCAATCTGCGCCATGATAAGGCCAACATAAAGTCCTACCTCAAAGGGAAGAAGATAGACAGCGGCAGGCGCAAGCTGGGCGTAATCATGGGCCACGGGGTCATGACCGGAATCAACACCTCCATCTATCCAGGAACGGTGATCGACTCCGGCTACTGGGGCCGACCGGCAGAGGTAATCAGAGGCTACGTCTCTTTGGATGCTAAAGAGAATGGGCCTAGAGCATGATTGCTGCTCTAACAGGCGCTTTCATCAGATTGCTCAAGGATCGGACATGGCAGCATTGTAAAACAACAAGCCTTTTCAAGGGTGAAGATGAGCACAGGATTGAAACCATGAGATTCGAAGTTTAAGGAGATATTGATGAGAGATTTCATTTCCATAGCCAAGCCCACTGTGGGGGAAGAAGAGATCGAGGCGGTGGGAGAGGTGCTGAGGAGCGGTATGCTCACTCAGGGAGAGAAGGTCAAGAATTTTGAAGAAGAGTTCAGCGAGTACCTGGGAGTTCGTCATTCCATAGCGGTCAGCAACGGCACTGTCGCTCTGGACCTAGCCCTTAAGGGCCTGGGCCTTGGTCCGGGAGACGAAGTTATCTCCCCGGCATTCACCTTCATTGCTACCGCCAACACCATCCTCTATCAGGGCTCAGTGCCAGTATTCGCCGACGTGGATCCAAAGACATTCAATCTCGATCCAGACGATCTATCAGAGAAGATCACCTCCCGCACTCGGGCAGTGATAGGGGTCCACCTCTACGGCCAGCCTTTCGACATAAGAGCGGTGAGCCAGATCTGCGAGGATCATAAAATCGCTCTGGTGGAGGACTGCGCTCAGGCCCATGGAGCAACCTTCAAAGGAAAGATGGTGGGCTCATTTGGAACCGGCTGTTTCTCCTTTTATCCCACCAAGAACATGACCACAGGCGAGGGGGGCATGATAACCACCAACGATGACGCTCTGGCCGATCGCCTGCGGCTGCTCAGAAACCATGGCGACACCGGAAAGTACAACCACATATCGCTGGGTTACAACTACCGGATGACCAACATCCAGGGTGCCATAGGCTCGGGACAGCTCAAGCGGCTTGAGGGTTTCATCGCCAGAAGAATAGAAAATGCCGAGGCTCTGAATAGAACGATCAAGATCGATGGGCTCACTGTCCCCTTCAGGATGGCAAATGTGCGCCATGTCTACAACCAGTACGTTCTCCGGGTGGAGGATGACTTCCCCGTCTCCAGAGAGAGGCTGATGGAGTACCTAAATGCCAGTGGTATAGCCACCGCAGTCCATTATCCTAAAGCGGTCTATGAGCAGCCCCTTTACCAGGAATTGGGTTATGGCCGGGATAGGTGCCCGGTATCAGAGGACGTATCCCGCCGGGTGATGAGCCTTCCCGTCCATCCCTCTCTGCAAAGCTCAGATCTGGAATACATCTCTGAGACACTAAACAGCTTCGAGGACTGAACATGGACGTTGGTGTTTTAGGCGTCGGTGCCATGGGAAGAAACCATGTGCGTGTCTACTCGGAACTGAAAGGGGTGGACACCGTCTATGTCTACGATCCTGTATCGGAAAATGCCGAGCGAACCCGTGAGTTCGCCACCGTCTGCTCGAGCCCCGAGGAGCTGCTGGCGCGGGCGGAAGCGGTAAGCATCTGTGTTCCCACCCGCTACCACTTCGATACCGCCAGCAAGGTCATAGACGCCGGGGTCAACTGCCTGATCGAAAAGCCCATCACCATGACAGTGGAGGAGGGAGAGCGACTCCTGGTGCAGATAGAGAAAAGCGATCTTGTGGTAGGGGTGGGCCATATCGAGAGGTTCAATCCCATTGTAGAGGAGATCAAGAAGATCGCCCAGCGGCCGGACTACGTCTCCATCAAGAGGCATAACCCCACCTCCAACCGCATAACCGATGCCTCAGTGGTCGAGGACCTCATGATCCATGACATCGATATCGTCTTTAATGTCCTGTTCAAAGGGGAGGAGGACTATCAGATCTTCAGCGCCGGCAGCCGCAATGTCTGTGAGGCGATGGCGGTATTCTCAGATTCCGTGGTCTCCATCTCCGCCAGTCGCCTCTCCTCTAAGAAGTTCCGCACCTTCTATGTGGAGGCCGGAGGAGTTCACCACCGAGGGCGATTTCATGACTCAGGAGGTTTATGTCTACCGAAAACCAGGGAAATACCGGGTAGAGGACGAGAGGTATCTGCAAGAGAACATCATCGAGAAGGTCCTGGTAAATAAGGTCGAGCCCCTCAAGGTGGAGCTGAAGACCTTCCTGGACTGCGTCAGGCAGAATAGGAGCTTCCAGGTCACTCCAGGAGAGGCCTTAAAGAACCTGCAGATCTGCGAGAGGATCAAATCGGGGTTGAACGTTGGGAAGGGATCGTAAGGTGATGGCATTCTCTTCCCCCCTGGAGGCATGGGATTGACAAATACCCAGGGCAATTCGTATTTTGCTCATCCCACGGCGATAGTGGAGAGCGAATCGATAGGCGAGGGGACGAAGATCTGGCACTTTGCTCATGTGCGCCGGGATTCGAAGATCGGTCGGGGCTGCAACATCGGCAAGAGCGTCTATATCGATATTGGGGCAGTGGTAGGGGACAATGTGAAGATCCAGAACTTCGTCTCCGTCTATAAGGGCGTCGTCATCGAGGACGATGTCTTCGTAGGCCCGTCGGCCACCTTCACTAACGACCTCTATCCCCGCGCCTTCATCTGGGACGAGGAGCACGTCTCTCCCACCAGGATCTGCCGGGGGGCGAGTATAGGGGCCAATGCCACCATTGTATGCGGCATAACAGTAGGCGAGTATGCCATGATCGGCGCGGGAAGCGTGGTGGCCGAGGATGTGCCAGCTTATGCCCTGATCCTGGGAAATCCGGGCCGGCAGAAAGGTTGGGTCTGCCGCTGCGGCCACCGTCTGAAAGTTGTCCTGCATGATGACAGCAGCAATACTTTGTATAAATGCTCATCCTGCGGAATGGATGTCCAGATCGCAAAAAAGGCATAATATATAAAAATAAGATGCATAAAATGCATAAAAGGGGAAGAAGGGCAGAGGAAGGAGAGAAAGGATGGAGATATCCGATAATAGAGCAGAGATAGCGGTCATAGGCCTGGGCAATGCCGGTCTGCCACTGGCCGCAGTCATTGCCGAGAGAGGCATCGCTGTCCTGGGGGTGGACATCGATGAGGAGCGCTGCCGGCAGATAAACCAGGGGACCAATCCCATTCCCGAGGAAGAGGGCTTAGCTGAGCTGATAAGCAGGCACGGCGGCAAGAATCTCATTGCCACAGCGCATTTTGAGGATGCCAGAGGATGCAAGAGCTTCATTGTGATTGTGCCCCTGTTCGTGGACCAGAGCAATAACCCTGACTTCTCGATCATGGAGAACGCTCTCCGCTCTTTGGGCCGGATACTGAAGAAGAGGGATCTGGTGGTTTTGGAGACTACCTTCCCTCCCGGCACGACATCGGGCAGGGTGAGAAAGCTGCTGTGCGAGAGCAGTGGTCTTGAAGAGGGCGATTTTTTCCTGGCCTACTCCCCGGAGAGGATAATGACCGGATACAGCATCTCCCGGCTGAGGGAGTTTCCCAAGGTGATCGGGGGCACAGACGAAGAGAGCGGCCGGGTGGCATACCAGCTCTACCAGCAGTTCATCCCCAACCTCCATCTGGTCTCATCGGCCAGTGTAGCGGAGATGATCAAGGTGATGGAGGGCTGCTACCGGGATGTGAACATCGCCTTGGCCAATGAACTCTATAAAATTTGCCAGGAATTGGGAATCGACTTTTTCGAGGCAAGGGAGAAGGCCTGCCATCAGTTCTGCCAGATTCACCTGCCTTCCACCGGAGTGGGAGGGCACTGCATTCCCGTCTACCCCTGGTTCTTGATCAAAGAGATGGAAAAAAGAGAAAAATTCGATAAATGCCGCCTTCTTCATACCGCCCGCATCATCAATGATGAGATGATCCAGTACTGGGCGGAGAGGATAGTGCTGGAGTGCCTGAAAATCAACAAACCGCTCTCGGAGATCAAGATCTGTATCAAGGGCATCACATTTCGGGCCGGAGTGCGAGAGTTCTATCACAGCAGAAACCTGGCGCTGGCAAGGCTTCTTTGTGATAAAGGGCTGGATGTATATGTGGCCGATCCGCTGCTGAGCCAGGAGGAGGCGTCAACCAGAGGCTTTAAAAGCATCAATCCGGAAGAAGCGGACCTTATCTTCGACCCCTTCCAGCTGAGCTTCAAGTCTGGCAAAGCATTCTAAGGACTGATCAAATGAAAGTAGCAACCATAGTCGGTGCCCGGCCCAATTTCATCAAGCTGGCTCCGGTATCAAAGGAGATCAGAAAGCGGAACCTAGAGGAGGTAATAGTCCATACCGGCCAGCACTATAACTACGAAATGGACAGGATATTCTTCGATCAGATGGGCATAGCTGCGCCTGACTATCATCTGGGAGTAGGCTCGGGCAGCCATGGCTTTCAGACCGGTGAGATGCTCAAAAAGACGGAAGAGATCTTGCAGAAGGAGATGCCGAATGCAGTCATAGTCTTCGGGGACACCAACTCCACTCTGGCCGGTGCGCTGGCGGCAGCTAAGATGCATATCAATTGTGCTCATGTCGAGGCTGGCCTGCGATCTTTTGACAAGAGGATGCCCGAAGAGGTCAATCGGGTGCTGGTGGACCATTGCTCGGATCTCCTCCTCTGTCCGACCAGAACAGCTGTCGATAACCTGAAACAAGAAGGGATTTTAAAGAACGTTCATCTGACCGGTGATGTGATGGTGGATGCCCAGAAGGATTGCGAGAGGATTGCTGAGAGCGAATCTCATATCCTTGAGAGACTAGGCCTGGAGCCTGGAGACTACTATCTGGCAACTGTTCACCGGGCATCGAACACCGACCACCCCGAGAACCTCAGGGAGATCGCCCTGGCCCTCCAGGATCTGAATGATGTGGTCTTTCCCTGCCATCCTCGAACGGAGAAGTGTCTGAAGGAGTTTGGACTATGGGATGATCTGAATAGAAAGATCAGAGTGATCATGCCGGTGGGATATCTGGATATGCTTATTTTGGAGAAGAACGCCAGGAAGATCGTCACCGACTCGGGCGGGGTGCAAAAGGAGGCATATTTATTGGGCATTCCCTGCATAACCCTGAGGGACACTACGGAATGGATAGAGACGGTAAAGGACGGCTGGAATATCCTCGTCCCTCCTGGGGAGGATATGGCCGCTACAATCAGGGAATTCCAGCCTAGGCATGAGCGCCAGGATGTATTCGGAAAGGGTAGTGCGAGCACCATGATCGTGGATCTGGTGGAAGGGCTTGCCCGGTCAGGTGGATCTTGAAGATACTGCTTTTGGCCAATCAGCCGGAGAGGACCACCAGGCTGAGAATGTTCATGGGGACCCTCCAGTCCCAGGGGCATGAGGTGATCGTTCCCAGCTTCGGCACCAGAAACTGGATCAGCATCGCCAGGCAGGCGAAGAGGATAGCCCTGGACCAACAGCCGGATGTGGTTCATATCTTCAACGTCCCGGATGTGATCTATCACGGCTTTGCCGGTCTGCGGGGGAGGGGCTACAAGAAGATGATCTACGACTATCGTTCCCCCTGGGGAGTGGAGTTCGCTCAGACCTTTAAGGCGCCGGGCAAGCTCTTTGCTGAGCACTTCGAGAAGGAGCTGGCAAGAGCAGCAGATATCATCACCACCGTCAATGAGCCGCTTGAGGAGAAGGTGAAAGAGTATGCCCCAGAAAAAAAGGTTTATATCGTGCCCAACTATCCGCAACGCTCTTTCTGCCAGAAAGGAGGCAAGATCGATACCGAAAAGCCAAGAGGCCTCGCAGGAGAAGGGCCGATAATATTCATCGGCAGGGTCTGCACTCAAGAGGGAATCGGAAAGCTGCTGGAGGTTGCCCGGGCCATTCCGGAGAGGGAGTTTTGGATTGTGGGCGGCGGTCCTTTTGCCCTCTATTATCTCTGGAGAAAGCCAAAAAATGTCAGGAATCTGGGATGGCAGCCCCATGAGAAGGTGGCAGAACTGCTCGACAAAGCCAGCTTATGCCTGATTCCCCGAGAGGAGAATGCCCTCACCCCTTACTCCACTGACAAAAGCGTCTGGAAGCTCAATGAGTATCTGGCTTTGGGAAAGGTGGTGGTAGCATCAGGAGTGACCATGATCGAGAAGAGAAAGAACCTGGTTATTGTGCCCTCCTCGGATTTGGTGAGGGCGGTAAAAGAGAACCTGGAAAGAGAGCCTGAGCCGATGGGCCCGGATGATTACCGGTTCTGGGACAGAAACGATCGGGTCATCCAGGAAGTATATGGAGCCTGTGAGTGATCACAGGTTCAAAATGCTTTCTACCTTTGGTCATTCTTACGGTTGTTGGCTGTTTTCTTTTGGCAAAACCCCGGTGCCGCTATTTTCTCTCTCTTCTTTGTGCATTGCGACTTAAAACTTAAAACCACAAAGGCACAAATCCACAGAGGATTCTATCTCGATATGGAGATTAATCAGTGATATGAAGAGACATCTTTGTGCATTTGTGTCTTTGTGGTTCATTTTGTGTGCTACCGCTAGAAACGACCGAAGGGGCAAAGGAAAGCCAATGATAAGGTCGGTCTGCAGGGGCAACCCACGGGAAAGAACGAAGAGCCAAGAAAATTCTCCGCATCACTCCACAGTCACGCATTTGGCCAGGTTCCTGGGCTTGTCTATTGGCAGACCGAGCTTGTTGGCGGTATAATAGGCCAGGAGCTGCACCACCACGGTGCACAGCACTGCCGAATAGATGGGCCTGGTCTCGGGGAGCTCTATCACCCTGCTTGCCACCTTGGCGATATCAGGATCCCCCTCCGTGGCCAGGGCGATGACCTCAGCGCCTCTGGCTCTGACCTCCTTTATATTGGACTGGATCTTCTTGCCGCAGGTAGCCAGGGCCACCACCGGAGTCTTCTCGGTGATCAGGGCCAGAGGGCCGTGCTTGAGCTCTCCGCCGGCATAACCCTCAGAGGGGATGTAGGCGATCTCCTTCATCTTAAGAGCCCCTTCCAGGGATATGGGATAGAGGTAGTCCCGGCCTATGAAAAAGTAGCAGCCTGCGCCTGAAAACTTCTCCGCGATCTTCCTGATCTCCTCCCTTTTCTCCAGGACCCTCTGCACCAGACCTGGCAGCTTGGTGAGCTCGATTAACATCTTCCTTGCCTGATCAGGAGTCAGATGGCCCCGTGCTCTGCCCAGACGGATGGCGAGGAGGATGATGGCCACCAGCTGAGAGGTGAAGGTCTTGGTAGCTGCCACGCCGATCTCCGGGCCGCAGCGGGTGAATATGGTCCCGTCCACCAGCTCGGTCACCGTCGAGCCCACGACATTGGTTATGGCCAGGCTCCGTCCGCCGCAGGTCTTGGCCTTCTTCAGGGCAAGGAGGGTATCGGCAGTCTCCCCGGACTGGGTGATCCCTATGAGCAGTGTCCTGGGACGGAGCTGAAGATTGATGAACTCTGAGGCCACCTCCACGTCCACCGGCAGGCCGGCGGCGCGGACGAAGAGGTTTCGGGCGAGCAGACCGGCATGGTAGGATGTGCCGCAGGCGATGATGGTCACCCTTTCCAGCGACCTTATCTCCTCTTCGCTGATGCCCAGGGAGAGCCTCACATCCCCATCTATCTCTGAGACCCTGCCGGCGATGGTCTCCCTGATCGCTCGCGGCTGCTCGTGAATCTCCTTGAGCATGAAATGTGGGTAGCCGCCCTTCTCAGCCGCATCTGCATCCCAGGTGATGCGCTCTGTCTCCGCCTGCAGGGGTGTACCGGAGCTATCCATGATCTCAATCCTGTCCGCATAGATGCGAGCGATATCGCCATCCTTCATACGGATGACATCCCGGGTATAAGGAAGAAGAGCGGGTATATCGGATGCCACAAAGACGGAAGAGCTGCCTTTGCCGATTACCAGAGGGCTCTCCTTTCGGGCGCAGACGATGTAAGGCGAGCTGGCAGCCATAACCGCTATGGCATAGGAGCCCTCAACCTTCTCCAGGGCCTTGAGGGTGGCTGCAAAAAGGTCCCCTTTATAATAGAAGTGGATGAGATGGGCCAGGACCTCGCTGTCCGTCTCGGACTGAAACTCATATCCCATCTCGGTGAGCAGCTCTCTCAGATCCAGGTAATTCTCAATGATGCCGTTATGGACTATAGCGACCTCACCAGAGGTGTGGGGATGGGCGTTTATGTCGCTGGGCCGGCCGTGAGTGGCCCAGCGGGTATGGCCTATTCCCATTCCCTCTCCCGGGCTTCCCATGCTCTTGTAGGTCTTCTCCAGGTCTGCTATCCGCCCGGACGACTTCAGCACCTCGACTGACCCCTGAGATAAAACCGCCACTCCCGCAGAGTCGTAGCCCCGATACTCCAGCCTCTTCAAGGTGTCAAAGAGAATTGGCCCCGCTTTATCTTCTCCGATATACGCCACTATTCCGCACATCAGCAGATCACCCTGCTATCCCTCTTTATCGTCCCCCGAATAGCCGCCCCGGATCCTATGCTGGCTTTTGTGCCCACCACCGTACCCGGACTCGCCAGGACCCTGGCTCCGGCGGAGACATCGTCGGCGAAAATCGCCCCGAACTCCGCCCTCTGGAAGAGACCCTCTATCTCCACCACACAGTCGCCTGTCTCCACCACCACCTGATCCCCAAGGGTGCAGCTTGCCCCGATCACCGAGTCGGAGATTATGCTCCCCGAACCAATCCTGGCATCGTTCATCAATATGCTGTTCCTGACTTCGGTGAGAGGACCGATCCTGGCCGAGTCCCCCACCGAGGTGGAGGGGAGGATGACGGCATTGGGACCGATATCGCAGTCCTCTCCGATGGATACAGGACCGACCAGATAGGATCCGGAACGGATTATGCTCCCTTCGCCCACATGCACAGGACCCTTGATCATCGCTCCCTCCTCCACATCGCCCAGGATCTTCGGCTCATCCATTCCTAAAGCCAGACTGTTGGCATTGAGCAGATCCCAGGCAAATATGGCATCCGCCCAGATCCCCTTGGTTATCAGGGGAATGATCTTTGCTCCTTCCAGGATCATCTGCATGATGGTCTCAGGAAGCTCATAGGAGCCCCGCTCCGATATGGGTGCCTGTTTGAGGGCATCGAAGATCTCGGGGGTGAATTTGTAGGCGCCCGTATTCAAGATTCCTGAACAGGGCCGTCCAGGCTTCTCGATTATTTCCTTTACCCACCCCGTTATCCACGATCAGAACCCCATAATCACCGGAGTGGCGGCGGAGGGCAGCCAGTATCACATTCTCACCCTCGGCCGAGATCAGCTCGGCAACTGCCCTCTTATCGATGAGATTGTCTCCATTGACCACCAGGAACTCCTCGTCCACGTAAGGCTCGGCCTTGAGCAGGGCATGGGCCGTGCCCAAAAGCTCATTCTGCTCAATGTAGGTGATGGAAACGCCAAAGTCTATGCCATCCTCGAAGTAGTCCATAACCCTCTCCTTCTCATAGCCGACCACCACATAGATGTCCTTAATCCCGTTTGCAGCCAGAGCGCGGATGACATACTCCATAAAAGGCCGGTTGCCCACGGGAAGCATGACCTTGGATCGGGTCTGGGTAAGCGGTCTGCATCTGCGGCCTTCACCTGCCGCCAATATTACTCCCTTCAAATCCATCACAGCCAGAATGCTAAATAGATTAATTGGATATACTTTGCTTTAGATCCTTTCGGTTGAGGGTCCTTAAAAAATATGAATTGATCATATTGAAAGGCGGCGAGAAGGCCCAGGCTTTTATAGGACTTCGCTTTTATAGGAGCTCGGATAATGAAGGCCAAAAATGAAGATACTGGTAATACCCACCACTGACTGGATCAGGCATCCCGTTCCCAATCGCCTGAACTTCATCTTCGATATACTGGCAGAGAAGCATGAGGTTTATGTGCTCCACTTCAGCCTGAAGAGGTTTCGCAATATGAGAGAGCGGGAGACGAAGTGCCAGCTACTGAAAGCGAGCTGGATAGAGGTCTCAGACCCCTCCCTCTATTACATCCTGAACTTTCCCTACCAGATCTGGAAGATCAGGAGAATGGCAAGAGAAAAGGAGATTGACGTCATTTTATCAACCAATGTCCTGCCCTCCTTTGCCGCCAACCTCTCCCGCAGGCCAATTGTGTTCGACTATCTCGATCACCTGGAAGAGTCAGCATCGATCTACTATCCCGGCTCAGCTCTAGGAGAGATCGTCAAATATGTGGTCAGCCACATCACCAGATTCAACCTTCTCCATGCTCGATCCGTAATAACCGTCACCCGAGAGCTTAGGGATTATCTGCTGGGAGTGGGGGTCAAGGATATCGCCGTGATCCCCAATGGCGTGGACACCAGCGTCCTCCGCCCTCTGCCCATGTCCGAGGCCAAAAGCTCTCTGGGGCTCGAGGGCACTGTCCTGGGATACGTCGGCTCTCTGGAGCACTGGGTGGACCTGGAGACGGTGATCGCGGCGTTGCCGCGCCTGGATGCCACCCTTCTGGTGGTGGGACCGGGGCTATTCACCGATTATGGGGAAGGGATAAAGAAGATGACAGAGGATCTGGGGGTCTCAGATAGAGTCGTGTTCACTGGAGCGGTGCCTTACTCTGAGCTTTCCCGGTACATCAGCGCCATGGACATCGGCCTGAATCCCCTGAAGATGATGAAGAAGAACGAGTATGCCGCCGGGGGGAAGGTCTTCAACTACCTGGCCTGCGGCCGGCCGGTGCTGTCCAGCCGGATGATCTCATTGGAGAGGCTGCTGGGGGATGAGATATACTACTACGATGATGTGGAGAGCTTTATTGAGCAGGTGAAGAGGATTGTTGCATCGAGAGTATCTCCAGGGAGGCACAGATCTCTAGCAGAGCAGTACGATTGGAGATCCATTTCCAAAGATTATGAAAAGGTCCTGGTTGATGCTAGATGGCATTAAACCACCATAATGGATAATAGTATATGAAGATTGCGTTTTTATATTATCCAAGATCCTCATTTGTAAAGCAGGACTGGCTAATATTGTCCAGCTACTTCCGGGCAGAAAGGCTTGGCTACAGAGGTCCCGAGGATGTTCTTAAGATGATCAGACCGGTCTGGCGATCGGATCTCATGTTTGCCTGGTTTGCTTCTGGGCATTCATTTGCTGCTGTGCTGCTCTGCAAAATTCTGGGGAAAAAATCGGTGGTTGTCGCAGGAGGCTATGATGTGGCTTGCGAGCCGGAGATCAACTATGGACAGTATACTCTGGCCAGGCACAAGAGAATGTATGCGGACTTTGTATTGAGAAATGCGGATATCGTCCTTCCAGTATCCGAATTCACTAAATCAGAGGTCCTGGCTAAAGCCAAGCCGAAGAGAGTTCAACTTCTCTATCCAGGCGTTGATACTGACAAATTCCGCCCAAAGGGAGAGAAAGAAGATTTGGTGATGACAGTGGCCTCTGGTTCCGGCAGCATAATAAAGCTCAAAGGTTTGGATGCATTTATCGGTGCTGCTGCTCTTCTTCCCGAGGTCAGATTTCTGGTGGCTGGCCTTTCCGAGAGGGACAGAGAAGAGCTGCGATCCAGATCAACGGAAAATGTCCTGCTCTTTGGACATGTCTCACAGGAACAGCTGGTGAGTTTCTATCAAAAAGCTAAGGTCTATTGCCAGCTCTCCTATCGCGAGTCCTTTGGAATGGCATTGGCTGAAGCCATGGCCTGCGGATGTGTGCCGGTGGTAACGGAGCGGGGTGCCTTGCCAGAGGTTGTGGGCGATGCGGGCATTTATGTGCCTTATGGCAATCCCCGGGCCACGGCTGAGGCGATAGAAAAGGCTTTTTCCTCAAGAAATGGGCTAGAGGCCAGAAAAAGAGTGGAAGAGAAATTCAGCTTGAAGAGAAGAGAGGAAGGACTGCTATCACTATCGAGTAGCCTCATCAGAGAGCCTGATTGAAAAATAGGCTTAATTATGCTGAAAGAGATTAGGGATAGATATCCAAAAGCCGGCGTGCGATCCTATCCGAACTGTGCACCTTCTCCACATAAATTCTTCCTTTTTTGCCTAGATTTGCCCTAAGTGTAGCGTCCTCAATGAGTTGCTTAAGATTGTCTGCAATGTTATCACTGGTAGTATTTAACATGGGATGAGATGGGATATATCCTTCCAGATCTTCACGCAGATAGACACAGACAGGTTTGCCCAAGGCCATGCACTCTTGTGCCACCATGCCGTACCATCCTATTAGCAATTGATCAATAACAATATCTGCCTGTTTATAATATTCTAAGGCCTCTATATGAGGCGTATTCTCAACTAAAATCAGCTTGATATTGTAGTCTTGATTTTTTAAATGTTTTATGGCTCTCAATACATGCTCCGTGCCCTTCAACTTTCTCCTGCTGGGAGCATGAACAATCTTGATGGGATTGGTATCATCTGTCTGCATCTCTCTTGCTCCCACATATGGATAGTGTTCAATATCCAATGGATTTGGTATCCAAATAGCGTTTTGGGACCACTCCAAAAGGTCTGGCGTGGAGACGAAGATTTGCTGGGCGAATCTATTTAAAAACCAATGCTCCCCTTTATTTCTAATGTCAGTTCCGTGATGGTGAATAACAACTTTTTTATGAAGAAGCCTCCAAAGAGGAAAATCGAGTCCAAAGGGCAGACCGGAGGAATAGTGGAAGTGGAGCAGGTCATAGGCTTTGGCTAGAGGAAGAAGCCGGGGCATTTTTTGCAGGAGGTTTATGGGATTTAAAAGATAAATGGATCGTTTGGACGAGTAATCGAGCTTGATTGGATAATGGAAATCGGTCGGATACCCGAAATCGTGGTACTCAAAAGACAATACATCACTTCTCTGACCTAGACGTCTCTGGGCTACGGATAGATTCTGGGGTACTCCCGCGACAGAGCCGATATGCAATATAGAGTCCATAGTGGATCGTAATGTCTGACAGTCAACTTCTCAGCGTCTGCGAGTCTTTTCCTTGAGTCTCCTATCAAATACGCAGATCATCAGAATTACCGAAATCGAGATCCTTTTAGTCACATTCTTTTATATAGTTATCTGAGAAGGTGAGCTTGGTCTACTACACAGGCAGCTAGATGCGTCATCTTCAAATAGAAGAATGTGGAGGATGGCATCTATAAGGATGAATTATGCCAGAGAGGCAGAATGTCCTATGCGGTAGCACTAAGCTAATTGCAGAAGCAATAGAGAAGGCTTTATCCTAAAACATTATGAAGATATTTGCTGTAGTAAATGGACATTTGCTGGAGGATCTGGGGACCAACACCTCAGCCACATATACACGCATCCATTATCTCTTAAAAGAGCTTAACAAATTTTCTGATGTAGAAGTCTTGTCTATCGGATTTGCATTATCATCCAAGAGGGGACTAATGGGTATATTTTATAACAATCTGATAAAGAGCATCGCAGCATGTAAATCCGCTTTGATGATAGTCTTTTGTCGGCCTATTGTCTACTTTGCCTATCCGCATTCGTTAACCACGCTGCAGAATCAAGCGCTCTTCAGATTTTGCAGAATGCTCGATTTGGATATCATCCTTGACATTCATGACACCACTGAGCAGAGCGAAGCAGTTGGTGCAGGACAGTCTCGTTTGAATGAGTCCCAAGAAGAGTATTATATCAAAAATTCCACATTTATCCTGGCATTGAATCGATTAATATGGTCACATATCAAAGAAAAATATAAAATAGTCCAAGATCTCAAGGTCGTATTTGTGCCCAATGCCTATGAAGACAGCTTCTGCAAATTGTATCCACATGTATATAAAAGAGTTGAAAATAGATTTAATATCTGCTATCTAGGAGGGCTGACAAAGAACAGAGGCATCGAAATCATGCTCAAAGCTTGCGAAGAGTTGCATAAGAAGTTTCCCTGCTTGAGGCTGTACATCTTTGGACCTTATGCAGATAATTTTGATTTGCAGCTCAAAAATACTATCGATAGTAGTGATTTCATCCAGAGAAGAACGGTTCCTAGAAAGGATCTGATCCGCTATTTAGATGAGGTAGACCTTTTCGTCATGCCTTATAATCCAAGTGAAACTTATTTGAATTTGAGTTCCCCAACAAAGCTATTTGAGTACATAGGAACGGGTAAGCCGATATTGTGTACGAAATGCGAGTCCCTTCTTGAGATAGGTGAGAATGGCGGCATAATGTATGTGGACTACGACCCCCTCGACCTGGAAAAGAAAGCTGAAATGCTGATCATGAATCCTGAAATTATGGAAAGGCTATCAAGAGAACTAATTGCGATAAGGCCGCAACATACCTGGGGGGAGAGGGCAAAGGCGATCTACCTCGCTTTACAGCCGCTATCAGAAACCAAATTATAATAAAATTATAGATTGTCTTGTCTGTTAAGGCAGCATTTCTCACCTTTATCCAAAAGATACTGTATGGCCTTGACATTGAAAGGTTCTGCTGGAGGCCATTTGGCAGCAACAGTCCTGCGCTCAAAGCTTCTGAGAAAGAAGACTATTATGCTTGCCTATTTAGCATACTCTTCACAAACTGCACCGTCTCATCATCGATCCCCTTAAGAAACCAGAGCACCAGGAAATAGATCCCTGCAGACAGAGCGATGGCCGCGAATATTGCCACCAGTCCCTCCGGCGAGCTCATAGCCAGGACAAGAGACATTGCCAAAGAGGCAAAAAAGCATTTTGAGATGAAACTGAGATCTATGCGCAGCTCAAAAAGCCGCAGGGCGCAGTAGGCAGTCGATCCGAGGACGAAGGCGAATGCCACGAGCGTCGCCAGGGCGGCACCCAGAATGCCGATTCTCGGAACGAGCAGGATACACAGCCCCAGGTTTAAAGCAGCAGCCAAGAGCCATATCTTGGCAGAGAGATCCGTCCTCTTCACCAAGGCTATGATATTGGCCAGGATGGAAGCCATCCCGAAAAATAGCATGCTCACAGCTACGAATGGGGTTATCAGATATCCATGGCTGGCGATCTCTTCCGTGGAGAGGACGCTGAGAATGGGATAGGAGAGAATTGAGAGGCCGAAGACCGCAGGCAGAGCAAGAGCAATGAAATATTTCAGCGTCCGGCCCAAAACTGCCTCTACCGCATCCGTTCTATCTTCGTCGAAATGTTTGGTGAGGACCACTGGCAAGACGCAGCCCAGTGAGTTGATGAACATCAGGATGATGTTTCCTAAAATGTACCCTGGCGAGTAATAGCCCACATAGGCCGTGCCCAGGAAGATGCTTATCACATAACGATCGCTGGAGTTCATCACCCAATCGGAGAGCCCACTGGGGACCAGAGGGAGACCGAATCTCAGCTGCTCGCGGAGCATACGGAATTTGGGAACTCTCAAGCCTATCTTAGCAATGATCAGGGAAAACATGATTGCAAATATAACTCCCTTGGAGATGAGAAGGCCGACGGTCGCCCCGTATATCCCCCATCCGGCGGACACAAAATAATAGGCAAGAGCGATGGTCAGATACATGCTGATGAAAACAAAAAATGAGTAGAGCTTCATCCGCTGAAATGTCCGGAAGTAATTAAACAACAAAGCGTTCAGCGACTCAAAGAAGACCAGCAGAGGAAGAATTCTGGTAACGGCGATATTACTATCGAATAGCATTGCCGCCAGCGGCCCGGAGAGATAATAGAGTGGCAGCGATGCAAATAAACCCACAAAACCCACCAGCAATAGCATGGAATAGAAGCTTTCCTGGATCGCCTCCTTCTCCTTGGTGGCGGCCATGAACCGGACCATGGAATGGGTCAGTCCCAGGACAATAACCACTGACGCCAGCCCCACAGTCACATTCACCTGGGCCCAGATGCCATACTCGCTCGCGGGCATGTTTTTGGTCAGGATGGGAAGTAGGATGACTCCGCCCAAAGAGGAGAGCAGGTTGGCTAGGCTTACCAGCCCAATCCTCTGTATAAGCAGTTTTCCCTCGTTCATCCTAAATTAAGACCCGCCTAAAATTTCAAATCGCCTGTTTTGTCAACTTGTCCCAAGCCTTATAACCTCTTTCCCCAGGCAGGAACGGGACCATCTTGAAAGCAGATTAGGTATCAATTCAAGTGGAGAGATTTAGCATTATTTTATAATTTACAATCAAACCTTTGAGGCCCCAAAAATGGATTGAATTGATGCAAGACAGCAGGAAAGGCGTTCTCCACCATAATCAGCATACCGCTAGCTACAAATCACTTGAACGCTGGTCCAAACCAGTCCCAGGGTCTATCGCAGCGCTCGTCCTTTTTACCGTTGATCGTCTCCGGAACTATCGCCGGATCATTCCAGGGCCTTCTCTCCTCATCCGGGAGGGAGTAATCGTACAGCCGGTTGACGAAATAGATTAGCGTTGCCTGCTCGTTGCCCACCACCTTGAAGCCATGCCAGTAATGTCCGGGCATTCTGACCAGCTGAGGATTCTCACCGGTGGATATGACCTCATCCAGCTCACGGGTGCCGTCATCATAGGCGCAGATCTTCAGAGCCCCCCGGACCACGAGAAAATGGTCCACCTGTCCTCTCTCGTGCCGGTGCCAGGCCCTTACCATGCCCGGATAGCTCACAGACAGATTGGCCTGCACGATATCATCCTGGATGACATCCTTCCAGTCCGTCCTCATGATCTCAGTGAAAAATCCGCGCTCATCGGCAAATCGCTTCAATGGTTTTACCACAATTCCTGGCAGCATTATACGACCTCTACGACCTCATCATCTTTCCCAAGTTTTTTTTGGGTTCTTCGCTGTTTTCCATGGGTAACCCGGGGCCACCATCTCTCCCGTCTTTGTGCCTTTGTTCCTCTGTGGTGAAATCGTGATGCTTGGGCCTCACCACCAAGACACCAAGGCACAAAGAAAAATTCTCTGCAGTACACCGCCCATACAATTTAGCGAAGAGCCTTTTCTAGCCAACCTCATGAACTATTCCTTTCTAAGCCCTACCTTTCAGCGTTTTCATATCATCATATCCTTCATCTCTTAAGAAGCTCCTCCTTCAGCAGCTGCAGGGAATCGTCCAGGGATAGGGGCCTGCTCTTCAGCATCCTGCTGGCTTTGCTGGTATCTAAAGATGAATCAGCCGGCCTTTTTGCCAGCCAATTAAGATCGCTCATCTGGGAGGGGAGGATCAGGCGAGAGTCAAGGTCAAATGCCCTGGCCAGCTGGCAGGCAAAATCATATCTGGAGACCCTGGTGGCTCCTGAGAGATGATAGATCCCCGATAGGTGCCTTTCCGCCGCCTCCAGGACCATTGCCGCCAAATTGCTGTTCAAAGTGGGGGTTATGAACTGATCCCTGACCACCCTGACCTCCTTTCCCGCTCGGAGGGAGTCGAGGAGCCACAGGGCGAAGTTGACCTTGCCGCTGGCCGGCCGGCTGCCATAGATCACACAGGTCCTGGCAACGCACCCCAGATCCAGACAGAACTCCTCCCCCAGGAGCTTGGAGAGGCCATAATAGCTCACCGGCCTCGTCTTCTCCTCCTCCCGGTACATCCCCCGCTGGCCGTCGAATACGTAGTCCGTGGATATGTAGACCAAATAGGAGCCCGCCCGTCTCGCCGCCGTCGCTACCGCCCGCGTACCCTCTACATTCATCCTGTAGGCCAGCTCTTTTTCCCTTTCACACCGATCCACGTCCGTCAGGGCGGCACTGTGCACGATCACATCCGGCCTCATCCGCTCGATGATATCGCGAATGCCATTTCCGTCCAGGAGATCGAATTTGACCTCTCTCCCATAGAGCGGCTGGTTATGGGCATATCCGCTGTATACCTCATCCCCTCTGGCTAAAGCCATCTCCGCCAGCCTGCTTCCCGCCAGACCGCTGCCACCAGTTATGAAGACCTTCATGGATTATCGCCTCTACCACTTCAGTCGCCAGGGGGGGCGCTCAATACGGAATCGTCTATTAAAGGACGGTACCAATCAGGGTGGTTCAGATACCATTCCACAGTCATCCGAAGCCCTTCCTCGAAGCTCTGCTCTGGCCGCCAGCCCAGCTCCTTTCGGATCCGGGACGAGTCTAAGCTGTAGCGAACATCGTGTCCCGGCCGGTCTTGCACAAATTCGATCTGATCATCGCCTTTCCCCAGCAGCTCCAGAATGAATCTGGCGATGAATAGATTGGTCCTCTCCTCTCCGGCAGATATATTGTAGATCTCGCCCCTTCTTCCAGCCCTGAGCACCTCTTCTATTGCCCGGCAGTGATCTCTTACATATATCCAGTCCCGTACATTGTTTCCCGTGCCGTAAATGGGGATCTTAAGGCCTTCTCTTGCTCTGATTATAGTCTTGGGAATCAGTTTCTCAGGAAACTGGTACGGCCCGTAATTGTTGCTGCAGCGGGTGATCATCGCCTCCAGGCCATAGGTTCGGGCATAGGCCAGGACGAAGACGTCCCCTGCAGCCTTGCTGGCGGAATAAGGAGATGAGGGGCGCAATGTCGATTCTTCGGTAGATGAGCCGGTGAGTATGTCCCCATAGACCTCGTCCGTGGAGATCTGGACATACCTGGCGGAAGGATTATGATTTCTGATGGCCTCCAGCAGGCAAAAGACCCCAGAGACATTGCTCTTCAGGAAAGAGTCTGGGCAGGAGATTGACCTGTCCACATGGGTCTCGGCAGCGAAATTCACCACAGCATCTGCTTTTTCTACCAGACGGAATACGAGGCTGCTGTCGGCTATGTCACCCTGATAGAAGGTGTATCTGCTATCATTCTTGAAATCCGCCAAATTCTGGATGTTGGAGCCGAAGTGCTGAGCGTCCAAGTTCAGGATTTTATAGTCATCATGCCGGTCCAGCATCAGGCGGATGAAGTTGCTGCCGATGAAACCAAGGCCCCCGGTAACAAGAAGATTCATGGCCATCACAACGATATATCGGAGTTATCGCCCACAATCAACCGGCTACCTTTAGGCAGGCTATCGCATTCCCTGATCCTGACATTCCTGCCGATCAGACTCTCTACCACCTTTCCGGCATTGATTATCCTGCTCTCATCCATGACGATCGAGTCCTCGATCTCTGTGCCGCATATCTGACAGCCTATGCCAATGGAGGTGTAAGGGCCGATATAGGAATCGGATATCATGCTGTTCTTTCCGATGATGCAGGGACCCTTTACCACCGAGCCCTTGATCCGGGCTCCCATCTCCATCACCACCCGCCCCATGATCCGGGACTCCTCTACCTCGCCCTCGCTTTTCCCATTGATATCATCTAGTATCAGCCGGTTGGCCTCGAATATGTCCTCCGGCTTGCCGGTATCCTTCCACCATCCCTCCACAAAGGAGGCATCCACCTTATGACCATGCTCAATCAGCCACTGGATGGCGTCGGTGATCTCCAGCTCATTCCTCCAGGAGGGTTTGATGGACTTGCAGGCCTCGATGATCAGGGGAGTGAAGAAGTATACCCCCACCAGGGCGTAATTGGAGGGAGGGACCTTCGGCTTTTCCACCAATCTTCTGATGCTCCCGTCCGGGTTCAAGTCGGCCACACCAAAGCGCTGGGGATCATCGACCGGAGTGAGCAGAACGCTCGCGCTGCTCTGCAAAGCACGAAAGCGCTTCTCATGACTGACTATACCGTCTCGGAGGATATTGTCTCCCAGGTACATGACAAAATCCTCATCCAGGAAGTCCTCCGCCACCAGGATGGCATGGGCAAGACCTTTGGGCTCCCCCTGATAGATGAACTCGATTGGGACCCCCCAATCCGCTGACTGGACGGTCTCCATCACCTGTTCCTTGTTCGGCCCCAGGATTATGCCTATCTCCTTCGCCCCGGCCTCGATCACATCCTCGATGGCATAGAAGAGAACTGGTTTGTTGGCTACGGGAATGAGCTGTTTTTGCTGCGAATAGGTCAGAGGCCTAAGCCTCGTCCCTGAGCCGCCGGAAAGTATGAGCGCCTTCACGAGTTCCACCTCAAAAAGACCTCAATTCTGCATCCATGAGCCCAGAGTTGACCCAACGACAAGATATACCCTTCGATCTGCAGAAAAGAGCAATGGAAAAAAAGTGCCTCTCTGGTTAGCCGGTTTGCCAATTTAAGGACCGGGATCCAATTTAAGGACCGGGATATATGACCTCGATGTTCTCCATGTTGAGGATCAGCTTTCGCAGCTCTTCGCAGTTGATGGCATGCTTGTACTCGCTGCACATCTTTACTCTCTCAGACAGCTCCCCAAGCTCCTTATCCTTCAGATAGTAGCCCATCCGCTGGGTGATGTACTTCAGGGCTTTGACTCCGGTATGCTTGCCGATGATGATGTGCCTTGCCGCTCCCACCATATCTGGAGAGTAGAGCTCATAAGTCCTGGGCTCTTCCAGGACCGCAGCCACATGGATCCCAGATTCATGAGAGAAGGCATTAGTACCCACCACCGCCTTATTCTTTGCCAAAGGAACGCCGGAGTAGGTCTCGACCAGCTGGGAGAGGTCCTTTATCTTGGTCAGATCATAGCGGTCGATATCGTAGTGCATCCTTAAAGAGATGAGCAGCTCTTCCAGGGGAGTATTGCCGCTCCGCTCGCCGATCCCGTTTACTGTGGTGTGCAACTGCTTGGCTCCCGCCTCTGCACCGGCCAGGGTATTGGCCAGGGCCAGCCCCAGGTCATCATGACAGTGCATGCAGATAGGGGTCTTTATGGCCTTTCGAAGCTCGCTGATCATATAGTAAGTAGTGCGGGGGTTCATGATCCCCACCGTGTCCGCGACGCTCACGTAGTCGGCATGGTATTCCTCTGCCTTCCGGTACAGCTTCTTCAATATCTCAAAATCGGTACGCGTCGCATCCTCCGCTGAGAAGCGCACTATCAGGCCATGATCCTTGGCGTACTCCACCGTCTGCAAGGCACAGGATATAGCCTCAGGACAGCTCATGTGGAGCTTATGCTTGAGATGGATGTCCGAGGTAGCGATAAAGACGCTGATCATGTCCACTCCGCAGTCGATGGCAGCGTCGACATCCTTCTTGACGGATCGGGAAAGGGCGGAGATCTTGGCCTTCAGCCCTAGGTTGCAGACCTCCCTTACCGCATTCATCTCCGCAGCAGAGACTACAGGAAAGCCCGCCTCGATGACCTCCACGCCGATCTCGTCCAGCCGGAGGGCGATGTCCAGCTTCTCATCGGCCCTAAAGACCACTCCCGGCATCTGTTCCCCGTCCCGTAAAGTCACATCGCATATCTCTATATCCAGAGGCGGCGTTCCGGCCTTGCTGAGAAATTGGTTAAGGGAATAGTCTTCCATAATGCGCTTAAATGAGGATTCATTACATAAATCGGTTTCGAAGGAATGGACCTTCCGGCAGGGCTAAAAATCTAGAGATTGGCAAAACGCTCCAGTATCCAGCGGTTGCGCACCTCTGGATGAAACATCAGCCCCCAGATGGGTTGAGAGCGGTGGGAGAAGGCCTCTGGAGCCTCATCTCCCCCTGCCAGACTCAGGAATTCGTCCGGCAGGGAGACGTCATGGCTGTGGAGATGATAGACCTCGATCTCGCGGCAAGGGCCCAAGAGAGAAGAGGGCCTGTTCACATCGATCCTCTCCAGGCCGATGGCGGGCTCGGGTCGCGTGATTATCTCTCCCCCAAAAAGGGCGGCAATGACCTGCATGCCTGCACATATACCCAGCACCGGTCGTGCCATCTTCTCCAGCCATCGATATCTATCCAGATGGTCCAGATAGGCATTATCCTTCAGGGCGGTGCCGCAGAGGACCACCTTATCGCAGCCTTCCAGGCTTTCTTCATCCACTGTGGTATAGTGGCAGATCCGGCAGGATGATCCGGCCCGCTCCAGAGCCCTTTGAACCGGATGGACAAACTCATACTGGGAGAGGGAATGCAGCTGGTAGCAGCTGTCCACCAGGTGGATCCGGACCTTGCCCTTCATTTTTCCACCAGCCTCATCTCCTCTATGATGTACTGGCCCCGGTAGTGGGCATAGATCCTGGTGGCACTCAGGATCTCGATTCGCTTTCCGTATAGGGGGCTGTCCAGGACGAATGTCTCGATCTCTCCCCCCTCACCGGATGGATTGATCTGATACCTCTCTTGCAGTTGGGCTAGCCTCATAACCCGCTCTTCCGTCAGCTCCGCTCCCAGCCAGCTGGCATCAAAGGGGTAGGCATAGACCCCAGAGACGATCACCCTAAATCCATCTCTGATCAGAGTTCGTAGATAATCGATCTGATCGATCTGCCACAGGGGATTGAAACACCACAGGTCGAGGGAATGGCAGATCCTTTGCACCCGAGCCGCCTGGTAGACCGACTCGATCGCTCCAGTGACGATCCCCTGGAGATCATAGCAGTCCCGCGCCTCGGCCAAGGCGGCCTGCAGATCCTCTAGCTCCTTCTCCTCGATTCCCTTGGTGGGCCAGCTGAGCTGGGGGACGTTCATGGCTTCAGCCTGATAAGAGGCGTAGCGGATGTTCGGGGTGTGAAACATATAGCTGTCCGGATTTTTGGAGAGAAGGGTAATCAGGCAGGCTACGGTATTCTGCTCCTGCGCCCTCCAGCAGGCATAAACTGAGTCTTTGCCTCCGGAGAACAACACTCCCAGCCTCATAAAATCTCTCTCACCTTTCTTTCCGACCGGTGCGACAATGCCCAAGCTGCTGATTTGCCATCTACTTGCCTTTCGGCACATTCAAGTCGAGCATCTGCCAGATCTTTTCCATATCCAAGTGGGCCTCCACCGCTTCGGCCAGCTCTTTGTAGCCGCTCCCCTTGTGGCTCTGGGCTCGAGAGGTCCTCTTTTCTGCCTCCGAGATCTCAATCCCCGAAGCCTTATTCCCGCTTTTATTCCGTCTCTCATAGAGGAAATCCAAGAATGCATCCCTCAAGTTCTGGTTATCGAATATGCCATGCAGATAGGTGCCTATCACCAGGCCGTTCTCTGCCACCGCCCCATCGTCCCCAAAAGCAGCGGGATCCAGCGAGTCGGTCAGACCCATATGAATCTCATAGCCTGTGACCTCCTGGCCGCGGATCCTCTCCAGGATGGGGCCCCCTCCGGTTATGGGCTTTCTCACCTGCACCGTTCTCTTCTCATACTGGTCGAAGCGGGTGGTGGCATTGAGCAGTCCCAATCCAGGAAGACGGCCCTCAGTGTTCTCCACCCCGCTGTCAATGATCTCCTTTCCCAGGATCTGATAGCCTCCGCAGATACCGAGGATTGGAGTCCCTTTGAGGGATCTGATCTGATCCGCCATCCCCTTCTTCTCCATCTCCATTAGATCGGATACTGTGTTTTTGGTCCCTGGTATGATCACCGCATCCGGACGGCCCAGGGGCTCATCCAGTTCCACATATCTGATATAAGCCCTCCTCTCAAGCGGCTCAAAATCGGTGAAATTGCTGATCCGAGGAAGCCTGATCACTGCGATCTCCACTGCTTCAGAAGAGAAGCGGGCCTTCTTGTCACCCAGAGAGACCGAGTCCTCGGAGGGAATGTCCAGGTCGAGGTAGGGTAGCACTCCAAGGACGGGAATGCCTGTCAGTTCATGGAGCGAACTCAAGCCAGAGCCGAGGATCGCAGGATCGCCCCGGAACTTGTTGATCACCAGGCCTCGGACTAATGGGCGGATGTCCGGGGGCAGGAGCTGGACGGTGCCGTAGAGGCTAGCGAAGACCCCACCCCGCTCGATATCCCCAACCAGAATTATAGGAGCCTGCAAGAGGCGGGCGACGTAGATATTGGCTATATCCCGGTCGAATAGGTTTATCTCCGCTGCTCCTCCTGCCCCCTCCACGATTATGTAGTCGTACTCATTCTCCAGCTCTCTTAATGCGCGGTCCACCACCTCTTTCAGCCCCTCGATGTCCCGATAGTACTCCTCCGCCGATTTGTCCGCCAGTGGCTTTCCCAGGACTATGACCTGGGATGTCCTGTCCCCCTTGGGCTTCAGCAGGATGGGGTTCATGAACTCTGTGGGTTCGACCCTGGCGGCGCGGGCCTGTACTGCCTGGGCGATGCCGATCTCAGAGCCGTTCTTGGTCACCCAGGAGTTGAGGCTCATGTTCTGGGACTTGAAGGGTGCGACGCGAAAACCCCGGTCGGAGAGAAGGCGGCAGAGGGCGGCGACCAGGGTGCTCTTGCCGGAGTGGGAGGTGGTGCCTAGCACCACGATGTAGCGGGCCATGGGCAAAGCGTTGATGTTCAAGCTTATTTGCCTTTTGGAAGGATAAGTTTCGAAAATAGTTAAAAAATATAGATCTATCTGGATTGGACTACATCCTCTAACGGCTTCAATTCATTCGTTATATTCAGTACGGACAGAGTCGATTTCAGTATTCCCTCCTCATTTTGCGGAATCAAAATAGACGTGGAATTCAAGCGGCCTTTCGCCTCAAACTTATTATCAAAGGCGGATGCATTGAAGACTGAAGAATCAGTATTACTGAGATCCAGCATCTGAGGTCCATTTATCTTGCTCAGACGGACGACATCTGCCGGAGTCTGAGCCCAGCATAACGTCGTCAGAAACACCACTAAACCAATTACAGTCAATTTCAACATAACTTCCTCCTCCCAAGAGGATCCGCAAATAGGATGGATTCCAGCCAATCGGCCTCATCTCCAGGATTCTTGCCGCTTAACATTTTTTGACAACAATCCCATTTGTGTCACCCCGGTCTTTGTTCGTGCTATTTGCGGATATTTGCATTAATTAACAAGCTGTTAAGCTATTTATACCAATCTATACTATTTAAAAAATTTATAGATATTAGAGAAACAAAAAAAACGCAGGATAGGACTTAAGAAAAATAACCTCTGCTCATGGCCTAGTGATTTCGCCGGTTTGGGGGGAGAAAGATGCGCCGGAATGCCGAAATTAAACCGGATAGATAATTAATATCAAGTAAACGGTCATGAAGGCAATAGGAATTGTGGGAAGCCCAAGAAAGAACGGCAATGTAGACACCCTGGTCTCAATGGTGCTGACGGAGCCAGAGAAGCGCAGCTAGAGACCTCCAAGTATGTCCTTAAACTGATGGAGGACCGGATGTATTCTTTGATCGATGCGGCATTCGTCCCCGATTTCGTCCAGGAAAGAAGGCCATCATTGTGACCAGCCAGGTCAATGCCATGTTTCCAGCTATGCCAGAGCTGCGGATGATTTCGCCCTTGCCCTAAAAATGCTCGGATTTGAGGTGGCAGATATCATTCGCATGGACGATGGCATCACTCCTGATACCGCGCTGGCGAGAAAGGAGTGGCTGGATATGGCCAGGTCCGCAGGAGCGGCTCTGGGTGGCAATTAGAAGGAGCTATTTGCCGCTATTGGAATTGGAAACGAAGGCCGCACTCGAGCAGATGGGCACAAATCTCCTCCGCCAGGCCGTCCATCATATCCAGGATGGGAGCGGCACGCTCATGCAGCCTTCTTTCCAGGCTTCCCAGCTGCCTTGCCAACCGGTCGGGATATGCCTCCGCCAGCTGGCCGATGGTCCTGATGCCAAGATTATGCAGTACCTCCTAGGTCCTCGGTCCCGCAACGGGAATCTTCCTGACCTCAAGAGGAGAGAGGGACTCACCAGCATCCTCTTCGATGATAACGGTCAATCCATAGAGCCTCACTGTCCAGAACCTCCTGCATAATTCCCCTGGCTATGTCGGCGGCCTGACCCAGATCCCGTACTCGACCGTACTCGACCGTACTCGACCGGTGAGGTCAATGTATGCCTCATCGATTCCTCCCTGCTCGAACCTCTGCTGAGGAGAAGAAGACATCCAAATCGACATGCAGTATCGTCCGCATCGATTTATTCCGATGCTTATTTTTATCGCAATACCCGATGCTTGCATCGGGGATAAAGGGCATCCGTGTCCAACTTAGGGATTTAATCAGATCCGAGTAGTACTATCTTTATGCGGCGACGCCTCGGATGCCCCGTCTGCTTGCAGCGGGGTGCGTCGCCGCCGTTTCACTGAACATTTCCGCGTATTCGTCTTCTGCATCCATGTCCACGAGCACTTCCATTGCTCCATCTTTTTCTTCAAAAGTGTAATTTTCAAATGCAGGTGCCATCTTTCTTGCGGCTTCGCTGGTTGTATCCTTAATGCTGTTCTAAATGATGCCGATATGCTCGATGGAGATATACTCATACGGCCTATCCTCAGCGATCCGGCTTACCATGCACCTTCCTGGCCTGTCTCCGGGTCTGGCCCAAGGAAAAGCATCTTTGATCCCCGGCTCCAATCTCCTCTGTAGTATGAACCCGGGTTGAAGGCGCGTGTCCACTCCCGATATGGTTTATCATCCAGCATTGCATGCCACACCTTTTCCTTCGGGGCATCGATCACGATAGAAAAATTCAGTTTTTGCATACGATTTCCTCTCCACAAGTATTGATCTTTATGCTTTCTGAAATAAGGATTTTATGACACAAGTTGTGAATGCAGCACAAAGTGAGAACGATAAATCGAGATATTCTTCCCAACGCGGTGTTGCCGGAGATGAGGGTTGATGGCTATTAGGCTCCTCGCTGTTTTGTGTGACCCAAACTTAAAACCACAAAGGCACAAAGACACAAAGGATTCTACCCCATATATGAAGATTAATCAGCGATTTGAAGTGACATATTTGTGTCTTTGTGTCTTTGTTATTCACTTTTTGTGCTATCGCTAGGAACAATCGAAGAGGCAACAGAAGGCCAATGATCAGGTCGGTCTGTAGAGGCGTCCCACAGGAAAGAGCGAAGAGCCAAACATGAAA
>JGI11944J13513_1000153_pt1 | contig 75959 bp, 80 predicted proteins | sample TerdegcoTASludge_FD_13513 | JGI IMG/M metagenome (IMG submission 13513) | reverse complement strand
GCCTTTGGGGGGAATCGAACCCCCGACCTACACCTTACCAAGGTGTCGCTCTACCGACTGAGCCACAAAGGCACGATGTGAGAACAATAGTCGACGTGAACCGTTTAAAAGATTGCGGAAAAAGACTCCCCGGAGCCCCGTGAAAAGGTTCCGGAGGTCGGAAAAAGGGCACCAGCCTCCTCCCCATCGCATGTCATTCCTGCAACCGGTCGAGTGCCCGGATACTCTCGTCCGTTCCTTCGAGCGTCGCTACCTCGATCACGGGCACTGCATTGTCCCTCCTGATGGCACGCAGCACGGGAAGGAAATCGATGGTTCCCCGGCCAACCGGGAGGTGCGAGTCCTCGCTCCCGTCGTTGTCGTGGATGTGAACGTGCGAGATGCTCGCCTCGAGGAACCGGGGGAGGCAGTGGTTGAGATGGGCATGCCCCACGTCGAGGGCAAGACCGACACCATCGATGATCCCGAGTTCCGAGGGGTCACGCAGGAAGAAATAGTTCCAGTTACCCATGTTCTCGATATAGAACGTGACGCCACCCTCTGATGCCCGTTGCACCAGTTCGTGGATCGACCGTTCCATCTGGCGGAGGGCCGGCTCTCTCTCCTGTTCCCATGCGAAGTACCCGGGATGGATGACAACCGACGCTCCCACCTCACCGGCGACGTCGAAACAGTTCCCGATCACCTCGACGCTTGCTCTCCGGATCGGTTCAAGGAGACTTGCGATATTCACCCCGCGGGATGGTGCGTGGAACGTATAACGGAAAGGGAAGGATTCGAGGAGATCGGTGGACTCGATGTGGTGGGGGCCGTCATCCATTATCTCCACGAGATTTGTCCTGGATGAGAGCTCCTCGAGGGCGTGGGCGAGGGGGTGGTGGTGGAGGCAGAACGTGGAGATTCCATACATACCTTCCAGTCATGCAAGAGAAGCGAAATATGTTATGATGGTGACCGTCCCGGACTGCACCGCAAACGCGGCATGAGAATTGCGAATGTACAAAAACCGGAAGAAGGGGAACCTCAACCTCTCCCGTACATTTGCGACTATTTTACAATGGAGGTCACCGCTATCGTTTCTGACGCGATGGTTATCTTTTCTTCCTTCTCTATTGCAGAGAGGATGAGCTCGTTCAACCGCGAGTTCAGGAGCCTTCGGGTATACGTGTCAGTGACATAGCGTGCATGGAGCATGATCCAGTTGTCGGTCAATGAAATGTATACCGATGGTTCCACGACTTTCTTCGGGAGAAAATATTTCTCGCCGATCCTGGCAATCTCACCTTCTGCCTGTTCTGTCATGGCACCGGTCTCTTCCCTGAGAATCGCGAGGATGATGTCACGGGCACGTCTCCAGTCGCTCTCGTAGGTGAGGGGAATGGAGATCTCGTCCCACAGAAAAGAGTGATCCTTGGTATAATTGTAAAATGCCCTCCCAATAACGTGACCATTCGGAATCACGACGAGCCGCCCGGTTGGTTGATCGCCGTTGACCCACCCCCGGATCTCCATCATGGTTGTATGTAAAATGCCTATGTCCATGATGTCCCCCACCCTGTCATCCATGGCTATCCGGTCCCCGACCCGGTAATACCCCGAGGTAATGATGAGGATGCCCCCGACAAAATTCCTGAAAACATCCTGTAAAGCAAAAGCAAGTGCTGCACCAATGATTCCGTACGAGACGATAAGCGATGATGTATCTGTTACCCAGATACGCAGGGTGAACACCAGGATCACGATGATTGACAGGATAGAGAGGACCTTTTTGGCTGTATAGCGGGTTTTTCCATCCTGAATCTTCTTAACGATGAACTGGCCGAGCAGTACAGAGAAAAAGAGGTACGAAACGGTGAACAGTAAAGAAGTCATGAAGAGATTTGCTAAAAATGGATTGCCCGAAAAGTGCATGGCCAGACCAATTGCCACGGATAAAAAAATCAGTCCCGAGGCGATGAGAAACTGCTGTCTTGTCTGTCTCATGGAGCAACACTAATGCATGGAACGTGTATGTATATATAAAAACGTCGTGATACTCCATGGATTCACCACTCCACACGTGTTTCTTTCCGGGTGGACAGGGGGCTGCCTGCGGTGCATGCAGGGTACGGGAGTTGAGTGGACAACTACCTGATTTATGATCACGTAAAGCCACCTCACCGTATTGCCAAAAGGGTGAATTGTGTGAAATTTTTACATTTTCTCTCATTTTCAGGATAGGTATTTAAAAATAAGAAATGCCGGAATCATGTATCAGAAAAGGACACTAGAAACAGACACCAGAGCGCCCTTGGGAGATGACCTGTCTTTCCGGCGTACAGGAACAAGGCAGTCCCCCTCTGTGGTTTTCTCTATCAATTCCCCGGAGCGGACCTTGGAAAAGACCGTCCTCTCTTCCTCCTGAACCTCAACTCCACCGGCATAAAGGGAGGAAAAAGATTCGATTTTCCTGCTATTCCCAAAAAATTATGGTTTGTCCTTTATGTGCACGTCCATCTGCGGGAACGGTATCTCGATTCCTTCCTGTGCAAAACGGTCCGCGATCATCATGTTCAAAGCGTCCTTCGTCTCGAAGGTGAGGGAAAAGTCATTGCACCAGACGACGAGCTGGAAATTGAGACTCGACGCACCGAATTCGAGGAAATACACGATGGGACGGGGTTCGGTGAGGATGAAGGAATACTCCTTCGCCGCGTCCATCGCAATATCGAGGAGGACCTCCCTGACCTTTTTCACGTCGGACCCATAGGCCACACTGACGGGGAGCCTGACCTTTATCCTTGGTTCGGGCATGGCGTAATTCACGACGTAGTTGTTCACGAGTTTTGAGTTCGGTATCGTGACGATCTGGTTGTCAAGCGTCCTGATCCGCGTGCTCCGGGGACCGACGTGGATCACATCCCCGTAATACTGGTCAATCTGGATGCGGTCATTCAACCGGAACGGCTTGTCGATTGCAATCAGGGCGCCGCCAAAAAAGTTCGAAAAGATGTCCTGGGCTGCCAGGGCGAGTGCCAGCGTGATGATTCCTGCCCCTGCAAGGAGTGGTGTAATATCCACCTCCAGTGTGTGGAGGATGAGCAGGAATGCAACAAACCAGATGACGTATTTCGCCACGAGAAGCCCGAGGGCAACCATCCGGTCATCAAGGTCAGTTGCAGTGGCCGATGCAAGCCTGTGCCCGTACGTGCTGATGAAATTGTAGGCAAAGCTCGAGAGAGCCCAGGCCCCAAGAATGATGTATATCGCGTTGAAGTACTTGCTGTCCACGATCCATGCAAGTGCCGGGGGGATATCCGCGACCTGGAGGGCCAGGTACAGGGTAACGAGGAACGTTGCAATGACAGCCGGTGTCCCGAGGGCTGCAATCACAATATCGTCAATTTTTGAATCTGTTTTCTCTGCTCTCTTCTGGAGCCAGCCCACGAGGAAGAAAAGGACGATGGCAACGAGAACACCGATGATGATGACGACGAGTGCAAGGAAATTCCCGTGGAGTCCAAGAATATCGGGGATTACCGGTTGGGTCGTATTGAGGCCCGCCTCTTCTGCCATAACAGTATGATTATCAGTCCGTATACTAAATAATTCATCTTAAATGGTTTCCGTGGGAAGAGAAATAGCCGGGAAACTGAAGGAACTGGTCGACCGTGACCTCTCGTTCATGCATATCTGCGGCACGCACGAGGCAGCCATATCGCGTGCCGGCCTCCGCAGGGTGCTCCCGCAACAGATGAAGATTGTCATGGGACCAGGGTGCCCGGTCTGCATCACTCCGCAGGGGGAGATCGATGCCGCCCTCGAGCTTGCCGGGAGGGGCTTTGCGATAGCCACGTACGGAGACCTCCTCCGCGTTCCGGGGAGCAGGGAGTCCCTCGAATCCTCGGGTGGCGATGTGCACGTGGTCCAGGGCGTGCACAGGGCTGTCGAGATTGCAAAACAAACCGACAAGGAAGTTGTCTTCATCTCCGTCGGGTTCGAGACCACGGCACCCACCGTCGCGGCAACGATCCTTTCCGAACCGCCAGAGAACTTCAGCATTCTCTCCTGTCACCGCCTCGTTCCCCCTGCCATGAAATGGCTCCTCGAACAGGGCGAGGCCAATCTCCAGGGATTCCTCCTCCCGGGGCACGTATGCACGGTTGCCGGGTATAAGGAATACGAGCAGTTCCCTGTCCCGCAGGTCGTTGCAGGGTTTGAACCGGAAGACATCCTCCTTGGTCTCCTCATGCTGGTCGAACAGGTCAGGAAGGGGGAAGCCCGCGTGGAGAATGCCTATCCGCGGGCGGTGACGAGGGAGGGAAACGTCAGGGCCCGGCAGCTGATGTACGAGGTCTTCGAACCCACGGACGTGGAATGGAGAGGTTTTCCTGTCATTCCCCGGTCAGGCTTGAAACTCAGGAAAAAATTCGAGGAGTACGATGCCCAGAAAAAGTTCGACATAGGCTTCCGCCCCGTGACGAAGCATACCGCGTGCCTCTGCGACAGGGTCCTGCGGGGGCTGGTCTCGCCAACGGACTGCCGCCTTTTCGGTACCGCATGCACCCCGCGGACACCCGTCGGGCCCTGCATGGTCAGCCACGAAGGGGCCTGCCGGATATGGTTCACGTACCGCTCGCGGGAGGAATGAAGACCCCGCTCTTCCTGCTCCGGGACCAGCGAAGCCGGTCGCAAGGCGGGAAGGGGTTTTCCCTCTTTCTCCCTGAAAACCTATTTACCCAAGAAAGCGCCAATTATTACAGTCCAGCCCCGGTAGGGTAGTGGATATCCTGGGAGCCTCCGGAGCTTCCGACCCGGGTTCAAATCCCGGCTGGGGCGTCACCCATTCACCTTTAACAAGATCCTTTTCCTTCCCCGGAACTTCAGAGCCGGGTTTTCTGCATCGTCTCCGCGTGACCTGCAGGATGCGGGCCGGTCCCCGCAGGAGACGCTTTCTTAAACCCTGAACGCCAACCACACAAGGGAATACAGGCGGATCGTTGGCGTAACCATGCAGGAAATTCCCCGCATTCCCGGATTGTACAGGACGTTCCTTGAAAAAACCCTCGATTCAATAGAACGGATGGACAGCGAAACCGGCACCCTGTCGAGGCTCATCGATGAGGCTCGCGCCGTGCACATTTTCGGTTTCGGGAGGAGCGGGACTGCGGCACTTGCCATGGCAATCCGGCTGCGCCATTTCCTCGCACCGGAACGACAGGTCTTCTGGCTTGGTGACGGGGTCAGGGATCCCATCCGGAAAGATGACCTCGTGATTCTCTTCTCGGGCTCGGGAACAAGGGAAGAGGTCCTCCACTTCCTCCGGAAAGCAGAAGGAGCAGGAGCTCATTGTGTTGCTGTGACGGGCTCTCCCGGATCGGCCCTTGCAGGGGGCGCCCGGCTCACAATCGTGCTCCCGTCCATCGGGAGCGAGGTGTGTTACGGCGGGGGTGATTTCGAGCTTGCCGCATGGACTTTCCAGGAGGTCTTCCTGACCATGTACGGCCGATCACGTGCTGTCCCGGACGGGAAGATAACCTTCAACCATGTCTAATCATGCAGGTTCTCATCCATACCGGGAAAAGAAACACGCCCCCCATTCAAGCTTCTCTCCGGGTTTCAAGGCCTTAAGGTGCGGGTCTGCATGATCCTCGCAGACCTTCGACGCACAGCAGCCCATCACCTGTATCCCGATTGCCACCCTGCCGCATACATCGCATTTTTCCGTGGTTTCAACCATTTTTATCCTCTCTCCTGTCCCCTTTCTCCCGGGCAGCAATCAAGCCGCCGGGTGCGGGGAGATGCCTGCCAGGGGTGAGAAGTGGCACCTGCATAATCTTTATTATTCTGGCATGCGATATGTGGCATGCTAGACAGGTGACCATGATTTCTCACGTGGTCGCCTATTTATTGTCTGGCACCCTCCATGTGGACGGTTTTGCAGCCCTCCACGCCTTGAATGGCCTGGTCATCCGGTATCAACTCCCCAAACGACCGCACCGGGTACCTCGCGGTCGATACCAGGATGACCTCTGGCTTTTCCCATCGCTTCTCCGGCTGAACGTGTTTTTTCGCATCCCGATATTTCCAGCCCATTTGCCCCGCAAAAATGCAAGGTATGAACACACGCTCTTTTTGAAAAAGATTTTTTCCGTGGATATTGTGGCCGGCCGGACCCTTTCTCACTCATGGAAATGCATTTCCGGCGCCCCATTTCACGTAAAAGAATCTTTGGGAGATTTTTCCATTTCATCCTCCCATGAAAAAATGGCGGGGTCGAGGGATCCGATGATGGAGAGGACAAGGATGCACGTAAACTGCATGACGAGTGCCTGGAACGCAAGTGCAGCAATCCTGTCCCACAATCCCATTCCCATCATCAGGAGACCGGCAAGGGGATAGCAGGCACCAAGTCCGAGGGCCGCCCCCGGCATCCACCTCTTTTCCCGCCGGAGGAACCCTGCCAAAAGCCCGGTCAGGATTCCTCCCAGGGCATAGAGGGGGACGAACACAGGAGGTTCCTGGCCCGCTATCCCCGCAGAAAGCCCGACGAGTCCACCGCCAACGGGGCCGGCCAGGACTCCCCCGCAGATAACGAGGATGTCCCTTGGATCGAAGACCGGTGCCGACCCTATGGTGAGCTGGAGGGAGAAATACCCTGCAATGAACGAACCCGCCCCGAGGGAGAGGATTACGCCTGCTTTCCGGGCCAGTCGGATCCGGCCTGTGTCATCCATTTCTCTTATTCGTTCGGACTGTCCTCCCTAAAAGGTTGCCGGAAAATCCGTCGGTGGCAAGGAAAATGCAGACAGGTTTTCAATAACCCATATGGTGCAGGAAGGCAACCATGATAGGAGAGGAGTGTTCCCATGCAGGTCCCCGACAGGCTCGTGACAGAAAGGCTTCACCTGAGGCATTTTACCGCAGCCGATGCCCCCTTCGTCGTGGATCTCGTCTCCGACCCGGCGATTGCTGCAGGAGTCCTTGAACTCCCGTTCCCCTATACCCTTGCCGATGCGCTGGAATGGATCTGCCAGCTGGAAGAGGGGAGGGAGAGCGGCACGGAATATACGTTTGCCGTCAGCGAACGGGAACGGGGGACTCTCGCGGGCGCTGCATCCCTCCGGATCAACTGCGAGCATTCCCATGCAGAACTCGGGTACTGGATTGGCAGGGATTTCAGGGGGAAGGGGTATGCCAGGGAAGCCGCATCCGCACTCCTTGAATTCGGGTTCTTCGGGCTTGGACTCCACAGGATTTATGCCCGTCATCTGGCGTGGAACACTGCCTCGGCCCGGGTCCTCACCGGTATCGGCCTCGCACACGAGGGAACGATGAGGGGCCATGCCCTGAAATGGGGATCGTTCCACGATATCGAGGTTTATGGGATATGTATCGATGAATACTACAGAAAGCATGCTGCAGGAAAGGAGAAGCGTGGTGTCGGACCGAAAGGGGGGTCATGAATGCGGGAGAGGCTTCCCGTCCTGATATCGGTCCCCCATGGGGGAACCCTCGTCCCCGTCAGGATCAGGGACAGGGTGTGCCTCGATGACCGGGCACTCTCCTATTACAGCGACCCGGCAACGCAGGATCTGTATGACATGCGGGGGATCGCTGCTGCCTTCCTGCAATCGGACGTATCCAGGGTAATAATAGACCTCAACAGGCCGCCCTACCACCTTCCGCCGAAATACCCCGATGGCGTCGTCAAGACAAAGACGTCGCTTGGTCACCCGGTCTGGAAGGAGGATCGCCTGCCGGACCTCGCATGTATCCACAAGCTCCTCCTCGGGGACTATTTTCCCTACCATGCCAAAGCAGACAGGTTTCTCCTTTCCGGAAAGGTCTCGGTTGCTCTCGACTGCCACGCGATGGTGCCCTTCGGGCTTCCGGGACAGCCTGATGCGGGAAAAAAGCGTCCCCTTTTCTGCCTCTCCAACAACGGTGACGATGAGGGGCATGCACGACCGGGGACTCTCCCGACCTGCCCGGCAGATTGGATCCAGAGCCTCCGCGACGCGATCCGGGATCACTTTGCCGGAGAGGGGAGCATCTGGATCAACCACCCGTTCCACGGCGGCTTCATCATGAATGCGCATTACTGGCACGCGGGAATCCCGTGGATCCAGATCGAGATGAACAGGTCTCTCTATGAGGAGGATGGATCGAGCCCGGAGACAGGGTCTTTGACCGACGCCGGCAAAGTGAAGGAACTGAACCGGGTCTTTCGCGGGATCATCCATGAATGGACCCGTGTCATCGGGGTAAGGTAAAACCCGGGATCGATAATACCACGGGCTTCCTTTTGCCTCTTCCTTCCCGGCAACCTACCCGCTCCGGTCGGGTTGATTGAACCACCCGGATCGATGGTCAAAGCCCGGAGTGGAATCAGGGAGAGATGAAACCCTCTCAATATATGAAAAAAGCGGATTTCTATTATTCTCTGCAGGGGAGAGGGACTTCCCAATCCTTCTCCCGGGAGAGAGGAGATGCGGATTACTCATCCAAGGAGGCTTTCGGTACTGAGGGCAAGGGTTGCCCTGCCGGCCAGCGGAACACGGATACCTGCCCGGCGGGGGAGAACGCCAAAAAGACCACGGTACTGAACGTGAACTGATTTGAAAATGATACCGGATCGTGATCGGGACACAGGTACACAGAATGAACATGGCTGAGCCAATCCACGGTTCACACCCATGACTGACCCGTGCGGCCGGCCACGAAAAAGAGAAAATCACGACGATTTTTTCCTGGGAAAAAAGCCATCGGGATCTCTAAGATCCCCTCATCACCCCCTTTTACCCATCAGATGCCAAGGAAACGTTTCCACCACGGCTTCTTCTCTCCGTGAAAGATCCGGCTCTCGTCACTCCCCTTCCTGATGTCTTCGATGGTGTAGATGAGGCGGGGGTAATCCGTGTCGAGGACCGAGAGGAGTTCTTTTAAGTTTGCCCGCGGGACAACCATGAAGAGCACCGCAACCGGTGACGAGAGGTACCCTGTTCCGTCCAGGCGCGTGATGCCATAGCCCATCTCTCCAAACCTCCTGATAAGCGGAGCCGGGTCACCCGGGTAAAAAACCCTGACAACAACGTTCCCGATACTGATACGGTCCTCCATTTGCATCCCGATAACGGTGCCGATTGCATACCCGGCAACGTATGCCACGAGACCGAGGATATTCTGGAGGTTTGAAAAAACAAGTCCCGTGGACAGCAGCCAGATTGCAACCTTGACAACGCCGATGCCGGCGGCAAGGTTCGTATGGCCCCGGTTGATGTAAATCGTCCGGATCGTTTCGAGGCTCGTCTCGACGATCCGGGCGACAAGGATGATAAAGGGGACAATGAGGGTGAAGTCAGCCATGGAGTCCTGTGAGAATGTGAACCTGTGTCTCTCATCAATGTATGTTTTTTATGCACCATGATCCCGGCAATACTTCGCGGCAATTGGAAGGATCTCTTCTGTTCATATTCCTGCCGGACCATCGGGAAACCCGGGTATTTTATAGAGGCAGGGTAAGACGGGGGAGTGAGTGTTTCCCATGACTCACATACCAGGATGTCCCGGGGTTGCCCGAAATACACCCTTCCGGGGGACGTGCGTCGGAATTTCTGCGACCAGCCATGCCCGGGAACGGTGATCCCGCATGGAGAAGAACCCCCTCCTCGTCCAGCACCTCACCGCGAGAGATTACCGCGAAAAACCGTTTTCAACCGTTATCCTGCCGCTCGGATCCCTCGAGAGCCACGGGCCCCACCTGCCGTTTGGAACCGATACGCTGACAGCGTATGAAATCGCCCTCGAAGTTGCGGGCCGGGTGCCGGGAACGATCGTTCTCCCGCCGCTTCCCTACGGCATGAGCGAGCACTACCGCGATTTCTCCTTCACGGTGTCGCTGAAACCCGCGACCGAGACAGCCGTCATCGGCGATATCCTCGAATCGCTCTACCGCGAAGGTATCCGGCACGTCTTCCTCATGAACGGCCATGACGGCAACATCCCCCCGATCGAGATTGCCGCCCGGGAGGCAAAGGTTGCCCATCCCGACCTCGTGATCGTTGGCATCGATGCATGGTGGAACATGATCGGTGACCTCCTGCCCGAAAATTTTTTCGATGCATGGAACGGGCTTGGCCACGGCGGCGAGGGAGAACTCTCGATTGCCCTTGCCCTCTTTCCCGGGCTTTGCCAGCCGGAGCATGCGCAGGGAATCGTCCCCGATCTTCCCCCGCATCTCGATGTCTGGTGGCTTTTTTCGGAGATTACCACCACCGGTGCATCCGGAGACCCGACACAGGCTTCGCGGGAAAAGAGGCTTTTCATGAAGGAAGCCCTGGTGAACGCGATTGTGACAGCCCTGCAAAAACCGGACGCGTGCGGCGGGGATTACCGGTCAGCAGATGTAAAAAGGGGAGGGAATGCCTGCAAAAAGGGAGTGAGCAGGTTGTTTTTCCTTTTACCCTGTCAGGCGGGTGAACAACAGGATACTTCCCTGCCTTTCATCAGTTCTGTGCGGTTGAGCCGAAGGAGAAATACCGGTTTGATTCGTAATGTACGGTAAAAAACCCCGGGGCGTCACATTTTTCACGATATTATTAAGATTTTGCTTCCGAAAGAGTTTAACGTCAATGTGGTATGCAGAAAAGGAAAAAGGGACCGGCGGGTTCGTGCGCAAAATGCCCGGTGAATGGACAAGACACGGAATGGTTCCCCATTCTCCCCGGTTTACTCCCGGTGGATTCCCGGAAAACTGTACCCTTTCCTCTGTCCGGCAGTCAAGGGAGGGACGATCCCCCTGTCCCATTGACCCCCTGGTCCCAGCCGGGTGCGGGCAGGACTGATTGAATGGAGTCCCTTGCCTTTTTGCTGGTCCTCGAGGTAATCGGCATCCTTTCGTTTCCCCTCGCACGGTTCTGTGCTCCCGGTCTCCGCGATAAAGGTTATTCCATTGCCCGGCTTCTGGGGATATTGTGCATCACACTCGTTGCATTTGTCCTCTCCTCCCTCCACCTGCTCCCGCTTGCAATGGGTATGTATGCAGGATTGTTCGTCCTCGGCATTTCGGCAGTGTATTTCATCCGGAGAAACGGGCGTGACCAGAAATTTTCCCATGACATGGTCCTGCAGGAAGGGGTGTTTCTGTCGGCATTCATCCTCGCGGCCGTTTTTCTCATGCACAAACCAGAAATCTACTTTGCATACTCCGAAGACTTCATGGATTCTGCATTTCTCCAGTCTGTCCTGCGTGCCGGTGTCCTCCCCCTTCCCGATCCCTGGTTTGCCGGCACTGCCCTTCCCTACTATTATCTCGGCCACCTTGCCGCGGCCGCCCTCGTCATGCTCTCCGGGGTAAAGGCAGGAATCGGGTACAACCTTGCCGTTGCCGCGTTCTTTGCGACTGCAGTGCAGGCAGCGTTCGGGATCGGGATAAACGTATCAGGAAAACGGGTCTACGGCATCCTCTCCGCCTTCCTCGTCATGGTCCTCGGGTTTCCCGCCGGGTTCGTGCAGCTCCTGGCATACCTGGGAAAAACAGACATCATGCAGTTTTATACTTTTCCGGGACCGTTATCCGAATGGCTCGTTTCCTTCGACTTCACGGCGGCAGCGCGGGTTATCCCCGATACAATCACCCTGTACCCGTTCTACACATTCCTCCAGGGGGACCTGCACTCCCACTTCATCTCGATCCCGTTCTTCCTGGCCCTCGCCGGGCTGTGCCTTGCGCTGTCACAGGAATTCTCTCTTTCGACATTTTCTGCTGCAATCCTTGTCGCGGGCTTTCTTGCCGGCATCAATGCATGGACGCTCCCCGTCTCCCTTTCCCTCATCGCCCTGACAGGATACCATGCGACGAGGGACAAGGTGTTCCTGTCCCTGATAGTGCTCGAGTGTTGTGCATTCCTGGTGCTCCTTTCCCACGGGGAAATAGGCATCGTTGATATTGGGCAAAAAACGGGGCTGTCCGCTTTTCTCCTGGTATTCGGTGGATTTGCCGGGCTCTCTCTCCTTTACCTCGCAGACTCGCACAGGTTTTCCCGGGAAGATATCCTCCTTGCCGGTGTGGTCATCGTTGCCGGGATACTCTCGTTCTCGCTCCATTTCCCGCTCGTAATGCTCGCACTCTTTGCCGTCCCCTTCTTTGCCCGTGCATGGTACCAGAAGGAATACCCTGCGTTATTCGCCGGTCTCGCACTTCTCATCGTTCTTTTCTGCGAGATCTTCTTCATCAACGACCCATACGGTCCGCCAGCCGAGCGCATGAACACGATCCTCAAGTTCTATCTCCAGGCCTGGGCACTGTGGGCAATTGCGTGCGTCTATTTCCTTTTCCGGATCCGGAAACGGGTTCTCGTCGCCGCAGCAGTCGTCCTGCTTGCCATCATGGCTGTCCACCCCTTCTGTTCGGTAATTGCCATGCCCCATGCAGAATACATGGGAAAGACGGCGAACCTTACGCTCGACGGGACGGAATGGCTCAGGGAGCAGAAACCGGATGAGTACGAGGCACTCTGCCGGCTCGGTGCAATGGCAGGTAACGCTGACGTTGTCCTGGAAGCCCCCGGGGATGCGTATACCTACTCGTCGCGGGTACCGGTATTCACGGGGCTTCCGACGGTCATAGGATGGCGCACCCACGAGATCATGTGGGGGAGGGACTGGACGGATATTGAGGAGAGATGCGCCGATGTACACCGCATGTATACCGGAGGAGAGGAGAGGTCCGTGCTTTTTGCAAAATACAACGTGAGATACGTCTTCATAGGAGAGACCGAGATGAAGCAGTACGGGTCGGATCTCGAGAACCTGACCCGGTACGACGGCGTCTCGCTCGTTTTCCGCAAAGGTGATGCCGAAGTATACCGTGTCCTGTGATCCAAAGAGGAAAATGTACTCAAGAAACCGGAAACACCCGCCGTGGCAACCCTCACACTTTAAATAAGGCGGGGATATTGTTACTTGTCAGGTGACTGATGCCGGCCGGTGACCGGCCGGTGGTCACGATCCGGAGCAGATCCATGGTGATATCGGTTCTCTGTATCGATGACGAAGTTCCCTTCCTCGAGCTGACAAAACTGACGCTCGAACGGTCGGGTGCATTTGCGGTCGATACTGCCCGGTCAGCACCCGATGCCTTCGAAAAACTGAAGCACAAGGTCTATGACGCGATCGTGTGTGACTACCACATGGAGGGAACGGACGGGATCGAGGTTCTCAAGAAAATTCGTGCATCAGGAAACGATATCCCGTTCATCATTTTTACGGGAAGGGGACGGGAGGACGTGGTCATCCGAGCTTATGAAAACGGCGTGGACTTCTACGTCCAGAAGACAGGCGATCCCAAAGTCCAGTTCGCGGACCTTGCACAGAAGATCACCCGTGCGGTGAGATTATACAGGGCCGAGCGCGAACGCATCGAGAGCGAGGAACGCCTCCGGCAGATCATCCAGTTCCTCCCTGATGCAACGTTTGCCATCGATACCGAAGGCAGAGTGATTGCCTGGAACAAGGCCATCGAAGAGATGACCGGGGTTCCGGAATCTGAGATGATCGGGAAAGGAGACCACGCGTATGCCATTCCTTTCTACGGGCAGCGAAGGCCAATCCTCATAGACCTTGCACTCCGGCCGGATGCCGGTATCGAACAAAAATATACCTTCGTCCGCAGAGAGGGGCGGTTTCTGACTGCCGAAGTTGTGGGAGTGAAAGTGAAAGACAGGGAGGCCATCCTGTGGGCAAAGGCAACCCCCCTCTACGATACCCGGTGCCGGCTGACAGGTGCAATCGAGTCCATACGGGATGTGACCGAGCTCAAGAAGACCGAGATCGCACTTCGGGAGAGCGAGGAGAGGTTCCGCACGATTGTCGAGACCGCTGCAGAAGGGATATGGGAACTGGACAGTGACTTTCGCATCAGCTATGCAAACAGGAGGATGACGGAGTTACTGGGGTATTCCCGTGAGGAGATGATCGGAAAGCCCTTTGCGGCATTCATCGACAGGCAGGAGATCCCCGACGCGATATTCCGGATGGAGAGGCAGCAGCAGGGAATCACCGACCATTTCGAGCGGAAATTCCGGCGCAAAGACGGGAGCCTGCTCTGTACTTTCGCGTCCGTAACCCCCGTGTTCGATTGCAACGGGGCTTTCCGCGGTTCCTTTTCGATGTTTTCTGACATCACCGAGCGGAAACGCATCGAAGAAGAACTCGTATCCCTCAACAGGGTCCTCGAACAGAGGGTGCATGAAAGGACGGCACAACTGACGAACGCCTTGAAGGATCGCGAGATCCTGCTCCGCGAAGTTCACCACAGGGTCAAGAACAACCTCCAGATCATCATTTCCCTCTTAAACCTCCAGGCACGGTACATCACGGATGAAAAAACCCTTGCAGCTATCCGCGAGAGCCAGAACCGTATCAGGGCGATGGCCCTCGTCCATGAACGCCTGTACTGTTCCGAGGAGATATCCAGCATCACGTTCAGGGACTACGTCACGTTCCTCGTCTCAAGCCTCTTCCGGTTCTACGGGGTCGATACCCGCCGGGTCTCCCCTGTTATCTCGATGGAGGATCTCCCGATCGAAATCGACATGGCGATTCCCCTCGGGCTCATCATGACCGAGCTCGTCTCAAACAGCCTCAAGTATGCATTCCCTGAAGGGAGGAAAGGGGAGATCCATATCCTGGGACGCAGGGAGGATGACCATTCCTACCGGTTCATCGTCAGGGATAACGGTGTGGGCATCCCGCAGACAGTGGACTGGAAGAACCCCGATTCCCTTGGCCTTCGCCTCGTCCACTCCCTCGTCACCCAGCTGAACGGCACCATCGAGCTGGATCGGTCAGGAGGGACGACGTTTTCCCTCGTCGTCCATCCGCGGGAGGGCAGATAACCGGTCAGGACGAGAAGGGCAGGGTCCCCGCGGTTACCCGGGAGACTTGTCTGCCCGTCACGGCACCGGGACCGTGCTTTTTTCCGTCCATTCCTTTCCGTATACAAGTCCCTTCCTGACTGCCGGCCCGATGGACAACCAGAAAAGGACAGTCCCGGCAGTCATTGTCCAGAATATGTTGTTCCCGAAATAGCTGATGAATTTGCTCCAGAACGGGCGCCCGAAGAAGATTGTCCCGCACGCGGCGAGGAGGCCCATGCATGCAAGGGTGACAACGAACGCGACCAGCAGGTAAGAGCCAACCGTCCGAAAATTCACCCGGGCCACGCGGCCTTTTACGAGCCTGTGCCAGAACAGGTAGGAAAGGTAGGGTAACAGGAAGTTGACCAGAAACCCAAAGACGCTCATCGGGGACCAGGAACCGGAAAGATCACCGGCAACGTTCCCGATGCCACAACCCCATGCGGCAGCAGGACCAAAGAGAATTCCAAGAACGACGGGAAGCGCTGCGGCCGGCCGGATGGAGATCCCGGCAAAGGTCAGGGCAAGCTGGTTGAAAGGTACCAGGACAAGAACATAGAGAAGCGCCGTTGCTCCGATCAGGGCCAGCCCTTTCCGATCTCTCCACGCAGAGAGAAGCTCATGCATGCCGGTTCGTTTCTCCCCGTGCACGATAAAGGGACATGATATGCGGCTGGATTGCACCATCCCGTTCCCTTTGTCTTATATCATACTGAATGACTGTTCCCGGTACTCACTTTTAAATAATCCCATCCCGGGGATAGCGATCGTGCGGGTACAGCCGGGTTTCTGTCGTGAACTCCCAGAGCCCAAAACCGGGTCCCGTATCGAAAAGCGCCTGATACAACTTCGCAAAGAGGGTTGTATACTCGGAAGCACGGTCCGTTGTCACGTACATGGACTTTTCCCCGTCGGCATACGGGGAAAGGTATCCTTTCTTCGAAAGAAACCTGATGTAATCCTGCCCCGTCTTCGAATTGAGGTTACACCGGTGGATAATCGCGGTAAACGACCGTGGAACCCTGCAGAAAACGAGGATTTCCCAGTATATCTCGTACGGGGTCCGCCGTTCGGCACTCACCGGGGATCACGCTCCAATGCCTCTGCAAGTTCCGGTTCAGACCGGGACAGTGTATCTTCCCTCAGATCCCATGCTTTCGAAAATTTCATAAAATAATACGAACTCACGAGGCTCACGATTGCAATTCCGAGGCTGAAGAGCGCTGCAGGGAGAACGGAGTAAGTATTCAGTGTGATCGTGCCGGACAGGAGTCCCATGGAAAAGAACTCTACACTGCTGATGATCCCCAGGGCAAGGAAGCAGAACCCCCCGATGATACAGACAAGGATCATCGTCCTGATGGTCTCTTTATTCGCGCGGTAATGGGCGATTATCCTGATTATCCCGCTGGTCGTGATTTCCGCCGGAACGGGGCCCTCTTTGGAGAGACACGCTCTCCGGATACTGGTGAGTCCGCCCATGATCCGTGCGCCCGCTGTGATCCAGGAAATCCCGAGGCCGAACGCGACCATGGAGACCGCAGCAGTTGCCACCCGCACCAGCGAAACGGGTTGCCCGCCTGCCAGGCCGGTTATCGACAATACGATGTACTGGATTCCCAAAGCAACTGCCAGTGCCGCAAAGACAACGTTCAGGAGCGTGACCAGGTAAAAGCTGTCAAATTCGGAAACGAACCGTGAATGAACCGTACCAGACCTCATTCTATGCTCCGATTATGTGGTTTGGGAGTGTTTTCCCTTGAATCAGCATGAACCTATGATACATATCAGGGATATCCCGGCCAAAAGAACGCGAAAAAAAACCATTCACGTCACTTTCAGCACCATGAGGGTTATATCATCGGACTGCGGTCTTTTGCCGGTGAACCTCCGGACATCCTGCACGATCGCGCTGATAATCTCCTTTGCCGGAAGCCCTTTCGATGCCTCCACGAGGGCAGAGAGCCGCCCGATGCCGTATTCCTCGTCGTCTTCGTTGGCAGCCCCCGTTACGCCTTCGGTATACAGCACCACCACGTCTCCCGGGGAAAGGGTAACCTCCACGGGTTCGCGATCGACCTCGTCTATCATCCCCGGAGCTATTCCCTTTGAATTCAGGAGGGACAAACCCGGGCTCCCGGATGAGAACAAGAGTGGCGGGTTATATCCGGCATTCACGAAAGTGAGCCGCCTTTTCTGAGGATCGAGGATAGCGTAAAAGAGGGTAACAAACATGCTCGTCTTTGAATCAAGGAATATCGATCGGTTGGCTTCCCGGAGGGAGGTCACGGGATCGGGGTCCCGGGCCAGTCGCAGCAGGGATTCCCGGGCATCCTTCTCCAGGGCCGCAGTGCTGTACCCGACGGCCCGGTCACCGGGAGCGCTGCTGCTCTCCACCGCGTAACCTGCTGACATCGCCGATAGGGATAAAGGCCACGATGCCGGTGACACCCAGTGCACTGACAGAGAGAAGCAGGAATACGAGAAGGATTTTGGTCTTCACAGAGATCCGGACCCGGTTAACCCCCCCTCCCCCGCGTATCATCATGATCGCATCGGGGCTTGCAGGGAATAAGTCAGCTGTATGGGAAAGGTTCCGGAACAATGGTCCTGCACGTGCATCCCATGGGGGAGGTAAGGATCATTGCGTCTCTCTATACCGGCAGTAACCGGATAAAGGCAGAAGATCCCCACAAAGAAGATCGCTACTCCCCGATGGACGTCCTGCGGTTAGTCTCCCTTAATCGATGTTGTTAAAGTACTGGACGGCGAGACTGTGCCGGCACTGCTGCTGTCAAATGGTTCTTAGGTGAGGGCGGCGAAGCGATCGGCCTTGGGCAGGGCGATGAACTTTGCCATTGCTCCGTTCCTGTATACGGCACCAGTGAGCAGGGTGATGGATGTGCGAGAGGGACGGGTGAGGAAGGCTGCGGTGTTTGTGGGGGGATGGATGATTCTCTTCTCTTTTCACGGACTCCAGCAGGTGAGCCATTGGACCCGCTGGAAATCGCGGTCATTCGTAACGATATTAGAAATATCGTATTTGTGTGCATACGCCACAATTGCCGCATCCTTTGCCACCAGGCACAGTTCTTTTGAGAAATAATACGTGAGGCTTGAGATCACCCTTTCATCCTCGATCATCTCAAATCCTATCGTCGGCAGAGTATCATACACTGTCCCTGCGATGGTCATTTCCTTGATAATCGAAGGATCATCTTTCAGTATCGTGACTGCATCCTGAAAATTACGTGCGTATCCCGTCTCAATCGTCTCTGCAATCATGATACGGTGGAGGAGTTCATTGAGAATGATTGCCGGGATTACTCCCTGGATCTCTCCTTTCTCCACCCGATCCACTATCTCGGTGCAATGTTTCCCGAACCGGGGATGATCGGTCACCCAGTAAACGAGGATATTTGTATCGAAAATGACCCGGGTATCGGAGGGAATATGAAGAAGACTATGCAAGGAGATTACTTTCGGCGATCTCTTCGATAATTCGTGGATCTTTTATCTTGAGAATACCAGAGAGTTTTTGAGCATGGGAACCCTCCTCCTTCTCATGGACTGGAATACCCTTCCGTTGTGTTCTTTTTATGAAGGTTTTCTCAACATTCCGGTGTACTTCAATAGGGGGCATTTCCGTAATACCATACTTTAGTTGACGTTTCCGTGACATAAGTCTAATCGATGCTATTGTATATGCATGTGTGATGAATCCCTCTGCCAGGGCTTTCTTTACAGATAGACGGTCTCCTACCTTTTGTACCCTTTTTATATGCCTCATTTAATCCAAACGTCTCAAAGGTCATTGAGAATACTTCGATCAGATGAGATAAAGCTTTTGTGGTTTGAGGAGGTGTTTCGAAATCCTCGATGAAAAGTCGAATGAGTGGGTATAAAAAGGAGGGGGGAGGATTTGAACTTCTTGTCCCAGAGCCGCCAGGGGGACTTGAACCCCCGACCTGCTGATTACGAATCAGCCGCTATACCGCTAAGCCATGGCGGCACGATACCCATTAATGTCGACGTGCTGAAATATGAAAGTTCGGACGGGTGGGGCATGGTCTTTGCTTTTCAAGGCCATTGGTGCCCGGCTCCCCGCGGCTATCCCCGGACCCGCGGATGTGGCGGGCAAAGGCCCGATGACTGCCGGAATCCTTTTTAGGAGTACCCGCGGATCGTTGTGACGCTCTCTCCTTCCTGCTTCCCGCCACTCGACTCGACCTTCCCGAACTTCGCCTCGTAATCGGCCATGGTCTTGGAGAAGACCGCAAGGAGGGTCTTTGCGTGCTGGGGTGTGATACTCACGATGGCTTTTGCCCTGGCCTGGTTCACACCCGGGATCTGGTGGAGAAAAACGAAGGTGAATTCATCTTCCTTATAAGCAATCTGGATCATATTGCTGTATACAGGGTCCAGTGTGTTGGGGATATTGACGGCAATCTCGTGGGACGTCATGGTTATACTGTTCAGCACGGAAAGGAAAAACACTTTCCTGCCCGGTGACGAAAATACCCGTCCTGCAGGTTCCCTGCAAAGAATATACGCCTCCCGCTGCCGTTCCGGCGGGATACCGAAAGACACGGGTGACGCGTGATGGCCGGCGGGGGAGGCGGCGGGCTCGTCCCGGTCCCTGTCTCGGCCGTGATCACCGCGTCTTTTTGCCCGATGAGGCTCTATCTCGAGAGACGATCGGGAATTGCCCGGACCCAGGGATCAGAATACACGATTTGCAGGCAGATAGCATCCCACCTCGGGGAGCCGCTCGATGCCGGGACCCTCTGGGACGAGGTCCTTGCCATCGATCCCGGGATGGACCCCCGCATGCGCACCTTCCTTGAAACCTGCATTGCCCGTTGCACCGAAGGCGGTCCCTGGACCCGTCCCCGCGAATCCGATGTCCCGTTCCACTCGGACAGGTACGGTCTCTACGGGAATATCGACAAGCTCTTCGATTCGGATCCCCCGTTTGCCATCGTCCGGGCACGCCCGGCTCCCCCCGCGGGAGTTGCAGGATCCGACAGGCTGCGTGTCTTTGGATACATGCTCCTCCTCTCCGATGCGGCGGGGATCGACGCATCCTGCGGCTCGGTCGAGTACATCCCGTCCGGTGTCCCGCGGACCTATTTTCCGCACCCGATCGACAAGCGGCGTTTCCTGCAGGCCCTCCGGAGTGCCCGCGAGGTCTTTTCCGGCAAAGAACCGGCACGGGTACCGGGACCGCGGTGCAGGTCATGCCCCTCGCATCCCGCCTGTTTTCCCATGGGAAAGAGACTCTCCGACATCCTCTGAAAAGGAACCTCCTTCTTCTTCGTCCCAGGCAGGCAGAAATTCCGGGGTGTTTTCTGCCTTGAGCAGTACCGGGTGAGTCGGCAGGGGAAAGGCTGGCGACCTGCCGGGAGAGGATGGAGTGAGTTAGGTTTCAAAGGATGCCGGCCCGGAGAACAGGGACTTCCTAATCCTGTCCGAGGAGAGTGAGGGACCGGATGAACTCGCCCTTTGCCTCGCGGGAGGTTCCCACGATGAGCCACACGTCTCCCCCGTGTTCTTCGAGGACCCCCCGAGCTTCGATGACCTCTCCCTCGCGTGCCTGCCCGCTGTACGTGTGGGTGAAGGAGAGAACGGATGAGACCTCCCCGTGGTCAACGCGATAGACCGCAGGGCTGTCGTGGGAGAACCGGGCATCGGTGACCGTGGCCTCGATCGTCCCCCTTCCAAGGACGCGGCCCTTTGCATGGGGAACACAGAGTGCATCCGCGTAGGACCGGGTATAGAGAATGTCAAAGTAGGTGGTGCCGATCTTTCCCCTGTTCCATTTCCTTTTTTCGTGGATGAGGAACTCGTCGAATCCAAGTTCCGGCTTCCTCTTCTCGTATATCCTCCTCCACATCGCCTCGTCGATGGGCTCGAGCAAACCGTTCCCGGTTGCATCCCGGAGTATCTCCACCGCCCGGAACCAGTAATCGCCGTACACAACGAGGTCGATGTCCGATGCCTCGTTCTCGAGGCCGCAGAGAAATGACCCCGTGCACCCGATGCTCCCCGGGGGGAGGGAAAAGAGGGATAAAAGCCTCCTGACCCTTGCGTCCCGCGCCGCGATGCGATCGATCTCCTCTTCCGGCTTTAACACCCTGCGGATATCGGAGAGGGGAACGCGGTGGAATACGTCCCGGTATGCCGGCTTTTTGTGGGCGACCAGGGAGAAAGCCTCGTCGAAATCGACCTTCCGGTACCGCCTCCCGTCCCCCGTGACCCGGTCGCCTTCCTCGTCGGGGACGTAACGCAGGGTACAGCCTGCTCTCTCGCTGTTATCGTACGTCGAGACGGCGTAGAGCCAGCCGTCCCCATCCTCGATGAAGTCACGCAGCCTGATGGGTTTTTGCACCTTCATTCCCCACCCAGTTCCCGGAGGAATGCGGCGACCTCTGCCTCCATTGCGCCCCGGCGGAGGATCCTGCGGCTGGCCAGGTCGACGACGGTGCTCGGTGTCCCGGGCAGCCTCCCAGCATCGAGGAGGATATCGTGGGGGACGTGACACTCGTCCGGGGTAACAGGGTCGCGTGCGCCATGGATGTTCGCACTCGTCGCGGTGATCGGCGTATCGACGAGGGCAATGAGTTCCAGCGCCACCGGGTGGTTGGGAATGCGGATGCCGATCATGCCCATGCCGCCCGTCAGGGATTCAGGCACGGAGTTCCGTGCCGGAATGACCACCGTGACCGGTCCCGGCAGGAACCTCCCGATGAACTCGAGAGCCGTCTCGTCGACGTACCCGATCCCGAAGACCATCTCGATATCGTTCACTGCAACGGAGATGGGCTGGGAAAAGGGCCTCCTCTTTGCATCGAAGACCTTCCGGATCGCCTCGTCGGAAAAAGCGTCGGCACCAAGACCGTAGATGGTATCCGTCGGGTAGACAACGAGGCCGTCCTGCCTGATGATCCGGGCGGCCGCTTCCAGCCTGTTCATCTCTAGAATTCCTTTCCCCTGACCCTGTTGATATCAAAAACGGCCTTGCTGCTGACGTGCATCACGGCAAAGACACCGGCCTGGATCGGGTCGGTGACGACCATGTCCGCGTGCCGGGGGACGCTGCCTGCCATCTTGAGGGCAATGACCGGTATTCCTGCCTCCCGCACCCTGTCCACCGCCCGGGATATCTCTCCCCCCATCAGGGACCCTGCGAGCACGAGGATTGCGGCCCGGGGAAGCCGTGCTACCGCGTCGACTGCCTGGGCAACGGTCTTTTCACCGACGAGGGGGATCGTGTCCACCGATATGCGTTCGCCCCGGATGTTGTGGCGGTCTGCCTCGTTGACCGCCCCGAGCGCAACCTGGGCAACCTGGGCCCCCCCTCCGATGATGATGACACGCGTGCCGAATATGTGGCTGAAGGGTTCGACGACTTTTGCTTCCCTGACGGAGGGGAGGGCAAGCAGGTGCCGGACCATTTCGCCGGTGTCGGGACACCCGTCGTATTCCATGTAGAGCTCCGCCATCCCGTTCCATGGTCCGGAATCGAAGATCTCCTGGTGGATCATGAGGATATTCGCGTTATGCCCGGCGACAACAGTAGCGATATCGCGGAGAACGCCTTTCTCGTTCTCGGCTATGATGCGGAGGGCAAAGAGATCTCTATCCTGGTCATCCATTGCAGGAATGCGATAGCCGGGGATCGAACCCGGGTTAGAGGCTTGGGAAGCCCCTGTCCTGCCGCTAGACTACTATCGCACAAGAAATATCGCACATACATGTCGCTCCTGTTCCAGATAAAGGTTATTTTGAAAGGTGCCGGTATCGGGCAATCCCCTGCAGGGAACGGAGGGGAAGAACACACGGGAAAGAGCGAAACCCTGAAACGGGCCGCGTGAAGGTGTCACCTGTTCTTCTGCCGGAACTCGTGGATCTCGCTGATGATCTCGCGGTGCATGGCAAGCATCATGTCAGAGAGGATACCGAACATGAAGATCTGGAATCCGGCGATGATGAGGAGAACCGTGAGAATGGTCAGGGGGAGGTGCTCCACGTGGCGGAGCCACTCCCAGATAATGTAAATGCCCACGAAGAATCCCGCGGTCATGATGACGAGCCCGATCAACCCGAAATAGAAGAGGGGATTGCTCATCCGTGCGAGCCGCCAGATCGTGGCCGTTATCTTGAAGCCGTCGTGGAACGGGTTCAGTTTCGTGGGCGTGCCCGGGCGTTTCCGGTAACTGACGGGGACAACCGCTATTTTCTGCCTCCTCCTCACTGCCTCTGCAGAGATCTCCGTCTCTATCCCAAACCCTGCTTCCCGGAGGTTCATCTGGAGGACGGACTCCCTCGAAAATGCCCGGTAGCCCGAAAGGATATCCGAGAGGAACGCTGAATGGGCCGTCTTGAAAAGCCTGTTGAGGATGAAATTTCCGAAATAATTGAGGCGCGAAAAGGCATGGCGGTTCTCTTCCGTCAGCCGGTCGCCGATGACATGGTCGTACCCTTCCCCGAGGGGAGCGAGCAGCCGCCCGGCATCGGCCGGGTCATACGTGCCGTCTCCGTCGATCATCAGGATGTAGGGCTGTTCTATGAGCGAAAAAGCCTCGGAAAGGGCTCGGCCCTTGCCCTTTCCCGTCTGGACCTCGACGCGGGCTCCTTCCCGTTCTGCAATCTCGCGGGTACCATCGGTGCTGTTTCCATCCATCACGAGGATGTGGGGAAAACCCATCTGCCGGAACTCCCGGACGATCGTTCCCACGGTGGGAGCCTCGTTGAGAGTGGGGATGAGGACACAGACCTGGTCCTTTGAAATCGCCATCGGGTTATACTTTTTTTAATCCTCGCTCATAAGTCCTTGCATGCATATTGCAAAGAAGGGGCTGCGGGTGCTGGGGATCGCAGAGAGTTTCTCGTCCCGAAGCACGTCCCTTCTCGCCGGCGTGGTGATGCGAAAGGACCTCCGCATCGACGGTGTGGCAGTCACCGGCGTGACCGTCGGGGGCATGGACGCAACGGAAGGTGTTCTCGCACTGGTCCGTGATCTCGACCGGAAGGACATCAACTGCATCTTCCTTGGCGGCTGCATCATTGCGTGGTACAACATCATCGACCCGCAGGAAGTCCTGCACAGAACCGGTCTTCCGGTCGTTGTCATCACCTACCGGAAGTCCGAGGGGATCCATGACAAGATAGAGGCACTATTTCCCGGGGACAGCCGCCGGCTTTCCAGTTACGATTCTTTGGAAAAACCCGTGCCCGTCACGCTCCCCTCCGGCCACGTAATCCATCTCAGGGCAGTCGGCATCGGCCTTCCGGATGCAACCTGCCTCTGCAGGGATTTTATCCTCGACGGGCGGTTGCCGGAACCCGTCAGGGTGGCACGCCTGGTGGCCAGGGCTGTCATGCGACACGGTTTTTCCGGTCAGGCCGGAAACTGAAGAGAACTGCTCGTGCCGTCCCCCATAGTCACCCATAAATAGTGGCGGATTTCACGGTTAAAACATGGAAAACAGTTCTCAGACGGGCAAACCGTATTTCGGTTTCATCAGGTCCCCTGTGCGGCTCCTTGCCGCAATCCTCGTCTGCAACCTCGCGGGCGTCATCGGTTCGGTCTTCACGGTCACCGGGCCGGGATCGTGGTATGCCTCCATCGTCAAACCCTCCTTCAACCCGCCGGGATTCCTCTTTGGACCGGTCTGGACAACCCTCTACACCCTGATGGGAATATCCCTTTACATTGTCTGGATGGAGGGGCTTTCGGGAAAACGGGTGACCACGGCTGTCATAATCTTTGGAATCCAGCTTGGTCTCAATACAGTATGGTCTTTCCTCTTCTTTGGCCTCCGCTCACCCTTCCTCGGTCTCGTGGAGATCATTATTCTCTGGGTTTTCATCGCGGCCACAATCGTCCTTTTCCACAGGATCAGCCGGCCGGCAGCCTACCTGCTCGTCCCCTACATCCTCTGGGTGACGTTTGCCTCGTTCCTGACTTACACGATCTGGACTCTCAATACGCCCGTGGCCGGGGTATGAAAAATGTATTCCGAAGGGTCTTTTTGAAGAAAAACGGTGATGATTCCCCATTCGGAATACCCTTTTTTGCTGAGATGATGTGGAGGGCAAACCTCTCCCCGCTCCCCGAATCCTGCATCCACGGTCGCCGGTACACCGCGGAAATCTCACCCGGCCCCGTTCCGTTCACCATGAATCGCCAGACACGGGTTCCCGGCGCCCCGATGCGGCCCGTGCCCGAAGGAGTATAGGAACTTGCAACGAGGGCAATGCACCCGGACGTCTCCATCACCCAGCGGTAACCGGTACTGGGATTTTCGGAGAGAGAAAGGACGATGGTGTCTCCGGGAAATGCTGAAACGGTTTTTCCGTTATCACTTTCGCCAAAGGATAACCTTGCTGCGGCTGCACCGCCAGCGAGGACGATAAATAAAGCCAGAACTACGAGGGCATAATGTGCCGGCGATTTCATAGAATGGTCACTCACTTCCAGTATCGACGCCAAAGTATATGATACAAACTCCCCGTCATGGCGGGGAAAACACCGGACCATCCAGGGGACAACCTGCTTTTTTTTAGTGAACTTTTGAAAAAACGGGCATGATGATCTCGAAGATGAGCGTCATGAGGATGTAGAAGACGGAGGCAATACCCATGGCGAAGAGAAAGAGGGTGAAGGGACTGAAGTAATCCGGAAGGCTCCGGATATCGATGAAGAGCAGGAGGCCCAGGGTGGCGAAGAACACGGCCAGCGCGTAGGTAATCGTGACCATGACGATATTCCTGACACTCGAAGCACGGCTGATGAGGACAAGGACGGACGAGAAAACGACGAGCCCAGCACAGAACCCAACCAGCGCAAAAATGACGATCAGTACCCCCGGGTACAGCGTGTATATCCATATCGTGAGGGCGAGGACCAGGCTGATGAGCGGGATGAGGAGGAGGAGCCTCTTGAAGGCTTCGATCCCGATGAAGTAGTAAAAAATGGGTCGTTCAACCGGTTTTTCAAACGCCGTCCAGAGTATGGTGGAGACGCCGAGGTAGGTGACGAGGAGGGATGCACCAATACTGATGACCTGCAGGTCGAACGTGACTCCGATGAAGGAGAACGTGGCTGTGGTACCTGTGACCGGGAGGAACGTGAGCGCCAGAATGATCGTGATGGCACAGAAGAAGGCAATGAAAATGAAGAGATACCAGTATGTCCTGAGGAAGGTATTCAACCGGAATTCTCCTTCCCCTACCTCAATAACCGGCACAGGTACCATCGATTGGCAGAGTGTCGGCGTAAAATATCATATATCTTTCTTCTGCGAGCCTTTCAGGGGGCTGCAGGATCGTCTCTCCTCCGCGTGCTTTATATAAATGAACCTTCCATTTTCCTCGTGGCAGATCCGGGAGGTTCTGTCCGAGGGTGGCAATGATATCGATTCTTCTCGTGGACGATGAAGTCCAGTTCCTTGAAATCACCAAGATGTTCCTTGAAAAGGGACGCGGGATACGCGTGACGACGGCAACGTCCGGGGACGAGGCACTGGAGATCCTGAAATCCCAGAAATTCGACGCGATCATCTCCGATTATGCAATGCCGGGGATGAACGGGATCGAGTTCATGAAGAGGGTAAAAACGCTCGGTGACGATACCCCCTTCATCATCTTCACCGGCAAGGGCCGCGAGGATGTCGTGATCGATGCACTCAATTTCGGTGCAGACCTCTACCTCGAAAAGAGCCCTGACGTGCGGGGACAGGTCTCCGATGTCCTGGTGAAGGTGAAGAACCTGGTATCCTCACGGAGCGGTGACCGCGAAGAGAGGGAACGGTGCCGGCAACTGCACAATCTCATGGAGAGACTCTCCTGTGCAACGTTTTGGATAAAAGAGGGTGCACACGAGGCATACGTCCTTGCAGGGGATGCTTCTTCCTCTTTCCTCCCGGCATCGCTCTGCCAGGGCAGGATCGTAAAATCGGATATTCTCGGACTGGCCCACCCGGAGGACAGGGAAAAAATCAGGAATGCACGGTCCGAGGCGTTCAGGAAGGCACGGGATTACAGGATTAAGTATGTCATGCTCCGGGAAGGGGGAGAGGAGAGGAGGGTCATGGAGAGAGGGTTCCCCGCGCTCCGGCCGGACGGGTATTTCATCGAAGGGTATATCATCGACCTCGACTCGTTTTAGATTTCCGCGGGCGCGGATTCCCCGCCGCCCTCTTCTTCTTCCCCTTTTCCGGATATGCGGAAGAGCCCGCGGGGAACCCGGATTTCGAACCGGGCCCCCTTCCCGTATGTCCCTGTCTCCTTGATCTGGAGTCCGGTCGTTCCCAGTATCTCGCGGGCGAGGAACAGGCCAAAACCGGTGTTCTTCCCGTATCCTCTCTTGAAGATGTTTTCTTTCTCACGGGGCGGGATACCCTGGCCGTTGTCCTCGTACACGATTTTTAAGCCCATCTCGTCCTGGAGAGTCGTGATCCAGATGGACGAGACACCATTTCCGTGCCGGAGGGAGTTGTCTATCAGGTTGTGGATCACGTGTTCCAGGAGGGGGTCGGCATAGATCTCGATTCCCCCGGTATCGTGCGACACGGTGACTCCCGGGAGAGGTATCGAATTCTTCACACGCTCGACGATGGGGCCGAGTGCCTGCCACTGGGGATTTCCCATCCCGATGTCCTGGTACACTTTCGTGAACTCTATCTGCCTCTTGATGGTCTGCGCAAGCATCTCGATCCTGGAGATGGTCTCTTTCTGGGCATCGTCTTTTGGACTCTCCTTGAGGAGTTCGATGTAGAGCAGGAGTGCAGTCACGGTGTTGAGGATGTCGTGGCGCGTGATGATGTTGAGGAGCGTGAGCTTCGCATTGGCTCTCCGCAGCGACTCTTCTGCAGCGTTCCTCCCGGTCACGTCATGGACCGACCCGAGCACGAGGGTCTGCCCCTTCACCCTGACCGGCTGGTTCCTGATCTCTGCGACCACGAGACTGCCATCCTTGCGGATCAGGGTGAACTCTTCGGGCCCCGTCGCCTCACCCCTGATGTGCTTTGCAAGCAGGGCTATCGCTTTGGGTACCTCTTCCGGGGAGAGGAGCCCGCTCTCGAGGAAGTTTCTGCCTATGAGTTCCCTGCGGGAATACCCCACGAGGAGTTCCGCGGCATGGTTTCCGTCGAGAAATGTCCCCTTCAGGTCGGTGATGAAGTAGGGGAACGGCGCATACTCAAAGAGCACCTTCAGCCTCTCTTCTGACTCGGTCTTTTCCTCTTCTGCCTTCTCCTTCTCGGTGATGTCCTGCCCTATGCAGGTTATACCGACACTATTCCCCGATGAGTCTTTCAGGACTGAACAATTGAGGGCGATCCTCCGGGTTTCCGCTTTTGCGGTCCTGATGCTGCAGGTGAAATAGCCGGAACCGGGTTCCTCCCGGAGGGCCGAAAAGAACATCTGCTGGACTTTCTGCCTTTCTCCCTCGGCAACGAAGAGTTCCACGAATGACCGTCCGGAAACATCCTCCCTCCGGCATCCTGCAATCCCGAGGAAGTAATCGTTGCAGAAGATTACGAACAGGTTCCTGTCCAGCTGGAACGCGATCAGGCGGGCATTTTCAAGGGACTCCCGGAAGCGGCGTTCACTCTCTTTCAGTTCGAGGCCTGCCCTGTGCTTCCTGACCGCCTCCCTGATCATGGAGAGGAGTTCGAGGAAATTGTGACGGGGATCCCCCTTTTTCTGGAGGTAATACTCCGCCCCGTAGTTGAGTGCCCTGATCGCAACCTCTTCACGGCTCTTCCCGGTGAAGATGATGGCGGGGATATCGTCGTCCCGGCGCTTGATCATCCGGAGGAGATCGATCCCGTTCATGCCGGGCAGTTCGTAGTCAAGGACAATTGCATCGAATTTTTGCTCCGAGATCTTCTCGAGTGCCTCGGATCCCGACCTCGTTGCCTCGATCTCGATCTCTCCCTCCTTTTCCAGGAAGTTCTGGATAAGGTCCGGCAGCATCGGATCGTCGTCGACCAGCAGGATGCGCATCGTCACCCCCCTCTCTGCCCGGTCATGATCAATAAAAGTATCCTTCTCTTCATATTCATATCGCAGATGCCTCGTGTTGCCTTTCGGATTGCCCCTGCCTGCGACTTCCTGCACCTGCAGGGTTCCGGCAACCCGAACATACTGCCCGGCATTTCCTGCGCCAAAAAGGGATGGTCTTTCCGGGATGGTTCTTCCCCTTTTCTTTCCCGGTCAGGTAAGGGGTGTGCCGCGGGCCGGCATTGCATTCCCGGATTGACCCCGGTACTCGCGGATGACAACGCTGTTTCTCTCGCCCTGCAGGAGCGAGTTGAGATGCCGCATTCCCACCGAAAAGAGCCTGTTGTGGAGCAGTATGGTCAGCTCGCTCTTCCGGGACGCAAGCACGGGAGAGAGCCATGCGTTCCCCTCCCACTCCCCCTGCCCGTTGATGACGGCAGCATTCCGTCCCGATACGAGGTGCGCAAAATCCTCTTCCGTCAGGTAAAAAATCCCCTCGTCGAGAGAAAGGGATATTCCCCTGCCGGACCGCCGGGCGATACCTGCCCGGGCCAGTACAGAAACCGGAACCTGCCTCATGATGTCACCGTGATCTCTATGGATCCGCTGACCATGTAAAGGTGGCGTCAGACACGGTTGAAGCCTCGAATCGTAAAAATAAATGAAATTTGAGATCTTTTAGGGGACACCCCCGGTCCCGTTTTCCTGCAGGAAGTATGCGCCGGGGACAGGGGAGACCCGGACGAAGGAATAGAAAAGAGAGCACGAATCCTTTTTCGGAACAGTCAGGAAATGTATCCTGAAAGTTCAATTCAAGCAGTTTAATCCATCTTTTGGATAAAAAATTAGAAAAACTTTATATAGTGGTCAGTGTAACAGAATGAGTGAAACCAGCATGGTCCAGGGCTGGAAAATGCTGATACTCCAATTGATCGTTGCCTGATACTCTCACGCATCAATTGTTCATCCACCTGGATCATGATGGTACTATCCTTCGGGGCAGTATGTCCTGACTGCAGCACACGTGCCGAGACTTCTCGTTTTGCCGCGTGCCATAATGCACCCATGCACCTCATCCGACTGGAATGTCCGGAGAGGAGAAAAATGAGGGGGGAATAAAAAGGGGATGCCCCGGTCATGGTGCGTTTTTGCGAGTCAGGGACCGTGACATGTCGGAAAAGCCCCCTGCCCGCATCACCCGATGAGGATGTAGGCAAGCACCGAGAGGATGAAGACGAGCAGGAGCATGCCTGCACTGATGAACGGGATAAAGATGAGCATCGTGTTGACGGTGCTTGCCATCTGCGTGATCCGGTGAGACCCAAATATCCTGATCCCCTCGCACCATGCCGTGCTCCCTGCAGCCTCCGCAGGGGAGAGGTCCGAAAAGGCTTCGGATAGCGCTTTTTCCACCCACGGGATGATCTCTTCCACCGGCACGTGGAGCCCCACGGGGTTCCTCCCCCGGACCGTGTTGACCACGTGGGAGTCGGTGGTCATCACCTCTGCCTCGTCCACGCGGGAAAGGAGAAAGTCCCTGATTGCCTCCCGGACACCGGCCTCCATGTTGTTTCCGTCAAAGAGCACGTATGCAGTCGTCTGGTTCTGGGTCCTGACAAGGGCAATCTGGATCCCGTTGTCCCCGAAACCCTGTTCCCTCGAGAAGGGAACGCTGACCCGGGCGATGCCCAGTTCCATGGGTTCCCTTGGTTTTCCGGGCATCTCCCCGATCGCCTTCATGCCGGCCCGGTAGTACTCCATGGCGAGCCTCGTTGCAGGAAGGACGTAACTGACGTCTCCGGCCGAACAGTTATGGGCATCGATGAACCCCACGTTCTCGAAGAACCGGTGCCCTTCTCCCATGATGGTCATTCCGATGTTGAAATCGATGTCCTCCGTGCGCTCGGGAGACCGCGTGCTGACGATGAGGAGCGTGGAGTCAAATACCTGGCAGAGGAGGGAGACCGAACCTTCCGAAAACCGCACGGACTTCGACGCAAGCGGCGAGTACCGGAGAGAGCCGCGGGTCTTTCTCACGGCGTCCGCGAGCTTGTCGATCTCTTTTTCCGACACGGGATTGAAGTCGTGGGTAGCGGCCCCGTGGGGGACCATCACCATCTCCTCGAAACCTGCCTGCATCCCCTTCGGGAGGTTCCCCCCTCCGATCTCCCCGACGGGTCCGGGATGGACGTTCGGGATCGTGATCAGGAGACCGCGGTGTCCCTTCCGGGAGAAGAAGATACTGACCTGCGGGACGGTGACCTCCTCCCCGATCTTCTCGAAGTACCCCTCGAGCGCCCGTGAGCCGTCGGTTAAGTGCGCGAGGAACGAGTTGATGAAGTCGAGGCCGCGGACGTGGAAAGCCCGGTATAACGGCCTGTCGATGAGCCAGATCAGGACGATGAAACCGGCACAGAACAGGAGCTGGAGGAGGAGGGAGAGGGGGAGAAAGACCGGTTCCATCACCAGTGCCCCGACGAGGATCCCGGGGAGACTCTGCGTTGCGGAGGGGACGATCATCCTCGTTATCCGGTAGTCGGCGATGGCAACGAGCACGAGCAGCCGCAGCCCGAGGGTGAAGCCGAGCGCGATTGCATACGCAAGGCCGATGAGCGGGCGGGAGATAATAATGCCGCAGAGCACTATCAGCATCCCGAAGACTGCGCAGGAAAGGGCGAGGAGGGCTGACCGGTTCCAGGTCATGGGACGACCGAGGAGGCTCACGAGCGGCTTTGTGAGGAGGAATGCGCACAATGCCGGAACCGTGAAAAGGAGGGTTCCCAGGAAGGGTGTCTCCCCGATCCTCAGGGTGACCGCGTCGAGGATGACCCCGAGGATGCAGAGGATAACGAGGGAAACAGGCCAGGACGGTGCATTGAACAGGTACCGTGCAAGCCTTTCGATCCGCACCTCGCCGCCGACAACGGGCAGGCTCATTCCCGATCCCGCCCTGCCTGGACACTATCCCGGGCAGAAGGTTCCGGGAACGGACCGAAATGTGCGGCGTACCGGTCCCTCACCATCTCCCACGTGGGGAGGTTGGTCTGGCACCCGGGTACCTCGACCGCAAAGGACGCGGTGACGCTGCCAATCCTGCAACAGTCCGGCACGGCATATCCCCTGTCATACGCCGCAAGGAACCCGGCCCGGTACGCATCGCCGGCACCCGTCGGATCCGCCATCTTCACCCTGACAGCAGGGATGTGGACATGGTCCCTGCCCATGAAGAGATCGCTCCCGGCCGCCCCTGCAGTGAAGACCGCGATCGGGACCCGGGCGGAAAGGGCCTCTTTCGTCAGGCCCAGCGTCCTGCACATCCCCTCCACCTCGTGCTGGTTGGCAAAGAGGATCGCAACGCGGGACAGGATCGATTCGAGCTGGTGGGCCGAGTACCTGTGGAGATCCTGCCCGGGGTCAAACGTGCAGAACCGCGCTTTCTGCGCGACGCGGACGTTGAAATCGGGGTCTGCCGTCGCCATGTGGACAAACGGGAGTGCCGGGGCCGGAGCGGTGGCAAAGATCCCCGATGCGCCCCACTCGAAGAACGTTATCTGGTCCCCCTTCTCGTTCGTGAACATGAACGCCGTCGGGGTGTGGGCACCCTCGACGCGGAAGAACTCCTGCCCGATACCGAGAGACTTCTGCCACCTGTCGTAATCGCTCCCGGAAAAGTCGTCGCCCACGGCACTGACAAGGGTACAGGGCACGCCGAGCCTCGCTATCCCTGCCGCGATGTTTGCAGCCCCTCCGCCAAAAAAGACCTTCCTTTCCTCGATCGTGACCGAGCCGTTGGGCGGGGGAAAATCCCTGATACGGCAGATATGGTCGATTGCCGTATGCCCGACGACGTAGATCACAGGGGGCATACCTCCTTGACCTGGAGGGGCACGTCCTTCAAAGCCTTCCCGATGACCGACCGCGCAATCCTGGTCGCATGCTCCGGCGACTCTGCACGAAACACCTTCATCTCGAGCAGGAGACCCACGAGTGCCGTCTTTGCCACCACGAGTGCACTGTTCAGCTCGCCTTCGCAGAACGGGCAGGCGAGCATGCCCACCTCGACGTCCACGTATGCCGCAACCGGGTTGAGACGTTTCCCTGCCTCGGAGATCGCTATGCTGACCGCGTCATCGAGGGAGGAGACGTCTCTCACGATGAATGCACCTTCAAGGATTACGGAATAATCTGGCATCTGCCCACCATCACCATGCATTGGAATGGACGTGTTCTCCCACCGGGAGCCGTTCCGTGAGTCTCCCGGGAGGGTGCCCCCTGCCCACGCAGAGGATTGCCACGGGCCGCACGTGTGCAGGGAGACCGAGCACCGTCCTGACATCTTCCTCGACGAATGCCCCGACCCAGCACGAGTGGAGCCGGCGGGCGTGGGCCGCGAGCATCATGTACGTGCACGCAATCGTTGCATCCTGGAGGGCAAAGAGGATGCCCCTCTCCCCGTACTGTGACATGGATCGCACGTAATTGGCACACACGACGAGGAGCAGGGGCGCATCCCGCACGTGCTCCTGGCCATAGGCTGCATCAGAGAGCTGTTCCCGGATATCCCGCCCGGTGACAAGGACAACGTCCCAGGCCTCGAGGTTGCCCGCACTCGGTGCAGTGCTCGCACAGTCGAGTATGTACGTGATATCGACTTCGGGCACCGGTTCGTCGCGGAACTCCCTGACTGACGAGCGGGAGAGGAGGAACTCGTGGAATTCAGACGAGTCCATGCTCCCCGAGGACCTGCCATGCTGCCTGTGCTGCAGTCGTGACAGCGCTGATCGATTCGCTTATCTTGAGCGATGCTCCGCCGTAGTTGTCACTTTCGACGATGCTGATCGACTCGGAGAGGAGGTTAATGGCTTTCCGGAACTCCTGGGACTCTGTTCCCCTCCACGCAAACTCGAGTTCCGAGCGGACGGCCTCGAGGAGGAGGACGAGCATCCGTTTCCCCCCGGGGCGTTCCTGCTCGGGAAAACCGGCGAGCGCGATGGTCAGCTGGGAGCAGATGATGAGCTCGCTCTTTGCCCTCTCGGCAAACTGGTAATTCCTGATTGCAGCCTTCGGATCCATATTTTTTCTTCCGTGCCGGGATACAATATACTTCTGGAGGGGGAGTGCAATGATCCTCTCCTTTCCCGCTTCTCCCCGCCCGCGGCAGGACACTCCGGGGTATCCCCGGATACCGGGAGAGAAAAATCCTGAATCGTGACTCATAGCAGCATTCCGGAGAACAGGCAGGATTTTTTTTCCCAAGGAGTGTTCTCTTCGGGAACGATAACTGAAAAAAAAGGTTTACCGGGAGGATTTCTGTTTTGCGCCGAGTATCGATGCCTTGGACCGGCGCATGGCCCTTCTCACCATCGGGTTGGCAACGGGTCCCGGTTCGGACGACCGCCCGCGGCCTCCGCCGCGTCCCCCGCGGCCTCCGCGTCCCCCGGAACGACCACGGTAACCCCCCTGTCCTTCACCCGATGCTTCCTCCAGTTTTTTCAGGCTCGCACCGGCCTTGAACCTCTGGTTCGGTCCGGGTTTCTTCACTTCACCCTCCGCCCGGGGTACGAGGCGAATCTGGCCTTTCACTCCCTTTACCTGCGTCCATTGCACGGATCCAGTCTTTCCCATAGACAAACTCCCTATTGAATACGTTCCGGGTTCTTTTAATACTTCCTTTGGATGGAGGAAACGGCCGGTGCCCCCTCATCCCCCGAGGGCGTCCCTGATTGCATCGCGGAGGACCTGCGAGACTTTCTTACCGTCGACTGTCCCCCCGACCTCCTTCATCATGGGCCCCATGAGCGGTCCAAGGGCGGACTGCCCCTTCTCCCGGACGAATGCAATCCTCTCCTGCACCAGCCTGTCGGCAATGGCCCGGAGCTGTGCATCGTCGATGCGTGTTTCGAGGGCGGCAATTGCCAGCGTGACGTCGGTCCCCTGGCATACCGACCGGAGCACCTGGGGGACTGCCTCCTTTGCGAGCCTTCCCTGCGCAACGGCGAGGAGAACGGTCAGGACTGCAGGGTCACCGGGGGTTTTTTGCGGTTCGAGGAGGGCCCCCGTATCCAGCCCGTCGCGCGCGATCTCCTTGACCGTGGCAAGGATTGTCCGGGCTGCCAGCGGCGGTGCAACACCCCTGCGGACGGCTTCCTCGAAGAGCGGGAGGTACTCGGAGTAGACGACCTGCCAGGCAAGAGCCGGGTCGAGCCCGAGCTCACCCGCGAACCGGGCGGCCCGTTTCTCGAGGAGTTCGGGGACCGGGATCGAGTCCCAGTAGTCCCCCGTGATCCGGACGGGAAGGACGTCTGTCTCGGGGTACATCCGTGCAGCGCCCGGCAGCGGCCGCATGTACGATGTATTGCCCCCTTCCTCCATCCGGCGCGTCTCCTCGGGGACACCGGCGAGGGCGAGCCCCGCCCGCCGGATGACCTGGCGGCACGCGCACTCCGCACGCCGGGCATCTGCGGCAACGATGACAACGCAGTCCCCTTCCCGGGCTCCGGTCGCATTCCGGAGGGCTTCGACCTCTTCTGCCGTGATACCGTATGCAGGGAGTTCGTCGGTGTGGAAGATACCCCCGACCCCGCACTTCTTCGCGTAGTCGGAGAACTCGCTCCCGAGACGCCTGCCCGGCTGGATCTCCTCGCCGGCGAGACCGCCAAAGCCGGGCAGCAGGACGGCGAGAATGCAGGGTGCTTTCTTTAAGATCGACGATTTCGTCTTCGAAAAGAGGGACGATACGTCCCGGATTGTGGGGTCAACGCGCGCTCCGCGTGCAAGGAGGCGATCCCGGAGGGAGAGGAGGTTCCTTTGCCTCTGCACCTCTCTCCGCACGACCTCGGCGATCAGGTCAAGCTCCTGGACACCCTTGATCTCGACCCGTGCCCCGCCGGGAATGGAGATGTTGATGTCCTGCCGGATCGTCCCGAGCCCCCTCCGGACCATGCCCGTGGACCGGAGCACCATGCCGATGTACCGTGCGACCTCTGCGACCTCTTCCGGTGTCCGCATGGTGGGCGCAGTCGTGATCTCCACGAGCGGGATTCCCAGCCGGTCGAGGGAGAACGTGTCCCCTTCCACCCTCTGGGCTGCCTCTTCCTCGAGGCATATCGTCTCGATGGGAACGCCTCCCGGCAGGGTGCCGTTCACGGCAACGAGCGCTGTCCGCTGGAAACCGCTCGTGTTCGAGCCGTCGATGACGAGCTTGCGCATCGTGTGGACCTGCGGAACCGGCGTCATCCCGCACATCTTGGCTATCTGGAGGCAGATGAAGAGTGCTTCCCTGTTCAACGGGGCAGGGGGTTCCTCGTCGTTCTCCACGAGGCACGTCGTGTCGTACGTGTAGTAGCAGAACCGCCGGAGGTTCTTCATCTCCTCTTCTGCTGCCCTGTCGATCTCGCCCAGCTCGCTCTCCGTGGCCCGCAGGTACCGGAAGAATTCCCCGTTCCGCTCTTCGAAGGGGCGGAGGACGGGGGGACAGTGGCAGAACAGCTTCTCCCGCGTGTTCAGCTGCTGGTGGATCTCGATCCCGGCTTTCAGGCCCTGCTCTTCGTTTCCCATGCCAGTGACCTCGGCAAATATTCTCCTTTCAGGTTTCTCTGCATCAGTGCACGGGCTTCCTCCCCGTCTTTTGCGTTTCCAAGCACCCACATCAGCTTGACGAGCGCCGTTTCGGGGAGCATGTCCTCGCCCTCGATGACCCCGGCTTTCAGGAGATCCCGGCCCGTGTCGTAGACCCTGTCGCACACCCGGCCATGGAGGCATTGCGACGTCATCACGACCATCGTCCCGCCCTCGATGAGATCCCCAATCACCGGTACCATCCCCGAACTCACGTGTCCCAGTCCCGTCCCGGAGATGACGAGTCCCCTATAGGAGTCAAAGGAACGGAGTGATTCCGGTGGCATACCGGGATAGAACTGGACGAGCGCACACCTCTCCTCGAGCCTGTCATGGAGGGCAGGCTCTTCTTCCCCCCGCCGCGTCGCACCGGGCGAGAGCGTCACCTCCAGGTCCGGGTAACTGACGTACCCGAGAGGGGGGGCACCGAGAGTCCGGAAGGCATCCCTCCGCGACGTGTGCATCTTCCTCACCCGCGTCCCCCGGTGTATCGCACACCGGTCGTCGCTCGTGGTATCGTGCATGACGACAAAGACCCCGGAGAGGTCGCTCACTCCCACGCGTGCGCTGCAGAGCGCGTTCATCTGGTTATCGGAACTCGGGCGGTCTGCAGACCTCTGCGAACCGACGAAGACAACCGGGACCGGCGTGTCGAGCATGAAACTGAGTGCTGCTGCCGAGTACCCCATCGTGTCCGTCCCGTGCGTGACGATCACGCCCCGCGCCCCGTCCCTGATCTCCGCAAAGACTGCCCGGGCCAGTTCGCGCCAGAGGGCAGGGGTCATGTTCTCCGAGAGGATGGTCGAGATCTTCCTCGTCGTGTACCGGGCGATATCGCGGAGCCCCGGGATTGCCCGGAGGATATCTGCAGCATCGAACTGGCTCGTCACGGCACCCGTCCGGTAGTCGATCCTGCTCGCGATCGTGCCACCGGTGGAGATGATGGAGAGCTGCGGGAGGGACGGGTCCTGGCTGACTTCCTTTGTGACCGGCCGGGGAGCCTCGACCCGTTCCAGGAGGGTGCAACCCTCCGGCGGGATCCCGATATTGTAACCGCTGTCGAGTTTCAGGACTGCCATCCCGTCCCTTTCGGTGATGTACGTCCCGGTCCCCGGCTGCCCGCCCAGGGAAAAGGAGACGCGGTCACCCGGAACGAACACGTTCATGCCCCGGCCTCCCGCCGGACGTCGGCAATGAGCCTCCTGACTGCTTCGGAGAGGGCATTCCGTTTCTCGTCGAGGAACCGGGAGTCGCGGTCGAGTACTGCCCTCCTCTCCGAAAGCGACACCTTTACCGCGAAGGGTGACGGGCCACCGGGGGCCCTCCTCCGGTCGACTGCCGCAACCGGGTCGAGGGCCGCGTCTATCTCCTGCTGTGTCAGCCCGAGGTCAGAGAGTGGCGAAAAACCCTCCTCGCGGGCGACGCGGTCCAGCGTTGCGAGGTCAAGGCTCCCCTTCGAGACCGCCCTGCCCACCAGTGTGTGGGCCGTGCGAAACGCCATCCCGTACTTCTGGACGAGGAGATCCGCGAGATCCGTGGCAGTGGAATACCCCCTGCCTGCCTCCGCTGCCATCTCTTCCGTGTTGAAGGATGCCGAGGAGAGCATATCGGCGAGGATCCTCGTGCTGTGCTTTGCATCACGGATACCCCGGAGGAGTGCCGGGGTCAGTTCCTGGAGGTCGCGGTTGTAGCTCATCGGGAGCCCCTTCATGATGGCCTGGGCCGCAACTGCCGCCCCGAGCACCGACCCGGCCTTTGCCCGCATCACTTCGGCACTGTCCGGGTTCTTCTTCTGCGGCATGATCGAGCTCGTCGAGCAGAAAGCATCGTCCAGTTCCACGAAGCGGACGAAACGGGAACTCCACAGCACCAGTTCCTCGCAGAGGCGGCTTGCATGGGTCATCAGGATGGAAAGGTCAGACAGGACTTCGAGTGCGAAGTCGCGGGACGCAACAGCGTCCATCGTGTTATCGAGGATGCCGTCGAACCCAAGCAGCGATGCCACGAGTTCCCGGTCGACGGGATAACTCGTCGAGGCAAATGCGGCAGCCCCGAGGGGACACCTGTTTGTCCGGGAATAGGCCCCGCACAGCCTCTCGAAGTCGCGGGCAAATGCTGCCTCGTGCGCGAGGAGGTGATGGGCAAGCGTCGTGGGCTGGGCATGCTGGAGGTGCGTAAAGCCCGGCATGACGGTCCCGGTATGGTCACCGGCAAGGTCGAGGAGGATACCGCGGAGGCTGACCAGGATTGCGAGCTGGCGGGCGATATCCTCGCGGACCCTCATCCGGATGCAGGTCGCCACCTCGTCGTTGCGCGACCTCCCGATGTGGAGGCGCCCCCCGGCATCCTCGCCGATGGAAGAGACCAGGTACGACTCGATCCCGGCATGGATATCCTCGAACCGGTCGTCGAAGACAAAATCCGGTATCCCGTTATCGTAGAGCCCGAGGAGGGCCCCGAGAAGCTGCTTTGCGGTCTCTTTTCCGATAATGTTCTTTTTTGCGAGCATCAGGACATGGGCCATGTCCACGAGGATATCTGCATCCGCTATGCAGCGGTCCGCATCCATCGACGAGAGGAAATGCATCATCTCGCCGCTCCTTTCCCCTTTTAACCGTCCCCTCCGGACCACGTCCTCTGTCTTCCTCTCCATATCTCTTCTTACATAGGGGAAAGCAGGAGATTAAATCCATGCCTTCCGCGCGGCAAGTTCGATTGCCCTCTGGACGGAATCCCGCGGGATGATGGTTGCGACCGGGACGTTGACGATCTGCTCGATGACGCTGCTGACGATGGGGGCACACACGATGGCGATTGCGCCTTCCCTCTCGGCGCGGAGGGCACTGATGATGGCCTCTTCCATGGTGTGGACAGGGTATTCCCGGACCCTGACACGCCTGTTATCCACGACCGCGTTTCTCTCCTGGACAACGTCGAGGACGGGTCGTGCCGCGATGAGTCCGATGAACTCGCCGTCCGGCAACCGCGTCACTCTCCTCATCGCGTTGACAATCGCCCGGAGGGTGGAGAGATTGGGGGATCTCTGCCCGTGCACGATCTTGTAGAGCGAGCTGGGCGCAATCCCGCTTGCCTCCGAGAGTTCCTTCACGCTGATGCGCAGGTCTCTCTTCATGACGTCGCGCAGGACGAGCGAGAATTCCTCGTCGGACACGAGTGCCGCCCTGATGACCTTCTCAACCGGGTCTGCAATCATGCACTGGTCTTCCTCCCGGCCACACGGCCCTGTGCCCCTTTGTCATAATCTGCCATGGTTTTTTCACTTTTGTCCATAAATATTATCCATTAGAGAAATATTTTCTGGATAATTATCCTTTCTGGCTAATCATTTTGTTGTTTCCGGAGAATTTAAAAGGTTCTGCCNCCACAGTGTATTCCATGAAACTCGATCCTCTGCNCCTTGTGGCAGGCCTCCTCGTCTGCACTCTCCTCTTTGCAGGTTGCACGACGACCACGACGCCCCCGCCGGCAACGTCCGGTGGCACTGTGATCCTCACGTACACCAAGGGAACAGGGCCCATGCCCACGCTCCTTGGGACGGACCAGATCGACGGGTACATCGCCTGGCAGCCGTTCGTCGAGGTGGCACCCCTCGCCCGCATCGGGAAAGTCCTCGTCTACTCCGGTGACATGCCGCCGGAGGGCCGGTGGAAGAACCATCCCTGCTGCGTCTTCACCGCGACCTCGGACGCCATTTCAGGCAGCCCGGACATGACGAATGCCCTGACCGCGGCCCTCGTCCTCTCGACACGGTACCTCGGTGACCACCCGGACGAGAGTGCCGAGATAGTAGCCGACTGGCTCGCGGGCAAGGGCAATTTCACCTACGGGGATATCTCCGTCTCCTCGGTGGAAGTCCTCCAGCGGGCGTTCCCGACCGTGAAGTTCGTCAACGAGCCAACGGATGCATGGAAGAAGTCCAACCTCGAGTTCGTGTATGCCCAGCGGGAACTGGGTGTCCTTACCGGTTCCCTGAAGAATTCCACCGATGCCGAAACCCTCTCCCTGCTGTTTGATTCAAAGCCCTACGATGAGGCAAAGGCGATGATCGACGCGGGCAGGATCACGACCCCCACTCCCGCAAAGGATCCCGTCGGTATCGGGTACCTCATGTCGGATCACCATGCCGCACTCTTCGTTGCCATCAAGAAGTGGCAGTACTTCAACGACACCTACGGCATCTGCATTAAGCCCCGGGACACGACGGCATCCCGCCCGGACGTTGCAGACCTCATCGTGAACGGCCAGAAAGTTGCCGAACTGAAACTCGTTCCGGGCGACGCGGGACCGCAGCTGATGCAGCTGATGGCCACGGGTAACATCCGGTACGCTCTCGTCGGAAACCCGCCTGCCATTGCAGCGGCAGACAAGGGCACCCCCGTCAAAATCATCATGGCCCTCAACGGGGAAGGATCCGGGGTTGTCGTCAGCAACGGTTCACCGGCAAAGGACTGGGCTGGTTTCGTTGCCTGGGCAAACGAGAGGTCTGCTGCTGGCAAGCCCGTCAGGATCGCCGCACCCGGGAAGGGATCCATCCAGGACGTCCTGATGCGGTACGCGCTTGAAGCAAGCGGTTTATCTGTCAGGGAAGGGTAACCTAAGGGGATAATGAGGTATCAGCGGGTCCTCCTCCCCATCATTCTTGTGGTGGCATGGGAAATTGCTGCCCTTGCCATTAACAACCCCTTCATTCTGCCATCTCTCGAAACCGTGGTCCCCATCCTCATCAACCCCTTTTCCGCCTCTTTTACACTCGGGACCGGGAGCCTTGCCGAAAACGCTGCAATCAGCATCGAACGCGTGGGTCTTGGGTTTCTCCTCGCGACGGCGATCGCGATACCCCTCGGCGTCCTGATGGGGAGGTCGCGGGCCCTCAACGACTTCTTCGACTCGCTCATCGAGATCCTCCGCCCCATCCCGCCGCTTGCGTGGGTCCCCCTCGCCCTCGCATGGTTCAAGATAGGTCTGACATCCATCGTGTTCATCATCTTCATCGGCGCTTTCTTCCCGATCCTCCTCAACACCATCGACGGGGTGAAGGGTGTCAAGAAGACATGGATCGAGGTGGCGACCACGCTCGGGGCAAGCGAGCGCCAGGTCCTCCTCAAGGTCGTCCTGCCGGGTGCAGCCCCGACCGTGTGGACAGGGCTCCGGGTGGGTTTTGGTATCGCCTGGATGTGCGTTGTCGCAGCCGAGTGGCTCCCGGGGATATCGCAGGGACTGGGGTACCTCATCCTCTATGCCTACAACTTCGGCCAGACCAACCTCATCATCGCCGGGATGGTCGTGATCGGGCTCATCGGGCTTGCTATCGACCTGGTCTTCAAGAAGGTCGAGAAGAAATGGTTCTCGTGGCGGGGGCTCGAGCGATGACGGCACATGCATGTGCAGGAGGTCGCTGGTAACGATGGCACTCGTACTCGACAGCATCTCGAAATCGTTCTCCCTTGCCGATGGTTCGATGGTGGATGCCCTCTCCGGCATCTCGCTTGCGGTCGCGGACAGCGAGTTCGTCTCGGTCCTCGGCCCGTCGGGGTGCGGGAAGACGACGCTGCTCCGGATCGTCGCAGGGCTCGAGACCCCGACGAGCGGGACGATTACTCTCGATGGCGAGAGGATCGCGGGGCCGAGCCCGCGGATGGCGATGATATTCCAGGAGTACTCGCTCTACCCGTGGCGGACCGTCATCGACAACATCGAGTTCGGGCTCGAGATTCGCGGGATGACATGGGAAGAGAGGAAGAAGAGGGCAATTGAGTACCTCGACCTCGTGGGCCTCCGGGACTTTGCCGGGAGGTTCCCGTACGAGCTTTCCGGGGGGATGCGCCAGCGTGTCGCCGTCGCCCGGGCGCTCGCCATCGATCCTGCCATCCTCCTCATGGACGAACCGTTCGGCGCACTCGATGCCCAGACCCGCAACAGGCTCCAGCGCGAGCTGCTCGATATCTGGGAAAAGACACGAAAGACCGTGCTCTTCGTCACCCACAGCGTCGACGAGGCCGTGTACCTCTCCGACAGGATCGTGGTCCTGACGCCCCGGCCCGGGCGAATCAGGGAGATCGTGCCGATCGGGCTTCCGCGCCCGCGGGAGAGGACCGACGTTGAATTCGCACGTATCCGCCGCTATGTCCTCGACCATGTCGAAAACATGGCAGACACCCGGTAAGGTTTAATAGCGGCGGTCTCCATTTTATAAAGCACAGACAGGGACCAGGAGACAGGAAAAATGGTACGAAAACCAGGAAAGATGTACCGGAACCTCGCAAAGAAGGCATACACGCGCAAGGAATACATGGGAGGCATTCCGGGCAGCAAGGTCGTCCAGTTCGACATGGGGAACCTGACAGACGAGTTCCCGGTGCAGCTCTCCCTCGCAGTGGAAGAGGGCTGCCAGATCAGGCACACGGCACTCGAGGCTGCACGTATCAGCATCAACAGGCGATTAATCAAGGACGTCGGGAGGATGAACTACCGTCTCAAGCTCCGCGTCTATCCCCACCACGTGCTCCGCGAGAACAAGCAGGCAACGGGTGCGGGCGCGGACCGTGTCTCCGAGGGGATGCGCCTTGCCTTCGGGAAGGCAGTCGGGACGGCGGCACGGGTCATGCCGGGCCAGGAAGTCTTCTCGGTCTACACGACACCGCAGTTCCTGGACAAGGCAAAGGAGGCACTCCGCTCGGGAAGCCACAAGCTCCCGTCGCCAACCCGGATCATCATCCGGGAGTTGCCTGTTTCAAAGGCCCCTGCAGCAGAACAGGCATAATACTCCTTTTTTTCAAGGCCGTTTTCAAAGGATCAGCTGTCCCTTTTTCCGGGTAACCGGGGGACTCATTCGTGCGTCCCGGGAGATCTTTCCCCTCGGCAGGCAACTGTACCTTTTCCCTCCGGGACGGGAGAAGAAGGCATCCGGAAACCGGGCAAAAATCACTTCCAGCCGCAAACTGCTCCAATCCTCCGCCCGGGTGCATGACGGGACAGCGGTTTTTCCCAAAAACCCCTATCACAATGTATATTCCTTTTTATCGACACAATTATTGCAATATGATCCCTTCCCCGGACGATGCGCTCTGTGCAGCCCTGACCCGTGCCACCTGCAGGGCACTCGAGCAGGCAGAGATCTTCCTTCCCCCGGACGTTGTCCGGGCACTGGAAGCGGCACGGGACAGGGAGACGAGCGGGATTGCCCGCGGGGAGATAGAAAACATCCTCTCCAACATCCGGATGGCCGAATCCCTCCGGGTCCCCATCTGCCAGGATACAGGTGTCCCGGTCATCTACCTGACGCTCCCTCCCGGAATCCCCCTCTCGGGCACGCTCCTTGATGCAGTTGCCGAAGGCGTCCGGCTCGCGACGCGGACAATCCCCCTGCGCCCCAACGTCGTCGATCCCCTCACCCGGAAGAACACCGGGGACAATACCGGGCCGGGCATGCCCGCCGTCCACGTCAGGCACGGGGAAAGATTGACCGTAACCGCCCTTCCGAAGGGGGCCGGCGCCGAGAACATGTCACGCGTTGCCATGATGCTCCCGACCGACACGGGAAATGTCGCCCGGTTCGTGGCCGAGACCATGCTCATTGCCGGGGGAAAACCGTGCCCGCCGGTCGTCCTCGGCGTTGGCATCGGGGGAACGTTCGACGGGGCCGCGGCAGCAGCGAAGGAGGCACTCCTCGACCCCATCGATACCATGACGGAGTACGAGCGCGGGCTCCTGGACGCCGTCAACGACCTCTGCATCGGGCCCATGGGCCTTGGAGGAAAGACAACGGCACTCGCCGTCAAGGTGAAGGGTGCCGGGTGCCACACGGCCTCCCTCCCGGTCGCCGTGAACGTCCAGTGCTGGGCGTGCAGGAGGGCAACGGTGGAGGTGGAGTGGTGACGCGGATAGACCTCTCCACCCCCCTCTCCCACGAGGTCCTGATGCTGCGGGCAGGCGACCACGTCACGCTCTCCGGGACCGTCTACACCGCCCGCGACGAGGCACACCTCCGGATGCGGGAGGAGGGCATCCCCTTCGACCCGCACGGGGCTGCCATCTACCACTGCGGCCCCGTCATCCACGAGGGAAAGATCATCGCCGCGGGCCCCACGACCTCGGCACGCATGAACGCACTCTCGGGATTCCTCCTCGAGCAGGGTGTCCGGGCCCTGATCGGGAAAGGGGGCATGAGCCGGCAGGTCGCGGACCAGATGAAGGGCCGGGCGGTATACCTCGCGTTCACGGGCGGGTGTGCAGCGCTCGCTGCGTCCCGGATGACACTCCGCCGCGTCTTTTTCGAGGACCTCGGGATGGCCGAGGCCGTGTACGAGATTGATCTCGACCACCTCCCGCTCGTCGTCGGTATCGATGCGGCCGGAAACGACCTCTTCGAGGGAGTGAACAGGAACGCCCAGGCCAGGTTCAAGAAGAGGTTTTCCCTCTCCCGGGAGGCCGTGCCATGAAACTGGTCATCGACGAGAAGCGCTGCAAGGGCTGCAACCTCTGCACGATGGTCTGCCCCTACAAAATTTACAAGCCCGGAAAGAAGCCCAACGAGAGGGGTATCGTCGTGCCCGAACTCGACAGGCCCGAACGGTGCCCGAACTGCCGCCTGCAGGCGCTCTACGGGAGGACCCTGTGCGGCATGTGCCAGATGATCTGCCCTGACCAGGCCATCTCTTGGGTCGACGAAAAACCCGGGGAGAAGAAGAAGGTGGCGATAGAGTTTTGACACGGATCGAGTTCATGCAGGGGAACGTTGCCTGTGCAGAAGGGGCACTGGCAGCAGGGTGCAGTTTCTTTGCCGGTTATCCCATCACGCCGTCGACCGAGATCGCCGAGCACATGGCCGCCCGACTCCCGAAGAAGGGGGGCGTCTTCATCCAGATGGAGGACGAACTGGCAAGCATTGCAGCCGTGATCGGGGCCGCATGGACCGGCGCCCGCGCAATGACCGCGACCAGCGGGCCAGGGTTCTCCCTCATGATGGAAAACATCGGGTTTGCCGCGATGACCGAGACCCCCTGCGTCATCGTGAACATCCAGCGGGGCGGGCCCTCCACCGGGCAGCCCACGATGTCAGCCCAGGCTGACATGATGCAGTGCCGGTTCGGGTCCCACGGTGATTACAGCATCATCGCCCTCTCCCCGGCAAGCGTCCAGGAGATGTACGAACTCTCTGCCGAGGCCTTCAACCTTGCCGACCGGTTCCGGGTCCCGGTATTCCTCATGGCCGACGAGATCATCGGGCACCTGCGCGAAAGGATCGAGATCCCTGACTCTGTCCAAAAGACAGAGAGAAAACCGCTTCCGCCGGGAGAACTGCCGTTCCACCCGGGCGATGACCTCGTCCCCGGCTTCCCCCGGTTCGGGACCGGCCACGGCGTCCACGTGACAGGGCTCACCCACGACGAGAGGGGATACCCCTGTGCGACAAACCCCAAGGTCCACGAGGAACTGGTCAGGAGGCTCGTCGAGAAGGTCGAGTCAAAAAGGCACGAGATCGCCGACTACAGGGTCACGAACCCGGATGCCGAGCTCGTCTTTGTCACCTACGGGTCTCCCGCACGCTCCGTGGAGCAGGTTCTCCACGACAACCCGGAGAAGACGATCGGGCACCTCCGCTTCAGGATCGTGTGGCCTTTCCCCGAGAACGCACTCCGGGAATTCCCCAACGCCCGTGCTTTCCTCGTCCCCGAACAGAACCTCGGGCAGATGGCACGCGAAATCGAGAGGCACACGTCAGTCCCGGTCATCCGGCTGCCGCGGTTTGGCGGCGCCCTCCACACGCCCGAAGAACTGGTCTCAGCGCTGGAGGGACTGGCGTGACCTACACCGACTGGCTCCGGGCCGACCGGCTCCCCCACATCTACTGCGCAGGGTGCGGAAACGGGACCGTGATCAACTGCACGCTGAACGCCGTCGTGCAGGCGGGCTTGAAGAAGGAGGAGACCGTCTTTGTCTCGGGTATCGGGTGTTCCTCCCGGGCCCCCGGGTACATCGTGACCGATTCCCTCCACACGACGCACGGGCGGGCCCTTGCATTCGCAACCGGCATCAAGATGGCCAATCCCGCCCTTTCCGTCGTCGTCTTCACGGGCGACGGCGACCTCGCCGCGATCGGGGGGAACCACTTCATCCACGCCTGCCGGAGGAACATCGATCTCACCGTCATCTGCATGAACAACATGATCTACGGGATGACCGGGGGGCAGGGGAGCCCGACCACGCCCCGGATGGCCCTCTCGACGACGACGCCGTACGGGTCTGCCGAACCCGCCTTCGACCTCTGCGAACTTGCGATTGCTGCCGGTGCCAATTACGTCTCGCGGTGGACATCGTACCACGTGAAAGAACTGACGCGGGCGATCCTCGCCGGGCTGCGGACGCCGGGACTCTCCTTCATCGAGGCAATGGTCCAGTGCCCGACAAACTTTGGCAGGCGCAACCGATACCGCCAGCCCCTCGACCAGGTCGAATACTTCAAGGCCCACGGGATGCTGGTTGAAAAAGTCCGCCGGATGCAGGAGGAGGGGCGGGAAATCCCGCCGGATACAATCGTGCTCGGCGAGCTTGCCCGGCGGAACCGGCCGGCCATGGGGGTAAAGCCATGAGGCACGAGGTCAGGTTCTCGGGTTTCGGGGGCCAGGGCATCATCCTCTCGGCCGTGATCCTCGGGAGGGCTGCCGTGATGTACGACGGGAACTATGCCGTGCAGACCCAGGTCTACGGCCCGGAGGCACGCGGCGGCGCCTCGATGAGCTCGGTGATCATCGATGACGCTCCCATCCTCTACCCCAAGGTCAGGGACCCTGACATCCTCGTGATCATGTCGCAGGAGGGTTTCGAGAAGTACGGTGCCAATGCAGCCGAAAGCGCGTTCATGATCCTCGACTCCTCCCTCGTCCGGTCCCGTCCCCGGTGCCGGTACCTCGGGATACCGGCAATGACCGAGGCAAAGAACACTCTCGGGAGGGAGATCGTCGCAAACATCGTGATGCTCGGGGCACTCGTCCGGGCAACGGGGATCGTGCGGGAGGAGTCACTCGAGAAGGCAATCCTCGACAGCGTCCCGAAGGGGACCGAATCGCTCAACGTCAGGGCAATGAAACGCGGAATGGAACTTGCATCAGGGGAGAAGGGACAATGAAACTCCTGGAACACGAGGCACGAAAGATATTCGCAGAGCATGGCATCCCGGTGCCGGCGGGATCCGTCATCAGGTCGCCCGGGGAACTTGCCACAGTCATGGACACGCTCGGGGACCGGATCGTCCTGAAAGCACAGGTCGAGGTCGGCGGGCGCGGAAAGAAGGGCGGGGTGCTCGTCGCCGACCGGTCGAACGCGCAGGAACTCGCATCGAGACTCTTTTCAATGGAGATCGGGGGAATACCCGTCAGGGAAGTCCTGGCCGTCGAGTACCTGGACATCCGGCACGAGTATTACCTCTCCATCTCGGTCGACCGCTCCAGGAAATGCGCCCTCATCCTCTTTTCAGACCAGGGCGGCGTCGACATCGAATCGCTTGCCCGCGATCGCCCGGACGCGCTCCGCCGGGCTGCCATCCCCGTCCTGATGGACCGCGTGCCCCCCTTCATGATCCGCGACCTCCTGTCGGGGGCGCCTGCAGAGATAGGGGACGTCATCAACAGGCTCTACTCGGTATTCTGCAGGAAAGACGCCCTCCTCGCAGAGATTAACCCCCTCGTCATGACGCCAGCCGGGCTCTATGCGGCCGATGCAAAGCTCGTGATCGATGACAACGCCCTCCGGCGGCAGGGGATCGCCCAGAACCGTGACCTGACCGAGAGGGAGAGGGAGGCCGAGAAGCACGGGTTCTCCTACGTCGAGCTGAAAGGCGACATCGGTGTCATCGGCAACGGTGCAGGCCTGACCATGGCCACGCTCGACCTCATCCAGTATTACGACGGGTCGGCTGCAAACTTCCTCGACGTCGGAGGGGGCGCCGACCAGGAGAGGGTGATGCATGCCGTCAGGCTGGTCGCGGCCGACCCCTCGGTCAGGGTGATCGTCGTCAACCTCCTCGGGGGCATCACCCGGTGCGACGAGGTCGCACGGGGAATCATCGCGGCCGGCGTCTCCCAGCCCGTCATCGTCCGGCTTGCAGGCACGAACGAGAAAGAGGGGCGCGAGATCCTGCGTTCCTCGGGATACCAGATGCTCGACAGCATGGAAGAGGCAGTCAGGGCTGCAGTGGAGGCGACACGATGATCTACGCTGATAAGGACTGTGGCGTGATCGTGACGGGGGCGACCGGGAAACAGGGCGTCTTCCACATCAGCCTCATGAACAGCTACGCCCGCGAGGTCGGGGGACGGGGCGTCGTTGCCGGTGTCACCCCCGGGAAAGGGGGTCAGGAGGTCGCCGGTGTCCCGGTCTTCAACAGCATCAGGGAGGCGCTGCGCGAGCACGACGCTACCGTGAGCGTCATTTTCGTTCCCGCCGCTGCTGCTGCCGATTCCATCATGGAGTCGGCGAGTGCGGGGATGTCCCTTGCGGTAGCCATCACCGAGCACATCCCCGTCCACGACACCATGAAGGCCATCGCCTTTGCACACCTCCACGACTGTGCCGTCATCGGGCCCAACTGCCCCGGTCTCCTCTCCCCGGGCGCAATCAAGCTCGGGATCATGCCCGTCCACCTCTCCATGCGCGGCCACGTGGGAGTCATCTCCCGGAGCGGCACGCTCACCTACGAGATCGTGGACCAGCTGACGCGGGCGGGCCTCGGGCAGAGCACCATCGTCGGGATCGGGGGTGACCCAGTCATCGGGCAGACGTTTACCGATGTCCTCCGCCGGTTCGAGGAGGACGACCAGACAAGGGCAGTCGTCATCATCGGGGAGGTCGGCGGCTCGCTCGAGGAGGAAGGGGCGAAGTCAACCGACCTCCCGGTTGCCGCCTACATCGCCGGCGTCTCGGCCCCGCCCGAGAAACGGATGGGTCACGCCGGGGCAATCATCGAGGGGGGAGAGGGCGATGCCCGGTCGAAGATCGAGCGGTTGCAGAAGATGGGCGTCCCGGTTGCACGGCGGCCATCCGAGATCCCCCGGCTGATCCGGGAACTCCTCTGATACCGCGGACCCGGGGTCAGGGTCCCCCACCCCCCCCTTTTTAAAAAAACCATTTAACCTCCTGGTTACCACCACATGTGTACCTAACTGATGGGAGGAACGATGACCGAATACCAGACAGGAGAGGGTGACCCGTTCGGGGAGGACGAGGTACTGACCGGGCCGGCACGCTACTTAAGACCCGGCGAGGAACTGCTCGTCTATACACCCGGGATCCAGATCAAGAAGTTCCGGTTCGACGCATACCTGACAGATACGAGGCTCTTTCTCACGGATCCGGGAGAGAAGGCCGCCGGGGTGACGGCCAAGGAGATTCCCCGCGAGTCGATCATCGACAGCTACATCGAACACTCCCCCGCACAGGAACCCATTCTCGTCCTCTCGATCCGGACCGGTGAAGACGATGTCCGGACCATGAAGATGACATTTGTCCACACGGGAAAAGACAGGGTCAGCGAAGCCGAGGAGTGGATGCACCTCATCAAACACGGCGGGCCTGTACCGGGGGCCGCGGCAGCACCTGCCGCCGGGATCACGAAAGAGCCTGCACCCCCGCTCTCGCCCGAGGCACGCGCACTCTCGGAGACTATGGTCTTTCCTCCACCCCCTCCACCACAACGGGACATTCCCCCTGCCCCGCGGCAGGCACCTGCCCGGGAAAGGTCCGCGTCCGTCCCGCCACCTCCCCCGTCTCGCCCGCCGGCACAGTCCGCCGGGTCCACGACGCAGATCCAGTTCTGTTACCATTGCGGGCACCGGATCCCGCCGGTAGCAAACTTCTGCCCGTACTGCGGGACCCGCATGGTAACCCCGGCGGGGCACGGGGGATCACCTGCTCCCCTCGCACCGCGGGCGGGTGCCCCTGCAGAGCCTGTACCGGAGAAAAAGGAGAAGAAAGGGAGAATCTGGAACATCTTCCGGCGGAAGAAATCCGAACCCTGACCCTCTTTTCACCCTGCCCTCACTTTTCAAAAACCGCGTGCCGCACGCTTCCCGGCTCCCCTTGTCCCGCGCGACTGTCCCGGGGCGTATTTACTCGGAAAGGAATGATTATGTGTCTCCCCGTCATTTTTATACTGGTTACGCATCCGGTTACCGAGGGATACAATTGAAGAGAAATATCAGGGTCGAGGAACTGCACCAGATCCCGCTGGAACGCCAGGAGATCGAACTCGTCGAGAGAAAATGCCTGGGTCACCCCGACAGTCTCGCAGACGGCATTGCCGAGTCCATCAGCAGGGCGCTCTCCCTTGCATACCTCGAGGAGTGCGGTGCCATCCTGCACCACAACACGGACCAGGGAGAGATCGTGGCAGGGGAGTCCCAGCCGAAATACGGGGGAGGCAAAGTCATCCGCCCCATCTACATCCTCATCGACGGGAGGGCCACCAAGCAGTTCAACGGGATCAGCATCCCGACAGATGCCATCGCCGTCGAGGCAGCACGCAATTACCTGCGCAAAACCCTGACAAACCTCAACCTCGAGCGGGACATCATCGTCGACTGCCGGCTCGGCACCGGGTCCACCGACCTCCGCGAGGTCTTCAAGCCGTGCCAGAACACCCCCCCGCGGGCCAACGATACCTCCTTTGGTGTGGGCCACGCCCCGTTCTCCGAGACCGAGACGATCATCCTTGCCGTCAGTGACTACATCGACCAGACGCTCCGGCCAAAATACCCTGTTATCGGGCAGGACATCAAGATCATGGGGCTCCGGGAAGGAAACACGATCACCCTCACCCTTGCCTGTGCCATGGTCGACAAATACTGTGCGGGGCTTGCCGAGTACATCGAGTTCAAGGACAAGATACAGGAAGAGGCCCTCGCCGTGGCAAGGAAGTACACGCCGCGCAAGGTCCGCGTGGCAGTCAACACCGCCGACGATATCGACAGCGGCAGCGTTTACCTGACCGTCACCGGGACTTCTGCCGAGATGGGAGACGACGGGTCGGTCGGCCGCGGTAACCGGTGCAACGGCCTGATCACCCCGAACCGCCCCATGAGCATGGAAGCCACGAGCGGCAAGAACCCGATCAACCACATCGGCAAGATATACAACATCCTCTCGACGCAGCTTGCCCAGGAGTGCGTCCGGTCCGTCGACGGCATCGAGGAGATCTACATCCGGCTCCTCTCCCAGATCGGAAAGCCAATCGACCAGCCGCTGGTCGCAAGCGTCCAGGTCCTGCCCAAGCCCGAATTCGAGCTGAAGGCGATCAGGCCCGATATCGAGGCAATCATCGATCACGGGCTTGCCGAGGTCACCTGCATCACAGAGAAGATCATCCGTGGCGAGATCAAGACGTTCTGAGCCGGGCAGGAAACCCCCGGTCCCGGCCGGCGGTCCCCTCGTCCGCCTGGCCATCCCGAACAAGGGACGGATATCAGCCCCCGTCCTCGAGCTCCTCGAAAAGAGCGGGCTCCACCTCGACGAGGGCCCGGAACGGCGTCTCGTCGCCCGCACGCCCGATCCGCAGGTCGAAGTCCTCTTCGCACGCCCCGTGGATATCCCGGAGTATGTCAACCTCGGGGCTGCCGACCTTGGGATCACGGGGCACGACATGGTCACCGAGCGGCGTGCGGATGTTGCCGAACTCCTCGACCTGGGATTTGGAAGCGCAAACCTCGTCCTCGCCGTCCGGGAAGAGTCCCCGTTTTACTCTTCCCGCGATCTTGCGGGCGCCCGCGTGGCAACCGAGTTCCCTGTCATTGCCGGGGACTACTTCGAAAAGAAGGATATCCCCGTCACCCTCGTCCCCGTCGGCGGGGCCTGCGAGGCAACCCCGTACCTCGGCATCGCTGATGCAATCGTCGACCTCTCGAGTTCGGGAAATACGCTTCGTTCCAACCGCCTGAGAGTCATCGACCACGTGCTTGCGACGAGCACCGTCCTGATCGCAAACCGCCGTTCCCTGGAGACGAAGAAGACCAAGATAGAGGAGATCTGTGTCGCGCTCGAGAGCGTGATCCGGGCCAGGGGCCAGTGCTACCTCATGATGAACGCCCCGAGATCCCACGTTGCCGAGATCTCCTCCATCCTGCCGGGACTCTCGGGCCCGACCGTGATGGAGGTTGCATCGAGAGAGGACATGGTCGCCATCCATGCCGTTGTCGCCGAAGAAAGGGTCTACCAGCTCATCCACCTCCTCAAGAGGGCCGGTGCCCGCGACATCCTCGTGATGTCGATCGAGAGGATGATCCCCTGATATGCGCGTCTTTCCTGCTGTCGATATCCTGGGCGGAAACTGCGTCCAGCTCGTGCAGGGGAGGCGCGAGTCTGCAACGGTCTTCGGGGACCCGCTGGCCTGTGCCCAAAAGTGGCTTTCCCGTGGCGCAGACTGCCTCCACGTCGTGAACCTCGACGGGGCATTCGGCCGGTCGCAGGAAAACGTCCACCATATCCGGAAGATCATCCGGGAGACCGGCGTCGAGGTCCAGCTCGGGGGCGGGATACGCTCGTTCGAAGATGCGGCATCGTGGCTCGATCTGGGCGTCTTCCGCGTCATCCTCGGCACACTCGCAACGAAGGACCCTGCAGTCCTCGGGAGACTTTCCCGGGAGTATGGCAGGGACCGGGTGATGGCAGGCCTCGATGCCCGGCAGGGCCAGGTCACGGTCGAGGGCTGGCAGAAGAGTGCCGGTGACTACCTCGACTGGGCGGTGCGGTTCGAGGAATGCGGTGCAGGGTCTCTCCTCTTCACGAACGTCGACGTGGAAGGTCTCGAGAAGGGTATCGACCCCCGGCCGGTCGGGGCCCTCCTGAAGAGGACACGCCTCCCCGTCACCGTGGCGGGAGGTATAACAACGATCAGCGATATACGTCTCTTAAAGGATCTCGGGGCGCACGCCGTTGTCCTGGGATCGGCCCTGTACAGCGGGAAGCTGGACCTGGCGCAGGCAATGGAGGCTGCACGATGAGGAGAGCAGAGGTGATTCGGGAGACGAACGAGACACGCATAGCGCTCGAGCTCGACCTGGACGACCCCGGCAGCGGGGAGATCGCGACCGGTATTGCGTTTTTTGACCACATGCTGACCTCGATGGCCCGTCACGGGCACTTTTTCCTCTCCTGCCGGGCCAAGGGTGACCTCGATGTTGACGCCCACCACACGATCGAGGACACGGGCATCGTGCTCGGGCAGGCGTTCCGGCAGGCAATCGGGGACGGGAAGGGGATCGTCCGGTTCGCCCATGCCCTCATCCCCATGGACGAGGCGCTCGCCTGTGCTGCCCTTGACTGCGGGGGGAGGGGCTACCTCGTCTTCAAAGGCGAATTTTCCCATCAGAAGGTCGGCGGCGTGGAAAGGGAGATATTCGAGCATTTCTTCTACAGCGTCTGCATCCGCGGGGGGATCACCGCGAACCTCTCCATGGAGGGAAAAAACGACCACCACAAGTGCGAGGCCCTCTTCAAGGCGTTCGGTATCGCCCTCGGGCAGGCGACGCGGACCGGGCCCTGGCCACAAACGATCCCGAGCACGAAGGGCTCTCTGTAACGGCGTGAAAAACCAGCCCGGAACCCTGCCGGGCACGGGGATGTGCCGGACATATTTTTCGCTCTTTTTCCCTTTTTTGTGCCCGGAACAGGATCACATTTATCCCCTCCCGTTACCATCCCATCCATCATGCCATGCTTTATCATTCTTGGAAAACTGAGCGAGAGGGCCCTGGGGAGAATGAAGGAGGCAAAGGACCGGGACACCCAGATCAAAAAAGTCATCGGGGATGCCGGGGGAACGCTTGTCTCCCACTACTACACCATCGGCCGCTACGATGTCGTGATGACGATCAATCTGCCCAACGAGGAGATACTCGCAAAGGTGCTTATCGGCATTGGAAAATTCGGAACGGTCAGCACGGAAACGATGACTGCCCTCCTGCCGGAACAGATGTACCGGATGGCAACCGGGACGTGAGGGGTCTTTGGGAATCAGTCACTCACTCATCTCAAAAACCAATTATTCCGTAAATCTCCTCCCTCTCCGGACCAAACAACAGGATCTCACTACGAGGGAGGGGGCATACATTAATCAACCGCCACGTTCTCCGGTCTGCTCCCTCCTGCCTCCCCGTGGTGAAAACCTGTCAGGCGGGCGCTGAAATGTAACTGACTGCATTCCCGGCTGGAGATAACCGGTTTTTCGTTTAAAGGAGAGAATTGATATCAAATGCCCTGTGTCCGGAGGGAAAAGAAAAAAAGCCGGAGTTCTGGCTGGAAGAACCCCCCCCTATCTCTTCCTCCTCCGGAGTCTCCATACCGCATCCGCGATGAGCACGATCGCTCCTGAAATAACGATGAGGGCCAAGAGATGTCCACAGGAAGGTGATTACAAATGGGCGATCATCAAGGCACATAGTACCCCGTTTCACGCAGCCATGTCGCCCGTCATGAGTGCAGGCTATATCGGAAAAGAGCCATGATTGTCTTATCGTTGAATGATCCCGGATACACAAAGATTGATGCCATATCAGACCGATCATCTGCATAATTTTCCTGAGGAAATATCATGAACAGCATCGAAACGGATGTCAGGGAGATTAAAGAAAATATCAGAGCACTCACAGAAAAGATCGAGGCCCTCCTTTACGAGAGGGAGGCCCTTGCAATGATGAAACTCTCCGGACGGTCACTCTCTGCTTTCCTGGACGAAGAACCTGACCTCTACACCGTCACGGACATCAAGGTTGTGTACCGATGAAGGGAAAGATCGTCCTGATACCCTTTCCTTTCACTGATCTCACCGCGACTAAGCTTCGACCGGCGCTCGTCCTCCACGAGGGAGAACACGATGTTGTTGTCGCCTTTATTTCATCAAAAACTCCCGCGAAAACGGTTGAATCCGGTATCCAAATAACCTCTACTCTCCCAGGTTTTTCAAAAACAGGTCTCAAGGTCGATTCTGTGATCAGATTGGACAAGGTTGCAACGATTCTGAAAGACCTGATAGTCGGTGAAATTGGAGAACTGGATGATGACCTCAGAGCAGACGTCAATGCAAAAATCGCCACACTTTTCAGACTCTGATCAGGACAGAGGCGGAACGCAATATCCATTTTTATTCCCTCTTTTTAGGATAAAGAGAGATCCAAAAGAGAATTAAGGGTTTTATCCTAATCCATGCGATAACCGCGCTCTCCTGCGTAAAGTACAGCTGGAATTCAATCGAAATCCAGAATTATGCAAGATAATACCTTAAAAAAAGATCGTACCCGGGGGAGAATTCATATCTGGACGAGCTTGAGAGATTCCAATTATTGTAGATCCCAAAGAACCAAAATGGCGATAGTGAAAGGGGATTAAAATCAACCGCCCCGTTCTCCGGTCTGCTCCCTCCTGCCTCCCCGTGGTGAAAACCTGTCAGGCGGGCACTGGAATGAAACTGACCGTATTCCCGGCTGGAGATGACCGGTTTTTCGTTTAAAGGAGAGAATTGATATCAAATGCCCTGTGTCCTGAGGGAAAAGAAAAAAAGCCGGAGTTCTGGCTGGAAGAAACCCCACCCCTATCTCTTCCTCCTCCGGAGTCTCCATACCGCATCCGCGATGAGCACGATCGCTCCTGCAATAACGATGAGGGCAACCGGGTTCGAGGTGATCGCATCGAGACCCTCCGGTTCCCGGATTCCGATCCCAAAGCTCATCGGGTCCGAGAGCATGAGGGCGCCCAGTTCGTCGCGGTACTTGATCTCGGAATCAATGACGTAGCGTTTCCCGGGGATTGCCGCATCAGCAGAGATGACAAACCGGGCTGTCACGGTCTCACCGGGACCGATAGTCCCGAGATCCACCGAGTCGATCGATGGAACGAGGACGTGGCTCCCGATGATCCGGGCCCGGGCATCGTAGGCAGGGGTATCCCCGGTATTCCTGAACCCGACGGTAATTGCCCTGTCCCGGCAGGGAGTAATCACCACGTCCTGGTTCACCACCTCGAAGACCGCTCCCCGCAAGACCTCGATCCCGAGGGGGACTTCACGGGTAGCCCGGATCATACCCGCGTCGTCTTTGTATTCGCCAATCAGGACGGCGGGATATGACCCGGCAGCGGTATGCTCCCTGACAGCTATCCGTACCCGCAGGGGCACCACGTCTCCGGGCGCAAACTTCCCGATGAATACGCTGTCGTCCACCATCCGGAACGTCGTGTTGTCGGCCGGGACGACCCGGAGCGTAACGGAGTTCCCTGTCGCATACCCGGTGTTTTCGACCAGGGCGGTCAGGTACCCCTGCGAGCCGGGCACCATGTTCTCGCAGCTGACGTTCCTGATCGCCGACCTGACATCCCCCCTGACCCGGAAGGTAACAGGAAGCACCTGCTCCTTTTCGCGGTACAGCAGGTCGATGGTGCTGAATTGATCGCCGACCATGGGGATGGCATAGACATATCTGTACTTCACGACAAGGGGAATCGTGTGGAAACCGGGAGTCGCGTTCTGGAACACGGTGCCACTGACTGTCAGACGCGCCTTGCCCCAGGACCCGATATCCCCGGCCATAACCGGGAGGCTTTTGATAGTCACGGGAGCGTCTCCCGCCTGCGGCCAGACAGTAACACCGATTGCAGTGCTCGGATCGTATGCCCCGGGAGAAAGCCGCGGGGCAATCTGGACGGCGGTGTCCCTGCCCTTGTTGGTCAGGACAACCGTCATCGCGAATGCATCGCCGGGGTAATACTCGGTAACGCCTTCCGCATGGGCGACGAGGTCCGGCTGGGCACCTGTATCAAGGTAGATGAACCCCAGTGCAGACAACGGGGGGCACAAGAGGGCGAGGATGAGGAAGAGCCCCATGAGAACGGAGATGGCGGCAGGGGAGCGGGATGATCCTTTCCCCGCAGAACGATGGACCATGGACCCTCTCACTTCGCAGCAGCCGATTTCTTCCGGTACCACAGGTACGCTCCCCCTCCGGCAACCACGATGATGAGAACGATTGCGATGGGCAGGACGGACCCGCCCTCCCGTACCTCAACCACGACGGGTATATTGTCCGAGGTAAAGGAGGTCTGGGAGGCATCGAGGTACCTGACATCCGAGTCGAGGGAGTACGTCTTGATGGTGGCATCTGCCCCCGTCTTGATGGCAAACGTTGCGGTTGCGGACTCGCCCGGCTTGAGGTCACCAAGGTATGCCGTGTCGTCCTCACTCGTGAAAGGATCGATAACGCTGATCCGGGCCTGCGCACTGTATACCGTCGAGTTGCCGGCGTTCCTGTACGTCACGCTCATGGTATTCGTCTCACCGGCGTGGATCACCGGGGGCGGGCTGGTAACCTCGAACCTGACCTTTTCAGAAAAGGACACCCCCGCGCTTGCCATGGGCGAACGGACCATGTTCCCCTCGAAATCCCTGTAGACAGCGTAGAGCATGACGGGAGCAGGCTGCGCCGGGTCAGCATCACGCGAGACGGAAACCTTGAAACGGGGCTGCACGGTGCCGCCCGGGGGAAGCGTCCCCACGTATACCCCGTTCGAGAACGGCACGATCGGGCTTGCACCTTCGGGCACGAGGTAAATGGATGTCCTGTCCCCTGTATCCTGCCCCGTGTTCCTGATCACAAACGTTATGTAACCCTCGCCACCGGCATGGAGGTCGCTGACAGATACGTCCTCCACGGACAGGACCACAACCTTCCTGATCACGATGGGGACAGGCAGCGAGACCTCGACGTTCCTGAAGGAGTATTCGAGGGTATCGGTGCCTGACTGTTCCACCTGGGGCACGTAACTGTAGGAGATGACTGCCTGCATCGTGTAGTTGCCGGCCTTTGCATCCTCCGGAACCTCCACCACGAAATGGACAGGGATAACGACCCCGGACGGTATATCACCCACGTTCTGGGAATCGGATTTTACCCTGACGGGGGCATCACCGGGCACGAGTCTGACCCTTGCGAACTTCGCCGTCGTCGGGAGGTACTGGGGTTCGAGGGTATATACATTATAAAACTGCATCGTGAGGATCCCCTTGTTCTCGATGACAAGCGGAAGGTCTGCAGTCGTCCCCGGGATCATCTCATCGTTTCCGGCAAGAGAAACGGACAGTTCGGGCCCTCCCGAGTAGTACTTATACCCCGCCGAGCACGGACCGGTACAGAACGCAAGGGCGGCCAGGAAAACCAGGAAAATGAATAAAATGCGGTGCAGGCAGAAACAACGCATAGGACATCTGTCTCCTTCACAGTTTTGTTAAGATTGAAAAAAAGATTAAAGTAACGAAGCATGGCGCAACCCGTTGGGGGATGTGGTTCCGGATGGAGATTAATCGCAATCCTCATTATAAATCATTTCTCCATTTCTACGGTAAGGAAAGGTTGGTCCCTGCATGAAGACGGAAGACGTGTTTGGGGGGATTGCGGTCTTCGTAAACCGCCACCCGAAGGAGATCTTCGTCGTGATGCTCGTTCTTGCCGCAATCTCCCTCTTTTTCGCAGGGCATATCCCCACCCAGGCACTCTCCGACGAGTACATGGACAAGCAGTCCCCCGCAGGGATCATTTACGACCTGTATAACAACCGCTACGGGCAGGACACCTACATCCTCCTGATCAAGACCCCTGACCCCGGGGACCCCGTACTGCTGAACCAGCTCCTCGTCCTTGAAAAGCAGCTGAGCCGCATCAGCCACGTCGATTCCGTCCACTCCGTCGCGGACATCGTTGCACAGTACCATGGAGGGACGATCCCCGGCACGAGCGCCGAAGTGTGGGCAATCATTGACCGGCTGCCCCCGGATATCCAGAAAAAGTTCGTGCCTGACCGGCAGACAGCGCTTGGCTATGTCCTTATCGAGCAGGGAGTGTCAACGGACGCATCCCAGAACATCGAGCCTTTCGTCGTGAATACCGTCGGGCAGGCGACGCTTCCCCCGGGAGTATCGATCGAGATCACCGGGAACACTCCCTACACGCTCCAGTTCGAGGGCGCCATGATGGCTGATTTCGGCGTGCTCATCATTGCGTGCATCATCTTCATGCTCATCGTCATGTACATCCTGTATTCGAAGATCCGGTTCTGGATACTCCCCATCGTTCTCCTGATCTTCGGCCTCTTCTATACGTTCGGGATCATGGGGGCGTTCGGCATCCCGGCAAACGACGGGGCCATCGCGGCGTTCCCCATACTGCTCGGCCTCGGCATAGACTATGCCGTCCAGTTCCACATGCGCTTTGACGATGAACGCCGTCAAAAGGATATCTCCCCCGCACTCGCAGAGACCCTGAAGCATACCGGCCCCTCTGTCCTGATCGCACTCGCCTCCACATCGCTTGGATTTGCCGCGATGTTCATCACCCCCATCCCCATGATCCAGACCTTTGCCACGGTGTCGATCATAGGGATATCCTGCTGTTACCTGACCTCGGTTCTGGGATTCGGGGCAATCGTCCACCTGGTCTCCTATGAGCCGAAACCCCCCGGCAGGGGTTTTACGTACCGGCTCAATGCCGCGTACGAGAGAATGCTCTCGGCAGTCGTTTCCGGGGTTGTGAAGATTGCCGGACCGGTGGTACTGGTCGCGGTCGTCATAGCCGCGGCGGGCATTGCCCTCGACAGCGGCATCCCTGTCGATGCATCGCAGAAGTCAATGGTTCCCCCGGGCCTCCCGGCACAGCTCGTTGCCGACAAGGTCCAGTCGGTGAGCGGGTCGCTCACGCCGCTCCCGCTGTACGTCCGGGGGATCGATCCCTCCTCCGTGGACGGGATATGGTGGATAGACCGGCTGGGGACTGAACTGGCCGATAAATACCCAAAGATTACCCGTATCGAGAGCATCGCCTCGCTCGTCAGGTCGTACAATTCCGGGGTTCTCCCTGTCAGCCAGGCCGGGCTCGACCGGGTCCTCGCAGCCATACCTGCACAGGAACGCAGCCTCTACCAGATTGATGCCACGACATCGATCGTCATCATCAGCATCGGGTCGATGACAATCAACGAGCAGCGGGCGTTCTCGGACAACGTGGCCGCGGAAATCAAGTGGCTCGAGCCCCCTCCCGGGGCGGAAGTCGTCCCGACAGGTGATTTTTCCCTTTACGTGATCCTGACAGAACAGGTCGTGAAGAACAAGGACCGCATGACAATGCTGGGTTTCATCCTGATCTTCGTCCTGCTCCTCCTGATTTACCGGAAGGCCGTCGCGCTGACCCCTCTCGTCCCGATTATCTGCGTTATCGGGTGGAACACGCTGGGTATGATAGCACTCGGCCAGAACTACAGCATCCTCACCGCTGTGCTCGGTTCGATGACAATCGGCGTCGGGTCCGAGTACACCATTCTCGTCATGGAGCGCTACCTCGAGGAGCAGCGGAAGACCGGCGACAAGATCAGGGCTATCCAGGAGGCAGTCAGGAAGATAGGGTCAGCCGTTGTCGTCTCAGGTCTCGTGACCGCCGCCGGGTTCTCCGCCCTCATGCTGTCGTCGTTCCCGATCCTCTCCGGGTTCGGACTGTCCACGGTCATCCTTGTCATTTTCTCCCTGCTCAGTGCATCCGTTATCATGCCGGCTGTCCTCGCGCTCGTCGGGAGGCAGGAGAGAACGTAACCCACCCTGGGAAATCGTGAGGTCTTGTTCATCGTCGATCGCGATGACGACCAACCCCTGGATCCCCTTGCCGGATCCGCGGACCGACTCCCGCCGGAGTGCCCCCGCTTTCGTTCTGCAAGGCTTGGCACGCAACGATGAGCAATACGCCTTTTGGTCCGGCATGGCTCCCCCATGGGGGCCTGTGTGATCCAGGGGGAGAAAAGGCACCATTCCCCCTGGAACAAATGCATTCACGCACCAATTGTTCTGATGAGAGTTCCAGGATGTTCTTAAAATGGCCATTAAGCCGGATTCAAAACTTTTTTTTCAACAAAAATGAGTATCGCACCTCACCCCAAAAATATTCTCCTTTCCTCCCCGTCACTCCATGACATCCGGGTAATAGATATCCCCTGCCGGGGGGAGAGGAATCGTTGCGAGCGTTGTGGCAAGGTCATCGAGCGGGTTTGCCTTGACCTGTTTTGCAGACAGGGTATAGAGCACGTTGTCGATGTACAGGGACCGCTTCACCTCGGATGCCGGGCTCCCGTAGTAAGAATAACCGGTATCACTGCTGCCGTGCCGGACAGTGCCGCGGAGTGTAAAACCGGTCTCCGGATTCAGGCCAAACACGTATGCACCGTACCATACCTGCGGACGCGGGGAGATAGAGCCATCCCTGCCAACCGGTTCAGCCGTGACGGCCCGGATGGGGATCACGAGCAGGTTCTTTGCCCTGTCAAAGAGGAAGGCATGGTGATCCTGGAGAGCGGCCGAGTCGGACCCTGCATCCCCGATCTGCACCTTGTCGAGGAGCCGGGGAGATTCGACGTCCGAGACATCGAAGAGGGCAATCTTGACCCCGCTCGTGGAGACACCACCCCAGTCGTTTGTCTCCGTTTCCCTGCCTATCCCGATGATATGCGTCGCATCGTAGGGGTGCAGGTAATCGGAGTATCCCGGGATTTTGAGTTTCCCAAGGACCCTCGGCTTCTCCGGGTCCGAGAGATCGATGACGAAGAACGGATCGATACGCCTGAAAGTGACCATGTAGAGCTTGTCCCCGATGAACCGGGTCGCGTAGATCGTCTCCTGTTCGGCGATGCGGGTCAGTTCGCCCACCGTCTTTAAGTTCCTGTCCAGGACAAAGACGTTGTTGTAGGTATACTGGCCGAAGCGGCGGCTGGAGACGCTCGATGTTGTCGCGACCCGGAGGTTTTCGCCGTACTCGTCCATCGAGAACTGGTTGTGGAGGGCCCCGGGAACTTCACCCTTTGCCCTGTAGGTGATGGCCCCGTTTTCGATGCCGATTTTATGGATGACGGTGGTGGTCTGGTCTGCTTCCTGCCGGAGGACTGCGTCCTCTTCACCCTTCCGGAGACTTTCGAGGATGGACTCCCGTTCTTCTGCAGGAAGCGTGTTGAAGTCGGCCGGAATAACGGACGAGCGGCCGGAAGAATCACCGGCAGCACCGGACCGGATCGGGAGATCCCCGGGCGCCCGGTAGATCACGGGGCTGTAGCGCGGGTAGCTCACGTATAGTGCGTCTTTTGAGACGTAGAGGATGTTCCCGGTTCCAAGCAGGTACGTCTGGGCGTCCCTCTCCTTCCCGGTCGCGATATCGAGGGACGTAATCGTGGTGAAGATGTACTGGGGCTCGGGGTTATCGAAGTACCAGACGTCCGGCTGGATGACCGTCCTTGTCCCCTCGCGGAGGACGGGGACGATTACGGGTGCATCGAGGTACGGGTTGATCTGCTGCTGGGTGACCAGGTACACGAGCGACCCGATCATCCGGGCATCGAGGTAATTGCCATCGACAGAGTAGTCTTTGATGACCACCGGGTTTGCCCGGTCGCGGATATCGTAGATCGTGGCATGAGTCACGAAAGATGCAAAGCGCCTATAGGGTGGCATCGGCATGACCTTTCCTTCAGTCCCATCCCCCGCGGTTGTACGATCCAAACGGTCCGTTCCCGTCGAAAAGAGGACGAGGCGGTCTCCCCTGACAAAGATGTTCCGTGGTGTATCGGAAATCTCTGTCCTGGACACGATCGAGGCCCGTTCTGCCGGGTACGCATCGATGATCACGAGGTTCTGCCCCGAGATGGTGTAGATGTACCGGTCGTCGTTCTTGACGATGTCAGGCTCGTCGACTGCTGCAACCTGGACGTTGGTCTTCGAGTAGTCACGCCCCCCGGAAAAACCAGTGGTCGAATACGGGACCGGGATGGCAGATGCCTGTTCTGACCCGGTGGACTCCTTCGAGAGGGGGGCCGTTGCAGCAATGGTGGGGACCATCGTGCGATACAGTGTATCCCGGGATGTTTCCATCGAATCCCTGAGATACTGTTCTATCTCGGCAGTCGAATTGAACTTCCTGATCTCCGGGGATACCGGGGCCGTTGTCGCAGGGATGCTCAGGCATGCTGCACCAAGCACGCCTGCGAGGATAAGGCAGGAACAGATGATGGCGGGGTGGAAACGGTGCATCATGATCTCCCGTTACACAGTATGGGGAGACGACGACATCAATCTGGCGTAAACTGCGAAAAATATCGCAGCCATCGGCATATACGTGCAGGAAATCTCCATTTCCGGACAGGCGGAAAAAGGGGGAAAATTTTTCCGGTCTCCGCCTCCCCACTTTCCCTTTTTGCAGACCAAAAGGGGGACGGCCCCGTGACCTGTCCGGCGGTCCGGGCGGCTTTTGCCAAAAAACCGTCCCGGGAACGCCTTTGGGGGGATAGGGAGGAGATGGTTATTCCAGTACCCGGGAATGGAGTGTGTCGATGACGACCTCGCCCTCGGCGAGGATTGCCCGGGTCATCTTTTTCACCGGGAGGGAGGCAAGCGCACTGATGATGTGGTACTGCCGCGGGTTCTGCATCGGTGTGAGTTCCGTCCAGCGGAAGGTCCCGGTCCCGGTCCACGCTTTCCTGACCTCCATCCATTGCGGGAAATAGATGAACTGCGAGAGGTCTGCCCCCGGAGCGCCGACCTTGGGAATAAACCGCCAGCCGATCAGATCGAGGACCTTCATCTGTGATTTCACGCGTTCGAAGTCCTTTCCTGTGATCTCTCCTCCGGCTTCGAAATTCATGGTCAGGAAGGTGTTTCCCTCGTAACTGACGGACGAGGCATAGTACGGCTTGAGGATATGCAGGTTCTCGATATCGGCAAAAATCTTCGGGACTCCGGTCTGTTCCCTGCCCGTGAGGATGGGGGCGGTCTGGTTCTCCCACATGACGAGAGGATACGAGGCATCGACGTGGTCCTTTTTCCCGTTGAACCTGACGGGAGAAGAGACGCCCACCAGGTTGTAATGCCCGCCGGAAAGCCAGTTGATCTCCGTCAGCTGGTTCAGCGATATCTGCACTTCCGGGGACAGGAGTTCGAGTTCCTCCGGGATATACTGTTCGAGTGCGGCCCGGTCTGTCTCGAAGGCCATGTTCAGCAGGACTGCCTGCATCGTGGCCTTGTAGGTGGGATCGAATGCACCGCCCCCGAAGTGGGCCGGCATCATGTAGGTGGAGTTCTTGTCCAATCGAAACATTTTTTTATCCCGCAACTTTTTCCATGAAAATATAAAAGTCTGATCCATTGTTGTTTCCGGCACGGTCTTTTTCTTTTGTCCCTGACGGCGGGAAAACATTCTTATGAACACATGCCTCACTGTTTAACAAACCACCAAAGAATGTTAAAAAATGCGAAGAGGTCATGAAATGGGAATTAAAATCGGGTTCTTTTCCATCGGTGATGCCTTTTCACCTGCCGAATGCCTGAAATATTCAAAACTCGCCGAAAAGATCGGTTTTGACTCTCTCTGGGTCGAAGACCACCTGATCGCCATGCCGGGCGGGGAAGAATGCAGCTTCGCCTGGACGGTCATGAGTTCCGCACTCCAGGCAACGAACAAGGTCCCCTTCATTACCGGCGTGACCGCTCCCATCATGCGGTACCACCCGGCCATCGTTGCCCAGGCTTTTGCCACGATGGGTTCGATGTACCCCGGCCGCGTGGGACTCGGGGTGGGGACGGGAGAGCCGCCGAACGAGATGGCGGTGTACGGCGGCCAGTGGCCGTCCAATGCCACCCGGCTCGAGATGCTCGAGGAGGCGCTCACGGTCATCAGGAAGCTGTGGACGAGCGATACGCCCATCAGTTTTTCCGGAAAGTATTACACGCTCAATAAGGCTGTCCTGCTGACGAAGGCAAAGGTCAGGGTCCCCGTGTATGTCAGCGCCATCGGGCCCCGGGCAGCAGATCTGGCAGGGCGGATGGGAGACCACATCATCAGCATTGCCAACAATCCCCGGTACATCAGGGACGAGCTCTGGCCCGCATTCGAGGCAGGTGCCCGGGCGGCAGGAAAGGACCCCGGAAAAATGGAACGCGTCGGCCATTTCTCGTACATCTACGACCCGAAGGGCGAGGTCAACCCCGACTACATCCAGCACGATGCAGGAACCATCCAGGGGGGTGCGATGTCAAAGGCATTTGCAAGCCGGATGATCACTGTCTTCCATTCGGCAGACGACTGCATCAGGAGGATCGAGGAGATGGGGCGGATGGGATACACCCATCTTGCCATCGCAGACCAGTTCATGGCACTCCCGAAGGAACACCGTCCCTCCATCGGAATGGAAGAGAGCCTGAATTTCTGGAAAGACGTGCTCCCCCACATCAGGTAGCCATCGGGATACTGTCGTGCCGCATCCATTGTGCGGGACGCCCGCCGGGCGCATGAGGAGGGGCATTCTCCCTCCTTTCACCGGGCCGGGAACCGTACTTCCGCCTCGCGGGCTTTTCCTTCAAAAGCCAGCACATCTGGTTCGAAGGATGCAAACCGGGGATTGAAAACGAGCTTTTGTTGCGCCATCCCGTCGCACCGGGATGAGCCGGCGCCACTGATGGCGTATCTCATGTTTTCTGCATCACGAAAAACGTGTACCCGTACCACCGCTTGTATTTCCGGTACATGTCCGCTTCGTGCATAAGAGCATCGAGAAGGGCGGCATTGCCGGGATCCGATCCGTGGGTCTTCCGGAGCGCCGCAATCCGGGCCAGCAGCGGGACATAATAGTTATCCCACCACCCGGCTTCCGGCAGCCGGTACGTTGCAACGAGCCGGAGCCCGGCACGCTTCACTCGTTCCTTCATCTCCTCTTCGGTGACGGGGATATATCCCTCGCTCTCCCACCATTTCACGAGCTCGGCAGGAGGATCCGGCTCGAACCAGTCGGCATCGGACACGACCATGTATCCACCTTTTTTCAGGAGCGGTTTCCAGAGGTTGAGGCCCTCCCCGAACCCGACAATGAAGATGGCACCCTCGGACCAGACGAGGTCAAAAGATTCCTGCTCAAACGGCAGGGCGTTCATGGAGGCGCAGACGGTTTTCACCCGTTGTGCCGTGCCGGCTTTTTCTGCCCATGCATCGATCGCATCCAGGAACGGCTGGTGGTTATCGACCGCCGTGATAGTGCCGGTGGTGATGGCAGCAAGGTCCCGGGTCTGAGCACCGCTCCCGCATCCGATATCGAGGATCCGTGCATCGCCCGGAAGTGGCGGGACCAGGGAAAAAACCTTCCGCGTCGCTTCAGGGCAGCCGGGCCCCTGCCGGGGGAGGGATTCGAAGATCTGGTAAAATAGCGGGGGTAATGAGGGTAATGACATGATGCATAGTTGTTTTGCAGGGTGTATTGAGTGCTTTGTGGTCAGAAGAACCCCTTATCCAGGAAGGCGCTTTTGGAGTGCGGGCTTCACGCGGGCCGGCTGCCTGAAATCCGGACTGGTGCTGACCAAACAGGTTCACATCCGGAATGGAAACAGCCGCAGAACTCCACCCGCTCATTTTCTCCTGCCTTAGCCGGGTCCTTTTCGCTTTTTCCATTTTCACCCCGCGTATGCCGCATTTTTATGGGAGTGCAACAAAGACAGGTGGATATAGTAAAGAAAAAGATCGAAACAGTATGCGGGTTTTCGTGCAGCGACTGCGACCACCATGAGAAGGACTGTCCCGGCTGTGAAAAGGTAAGGGGAAGACCATTCTGGACAGCATTCGTGAATATCGACCAGTGCCCGGTTTATGAATGCTGCACGACCCTGAAGAAACTTCCCCACTGCGGGAAATGTCCCGAACTTGTCTGCGAGCGGTTTTTCCGGTTCAGGGACCCTGAGAGGACAGACGAGCAGGCAGTAGCAGCGCTCGCAACAGCGGAAAAGGAACTCCGGGCAAGAGGATAGGGCACCCGGGGAACAGCCGGGGAACCAAACAACCGGGCGGGAAAGATGAAGGGAATAGTAGTGTCAGCGGCAATCCAATCAGTCTGACAAGCAAAAGAATGCCGGGGGGATGTCTGCCTCCTTCTCTTCCATTTAAGGAAATGCCCCGCTCCTTCCCGCGTGATGGTCCTGCACCGGCTTTTTACCACTCCTGCACATGAAGTAATCATGGAGAACCCGGGGCATGACAGCGATGGGAAAAGGTAAAATCGATCCCTGCCCGCCCTTTACCTCACGCGGAAAGGTCGCCGGACAGGTTACGGTCCTGACCTGTCACACCCTCTATCAGTATTCCTCCTCTCCTTTTTCCATATGCATCCCCCGGACCTCGAATACGCAGCCGACGAAAAACCTCCCCTCCCCCTCCCTTTTTGCTCCCCTTCAGGGCACCCGGTCCCGGCACGCCGGGCACTTCACCTGCAGGTAGTCGCCGTCGGCACAGTTCCAGGGCGCGTATTCGCGGCAGACGGCAGGGCGTACGGCGTGGATTGCACAGTACGCAAGCCCGTCATCCCGCCTCCCCAAAAACGGGCAGTACCGGAGGGGACGGCCCCCCGTGTCCTGCCAGTACCGGACTGCGACAACGGACGAAAGGTCGCCTTCCCGGAGGGAATCGCCCGATACCCACCGGCCGCCGGAAAGCCGGACCGAGACATGCCGGAGGATGTCCTCCCTCCCTGCCCGGACCCAGGGGACGAGGTCCGTGACTGTACCCGGCTGGCCCCATCCCCACCGCTCGCAGCAGCGCCCGCACTGGCGGCAGACCTGTTCCATCGTACCTTCCCGGTATGGCGGGAAACCGTCATAAACGGTGCGTCCCTGTACCCGGGTGAAGGGCGGCATGGCGTCCCCGGAAGACCGGCGATCGTCTTTTAAGATCGGCCCCTGAGAAAAGAAGACCCCCTCCTCGCAACCAGGGGGTCACGATACTGCGGGAGACCCGGGAGAAACGACTATTCCTCTCTCCGTTGCCATGAAAGGGAAAAAGTTTTTAGCGGGTTTCTCAGATGTACCGCGGCTTCTTCGAGAGGTGCACCGGGGTGTAGAGGGGGCGGAACGGTTTGTCCCCAACCTCTTCCCGGACGGCAGCAGCGAGTTCGGGGAGGGTGAAGGTCTCCTTGAACGGTTTTTGGGGTTCCGACCGGGACCGGATCGTCACCGTCAGCCTGCCGCTCTCCACTTCGGAATCGCCGACAACGACCACGAACGGGACCCAGTCGACGGCTGCTTCCCTGACCTTCTTTGACACGCTCTCGTCCCGGTCGTCGAGGTCCGCCCGGATGCGGCCTGCGTTCAGTTCGCGTGCAACTGTCGTTGCATACTCGAGGTGCCGTTCGGCGACGGGGATGACCCTGACCTGTGTCGGGGAGAGCCACGTCGGGAGCCGGGGCACGTCCTGCTTCGCACAGCTCTCGAGGATCGCACAGATGACCCGCTCGACCGATCCCGTCGGGGAACAGTGGAGGATCGGGGGATGGACTTCCTTTCCGTCGAGGTGGTATTTGATGTCGAACCGCTGCGAGCTCTCCACGTCGATCTGGACCGTCGGGTTCTCGATGGGCCGGCCCTGTCCGTCGATGGCGGCAAGGTCCACCTTCGCCACCCAGTAGTGGACCCTCTCCGAGAGGATCTCGATGAGGAGGGGCTGCCCCGATACCTGCACCATCTTCGTGACCCAGTCGCTGTACTCGTTATAGAAGTCCCGCGTGCACCGGATGACACCCACGAGTTCGGTCCCAAAGTCCCTGCCCGTCTCCCATCCCATCAGGAACTGCTCCTCGAAGCACCGGAGAGCCTGCGGCATGTCGAGGCAGAGGGTGTGCATGTCCGGCATCGTGAACGCACGCAGCCGTTTCAGCCCGATGACCTCTCCCTTCTGCTCGTGACGGAACGAGTAGGTCGAGAGCTCGTACATCTTCATCGGCAGGGTGTTGGGGGAGATGTGCATGTCCCGCATGATGGAGAACATCCCGAAGCATGCGGCGAACCGGAGCATCATGTTCCGCGTCCCGCTCCTGAACCGGTACTGGCGTTCCCCGAACTTGTCGGCATGCTCGTAGATCGCCCGGTCGGCAAGGTCGTACATGACCGGGGTCTCGACCGGGGACGCCCCGTAGGGCAGGAGCCGCGAGAGGACATAGTCGGCAAGAAGGTCGCGGACGAGCTTTCCCTTCGGGAGCCACCGGAGGTGTCCCACGTCCGATACCGGCTCGTAATCGACGAGTTCCTTCCCCCGCATCAGCTCGACGTGGGCAGGCTCCCCGCCGCCTTCCGACGGCTCGCCCAGTTCTTTCCGGACGAGGCAGCCGAAGGCAGAGTTGTCCATGAACGCCTTCGCGTCGTGTCGCTTCCCGTCGGGTGTCAGGACGAAGAACTCGTGGGTCACCTCCTTCTTCTCCTTCTTTGCCCCTCCCTCGGGGGGAAGGATGGTGCGGGAGAGCTCGGAGAGGGGGTGGCCCTTGCAGGAGAGGCGGAACGACTTGTACCACCCGAACGGTGCCCTTTTGACCTCGAAACCGATGTCGACGAGGAGGTGCTCGAGCATTTTGAGGGCCTCCACTGCCGCGTCGGGCCTCGCGAGGTCGCTCGAGAGGTGCGCGTACGGGTAGAGGACGATGTTTTCGACGGAGAGCTGGTCGGCCGTCTTCGATATCTCTGCCCCGGCCTGCTCCACGACGCCTGCCATATCGTCCTCGTCGCCGGACTCCACGGCGCAGAAGACTGTCAGGGCATCCTCGGCAAACCCCTTCAGCGGCTGGTCCTCCTCAGCCATGCCGGTCTTCTGCTTTGCTTCAAACTCGATAAAATCAGAATGTATCAGGAGAAGTCGCATACTTTCGCTCCATCCCTCTCGGATTCATCCCTACCTTATCTGATGTCATCCGGTATAATACCCATTCAGATATCCCGGATATTCTGGTGGTACCGCGAGAGGGTCGCCTGCCGCTGGTCCATGTACTTGGCATCCTTCCTGAGGTTATAGGGGGAAAGCGCCTTTTCCGTGGTATAGAACACGAGCTGCCCGATCGGCATCCCGGCGTATATGCGGACGGGCCGGGCGTTCACGTTGCACATCTCCAGCGTAATCGACCCCCGGAACCCTGCATCGATCCACCCCCCGGTCTGGTGAAGTTCGACGCCGAGCCGGGCGATGCTGCTCTTGCCTTCGATGCTCGCGACGATGTTGTCCGGGAGACCGATGACCTCCAGGGTCTCGGCGAGCATGAATTGGCCGGGGGCAAGCACGATCGAGTCCGCGACCGTTTCGCGTGTGCCTTCCACAATGGTCTCTGCCACGTAGGGGTCGATCACGGCGTCCCCTGCCTCGTACCACACGAAGTGGTTTCCGAGGCGTATATCGAGGGAGTTCGGCTGGACGAGGCCGGGGTCGAAGGGCTCGACGGTGATAAAACCCCTCCTGATCCTGTCCACGATCTGCCAGTCCACGAGAATCATGGGAAAAAAGTGGAACGGGGAAGCGTATTAGGGCTTCCCCCGGCACTCCCCCTGCCCCTCCCGGCAGGCGTCCCGCCATGGGCACACTGTTCCTGCCCCGGGGGAGAACCGGCACTGTCCGCTTCAGGGTGGAGTAAACGACGTGTCCACGCCCGTGATTTCGCTCAGGTACACGCCGGAGCCCACCCACCAGCGTTCGTTGACGGGGAGGACGTACCCGATCTTCAGTTCCTCCCTGTTTTCCCGTCCGGGGTTGGGCCAGACGAAGACGATGAACCCTCCTCCCGATCGGGCCGTGTCAGCGAGTGCACGGATGGTTTCCATGCCAAACGGGTCCGCAAGCCCGATCAGGTTCGTCCCGACCGCTCCCCTGAGGTGGGGGTGTGCAAGGAGCGTCCCGTTGTAATCGTACGCGTACAGGTAGTGTCCCTCCCCATCCACGAACATCCCCGACGCGTCCGCTATCGCGGCAAAAGCAGCCTTGTCTCCGTGCTTCCGGCCGTATTCCGCCCCTCTCCGGACGAGGTCCGTCATGTTTCCGATGGCCGGAGGCATTCCCCGCGGCCCCGTATCCGCGAGGTCGGAGAGGGAGAGGCCTGACCCGATCCACATGTCACTGCCGGCCGGGCAGACGTACCCGATCTTCGGTACGGAGTTTTCCCCGTGCGACTCGTTTAGTGCGCCGGACGCCGGTGCCGGATCGAGGTACGCGATGAACCCGCCGCCACCGGATGCCACGTGAGCCCCGATCCGGATGACGGGAAGACCGCGGACGTCGGTCCGGTCGAGCCTGTTCGTCCCGACGGCCTCCGGCTGCGAGGGGTCCGCAAGGAGCGTCCCGTTATAGTCGTAGGCATAGATATAAAGGTCACCGCGGGAAAACGGTCCGGTCTTTTGGAAAAAGGTGGCAAGGGCCGCGTCTCTCCCGGAGGATTCTGCGTAGTGTGCAGCATGCGAAACGAACCCGGCAAGGTCAGCCGGTGTCCGGACATCGGGGGCTGCACCCGCAGGCCCGGTCGTGCTGCAGCCCGAAAACGACAGGGCAGCGACGAGCAGGAGGCAGGCAAGTCCCGGTACCAGCGCTCTCTTCATGGTAATCCTGTCAGCCCCCTTCCCCAATAATGATCCGGTTCTTTTCCTGCCCGGACCATGTCCCGGAAGGGGGTCTCCCTGTGCCGCAGGCGATCACTCGTCCGCGTCCCCGGAATCGTCTTCGCCGGGGGGACTCTCCGTGCGCACGTCGTGCCTGATGTGCCACTCGGACCGCCGCATCAGCCCGTGGAGGGTCGATGCCTCGCGTGCGGTGAGCCGTGCCCGCCCGAATATCCTCCTCATCATGAGCATGGTTCCCTCCCGCTTGAAGGCCGGGTGGTTGATGAGGGTCAGGTACTGGTCGATGTGCCGGTAGAGGTGTTCCATCTGTTCCCTCCCGGCGAGCAGGTACTCGCCCCGGGGAAGGCTGGCAAGCTCGTACGCGATGATGGCAACGGCATGCGAGAGGTTCAGGATGGGGTAGTCCGGCGACGTCGGGATCGTGCACACGATGTCGGACCGCCGCATCTCCTCGTTGTTCAACCCCCAGTTCTCCCGCCCGAAGAGGATGGAGACGGTCCCGGCAACGTCCCCGATCATCTCCCGGAGCTCCTTGGGGGAACAGTAGGGCATCCTCATCGGGTGGCAGATCGTCTTTCCGACCTCGCCGGTGGTCGCAACGGTGATGTCGCTTTCAGAAAAGACTTCTTCGAGGGAACAGACCCGGGCTGCCTTCAGGACGTCGGATGCATGCGCAGCCCGGGCGAGGGCGTCGTCCCCGAGCGGGCAGGGGTCCACGAGCACGAGCCGGGAGAACCCGAAGTTCTTGATTGCCCGGGCTGCAAACCCGACGTTTCCCTCGTAGAGCGGCTCAACGAGGACAAAACGGATCTCAGGCATTCGGATCGGTTCCTCCGGGAAAATCCGGCAGCGCTTCCAATGGTTCCGGCCACGGGGGGAAAAGGCCCGCCCGCCTTTTTTTCAGATCACGGCCCTGACCGTTGCCCGCAGGGCATCGATCCCCTTCTCGTAGACGGCGTTGCCGACCACGATGGTATCGGCGTACTGTGCCATCTCGGCGGCCTTTTCGGGCGAATCGATACCGCCGCCGTAGTAGAGGACCGAGGATTCGAGCGCCCCGGACACCGCCCTGACGACCGCCGGGTCACCGTACATCCCCGAGTACTCGATGTACACGATGGGGAAGTGGAAGTAGCGGTCCGCGACCGTCGCGAACGCGGCGGCTTCCTTTGGCGAGAGGGCGCAGTTGGCGGCCGTGACCTTCCCCACGGAAGAGTTGGGGTTGAGGACGATGTACGCTTCCGGGACGACGCGTTCCCAGTCGATCTCCTGCTGCAGCACCCACTGGGTGTGCTTCCCCACGATCCATTCGACGTTCTTCGTGTTCAGGACGCTCGGGACGAAGAGGAGGTCGGCACCCTCGCTGATGACCGCCTCGGGACCGGCCGGTTCGACGACGAGGGGCAGGCCGTACGCGGCGACCTGTCGCAGGAGTTCCTGCATATTCTTCCTGGTCACGTTCAGCGTCCCCGAGAGCATCAGGGCATCGGTCCCGCTGGTGACCACCCCCTGTATCTGCTCGGGTGTCAGCTGCCTGTCGGGGTCAAGCTTGGTCACGTGGGTCCAGCTCTTCCAGTTGATATGCATGGACGGGCTCCTTGTTAGATCACTATGATGTCTTCCCCTGACCTTTTCTTCTTTGTGAGGGGAGCAGCCTTCCGGAGTGCGGCAATCTTCTGGCGGGGGAGGCCGGACCTGACCGAAATCAGCGATTCGTCGAGCCCGTGCAGGGTTTCCCTGTCAAAGACCCCCGCAGAGAGGAGCTGGCTGTAGACCTGCGGCGTCATCCCGGGCACGGAGAGGAGGTCTTCCCTGCCCCGCCGGAACTTCGCGGCAGTCACTTTCTCCGGCACGGGTTTTCCCAGGTGGCGTGCAACCGTTTCCACGTGCCGGAAGACCGTGTCCGGGGATATCCCGGTCTTTTCCGCGATGGCAAGCGGGTGGATCGTGAGGAGTGATTCGGGTGTGACGAACCCGGCATCGAGGTACTTTTTGAGGCTTGCCGGAGGTATCCCGATCGTCCTGAGGGTACGCTCGCCGACCTCGCGGCGTGCCCCGGCCTGGAGGGCGTCGATCTCCTTCTGCGAAAGCCCCGCCTCCCTGAGAACGGCCGGGTCGGCCTTCCCGAGGTCGTCTATCCCGTTGATGCCTGCCTGGGCGAGTTTCTTCACGATGGTGCCCGGGCTCCTGCCTTTCCGGGGGGCAATGCGGGAACGGACGAACTTCCGGCAGTCGGACCGCCGCCGGAGGAGGTCGAGGGCTTCTTCGGCCTCCTTCCGGATTTGCCGGGCACGTTCGGGGGTGATGCCGGGGATTTCCGCGAGTTTTTCGTCCGGCGTCCCGATGATGTCCTGCACCGAGTAGAGCCGGGCCGCGACCATCTTTTCCGCGAGATCCGCACCTGCCGAGGGGAGGAGGGCGAGCGTCTCGCGCAGCGACGCGATCTGGTGGCAGAGGGGGCACCCGATCTCCCACGGCCGCGACCCTTTGCGCACGAGGCGGACGTGGTAGAGCCCGTGTTCCGGGCACGTCCTGTCCGTCCGGAGCGCGTACCCCCACATCGTTGCCGGGAGCCCGATGTTGAAGGTGCATTCAGGGTAATGCGTGCACCCGATGAACTGGGTCTGGTTCCGGACGTGGTGGATCCGCAGGTCGTGACCGCAGACCGGGCACGGTCCCAGCCTCAGTTCCTCTGCGGTCTGTTCCCGGATCTCGTCCCCGATCTCCTGCTCGTGCGCCTCGAGCTGGTCAAAGACCTGGTGCAGCATTCCCCGGGACTCCCGGACCACGTCGTCGCTCTTCCGGGCCCGTTCCTTGATCTGCTGCATGTGGCTCTCGAGCGTCTGGGTCATCTCCGGGCGCGTGATCGTGTCGGCATGGTTCTCGAGGCTCTCGATCACCGCCCTCCCGACGAGTGTGGGGCGGAGGGGGTTGCCCTCGACGTACTTCCGCGAGACGAGTTTCTGGATCACCTCGTGCCGCGTGCTCTTCGTGCCAAGGCCGAGCTCCTCCATCCTCTGGATGAGCCTGCTCTGGGTGAACCGCGGCGGGGGCTGGGTCTCCTTCTCCTCCATCCGCACCTCGCGGAGCGGGAGGACTTCCCCTTCCTTCAGCCCGGGCAGGACGTACTCGGTTGCCGCGCTGTAGGGGTACACCTTCCGCCACCCCGGCTCGAGGATCTGGCCTCCGGTGACGGTGTAGGGCTCCCCTCCCGCCGAGAGCATCACTTTCATCGTGCGCCAGCGTGCATCGGGCGAGAGCGTTGCGAGGAACCGCCGGACGACCAGTTCGTACAGCTTCCACCTCTCCTCCCCGAGTTCCTCCCGCCCGGCCGGCCCGGTCGGGTGGATGGGGGGGTGGTCGGTGCTCACCTTCTGTCCGCGGGTGGGCACGGGTCTTTGGTTTGCCATCACCCATTCCACGTCGGGCCGGAAAACCGTGGGCCGGATCGCGGAGAGGACGGATCCAAGGTCGAGCGTTGCGGGATAGACGGTGTTGTCGGTCCTCGGGTAGGAGATGTACCCGTTCATGTAGAGTTCCTCGGCAATGCGCATCGCGTTTGCCGCGGAATACCCGAGGCGGGCAGCGGCAACGATGAACGAGGTCGTATCGAAGGGAGAGGGGGCACGGTCGACCTTCGTCCCCTCCACGACGCTCGTCACGACGAGGGGCGGGACACTCCTCTCCTTTGCGGCGAGGGCCTCATCGAAAGTATGGAACCGCGATGTCGTGTGCCGGGCCTCGATATCCTCGCCCCCCTTGCCCGTGAGGAGGCGCAGCTGCCAGTATTTCTCCGGCTTGAAAGCCTCGATCTCCCGTTCCCGGTCGACGATCATGGCGAGGGTCGGGCTCTGCACCCTCCCGACCGAGAGGATGTTTGCTCCCCCCCGTTTTGCCGCGAGCGAGAGGAACCGCGTCAAAGACGCTCCCCACATCAGGTCGATGACCTGGCGGGCCTCGCC
>JGI11944J13513_1000152_pt1 | contig 77445 bp, 74 predicted proteins | sample TerdegcoTASludge_FD_13513 | JGI IMG/M metagenome (IMG submission 13513) | reverse complement strand
GAATTTCTACCCGTTTTTCACCCCAGTCCGGAGTCAGGTTATTCTGTCCGTTAATATATACAATTTGCGGTTCCCAATCTTTCAATTGTTCCATAATGAAATCCCTATCCGTATTATAATCATCCTCAGTCCAGTTGTCATTATAATCTCTCCAAACAACCGCTATTTCCTGACTGCCTTTTTGCCCTGAAATAAACAAATATTTCCTTCTCTGATTACGCACCTTCATTTTTTTAACTTTCAAGCCCAAAAGATAATTGAAGGTCTCCGGTAAATCTACAATCACTTCTCGTGGTTCGCCAACCTCTTCCAAATTCACTTTCAGCTTATAGGAAAAAGGTGTTTTCAATTTTTCTATATTTAGCAAACTGGAATTTTCCCGTGTTTCCAAATCTATAAAGTAACGGAATAAATATTCATCAGATAAACTCAAATCTATTTGATCACTCTCTTGTTCTCTAATTTCCAGATTATCCAGCGTGTCTTCATATTGCTCCAATACCTGATATTTGAAAAATCCCCCGGCTTTCTTTTCATTATAATTTTCCTGAACATCTTTCTCTTTGGAAATACCCGATTTGTCATAAAACAAGACCTTCTTCATCCTGGGCATAACCACACTCCAAAAATGATCTCCCATTTCTATACCTATCCATTTTCTTCCCAATTTATGAGCTACTGCTGTTGTTGTTCCGGAACCCAAAAAGAAATCCATAACTAAATGTCCTTCATCCGAAGTGGACTCTATTACTCTCTTTAATAATGCCTCAGAATTCTCAGTAGGGAAATCCCAATTGGAATGATAACCAGGAATATCACACCAGTTAGAATCAATTTGTTTTTTCTCTGTTGGCGATAATAAATATTCAACTCTAACATTATTTTTTGTTTTACATTTTGGACATCCTTCCCATTTACCAGAACTATGAGTATATCCACAATTTCTACAAACTATCCTTATTTTTTGTTCATTTTCCATAGATTTAATATTAGATTGACCATAAGTCCAGTGTCTTCCTTTTGGAGGTTCCAATAAATTACCAAATATATATAATGCTTGTCCGTCACCCTGTGAATCCATTGAATGCCACCTTTCTTCTTTGGCTTTTCTCAAATTTTTATATATCAGTTCAAACATATAATTATTTGATTTTGAATAGAAGTAGAGAGTATCTGTAGAAGTATTAAATCTTTTTACTTTTGGGTCTTGTTTACTTATTCTTTTTAGATTTATCTCGTTTCTAAAGTTATCCTTACCAAATATATTATTCATTATTGCTTTAACAATCCAGTTACCATTATAATCACAACGGACAAAGATACTTGCGCTGTCTTTCATAATATTATTAGCTAAGGACAATCTATTTTCCAATAAGCTTGCCCAGGTAGAGTCCTTATATTTAACATTGTAAAGGTAATCGGCGTCCTGTTCCTTATTAAACGGAGGGTCAATATATATTGTCTGGATTTGCTCTTTATATTTCTCTAAAATAGTGTTTAGTGCCTGCCAGTTTTCGCTTTTGATCAGCAAGCCATCTAAGATTTCATTCAGGTCTTTATGTTCGCTCAATTTTTCCAGAAGGATGTCTTTGAAAGCGGGGTTGAAGTATTTGGTATCCAGGGGTAATTTTTTATATTCAGTGTCTATAAAATCCTTTCTGAGGTAGAGGTCTTTTTTTTCTTCTATTTTACCGAAACCGAGTTCTTCCCATTCTTGCAATTGTTTCGAGTTTTTCAGGATTTCTTCTATAGTGTAATCAAGGAAGTCATTATCCGTAAATTGGTAAATTCTATCCAGCGAGATAACATAATCGGTGCTTAATACGAATTTTTTCTTTTCCCACAGGCGTTTTTGGAAGTTTTCTATTTGAGCGAGGAAGTCAATTATATCTTTTCCGATATCTCTAACCACTTTTGCCCGGGTAATGTGTTTATCCAGAAATTTTTCCTGTTCCAGAGTATCTATATTCAAAACTTCGTCTTTAATATAGTTAATTCTATCGGTCTCTTCATTGTGTGACAAATGTTCCAGAGTATCTATATTCAAAACTTCGTCTTTAATGAAGAATTCCAGTTGTTCGGAAAGAAACTTTTTGAGGTCTTTATGAATGAAATAGTCCTTGGTGTTTTTTGAGGTAAATCTATTCAGTTGATAGAGCAAGGTGTCTTGAATTTTTATATATTCATTTTGCATACTATGAGCTGTGTATATATCTTTTATGCCTTCCATAATAGTAGTATAGTTCTGCTGATTTATCTTTTCCTGTTTAGAGGAATTGCTGCCTCCTTCCACTTGGTAAGCGTTAACTTCCTTTTCCTCTAATTCTCTATATTGAAAACAGATAAGCAAATCATTGTTTTGTGGTTGCCAGGGATTTTCTTCATCCAAAACAAAAAACCTTTCTTTGGTTGCTTTTTTAGAGCCCAATTCTTCTTTGGCAGCAACAATGCGAAAGATAACTCTATGATTTAATGTCTTGAAAGTGTAATCCCGAAAAAGGACACCGGTTTTGGTATAATACTGATCATAATTTGCCCAGTATAATTTTACTTCTTCTCCGTCATAAGGAATAGCGTATTTGAATTTTTTATTGGAATAACGGTATTGGGGAACAAAATCACCTTCTTCATAATAGCGGGAAAAGAAATTAAACAAGTCGTTAAATACTTGGAGTTTAATTTCCTCAATTTGCTCTATATTCTTTTTCCGTTCAAGTAGTTTCGTATATTCTTTCCCTAAGTTTGAATCGGCATATTTTTCTATAATTTCGCCTGCAGGTGTAAAAGAATTATTTTTAAAACTTTCGGTTATTAACTTCTTTTGCTTGGCAATTTGTTCATCCAGATTTTTATCAATTTCTTTTTCGTATTTGGCAAAGAAACTCTCAACTCTGGTAACGAGGTCATCTTCAATAAACTTTTTAATTCTGTCTCTTTTATAATTCAAAATGCGGTAAATACCGAAATCCAAATCCGATGTTTCAAATTGGAAAAGTCCTTTCAGTAATTCCTGAAATTTCTTAATACTATCCATTATAACCCCTTTTTTGGTAATAGAGCAAATATAAGCTGCTTACTTTATAAACACTAATGCTTGAAATACCTGCTACTGTTTTTCTAAATAACTTGTTGTTATAGTGAAATACACTTTTTCTTTTCTATTTGATGGCTCTATTTTGTCAAGCTCTTTATCCGCTTTTTTAAAATGAAATGCAGGATAGTTAATAAATTGTTACATATTATAATAAGAGGGTATAATTAAGTAAGAAGTCATTTGCGCCTTGATATCTTTTTCCCTGTTGATAATTATTCAGGCACCAATGACTCCTTACTTCAAAATGCACCTAAAATTATCCCTTTGTTTCACTTTTAATTACAACGAAAATATCTGATAAACTTTAAACCTACTTCCAGACCTCTTTACCTTTCTGGACTTGCAAAACAACTTAGAAGTAATCTAAATTTCCATCTCACTCTATCATTATTTTACTATCTAACCCTTTTCCCGAATTGGCATAACAATATACACAGCCATTAGGGCAGGTATTATATTGACCGATATCTTTACTTTTTATGCAGCCGCAGAATTTGCGTTGTCCTTTATCTTTCAATTTTTCATAGCTGTAGGCAGATTTTTCATTTTGGTCAGATAAAAAATCTGTCTGGTCAGTGGGTCTATAACCCAAGAAGTTCATTAATTCAGTATCAGCAGAAAAGAGTTCAATAATCAAGCGGTCATCAATACAGCGGTTATGTTCAATTCCATATTGTTGCAGGTCAATTTTTTCCGCACAGGTAGCTATTTTTAAGTTCCATTTTCGGTTTAGTCGCATCAGTTCCCGGGCAAAATAGTGCATTGTGTTAGTATCAATTTCCTGAATATTATCGGGTAAAGCATTGAGGTTGCGTTTCACTTTTTGGTAAATTTCTATATCTATGAAGCTGATAACTAATCTATTCGTATAAGGGAAAAGCTGATCACCAATATTTTCTATGCGTTTTAAGAGTTCATCGGGATGCAATTTAGCACTGAGAATAAGAGGATCAAAACGCCAGATAACTTTTTGTTTGCCAATAAGTTCAGAAAGTTCAATAAAGGTATTTAGGCGTTGCTGCAAAGAAGGCAGATTTTTCTCCCAATTTTCCTGTTCATAGTCATTCAGGGTAAATTGAAAATAGTAATTATAGCCCTTCTCATCAAAGAAAGAGAGTTTTTTTAGCATTGGAGAAGGATTTTTGCTCCAAAACACAAAAAGTCGGGTTTTGGCAAAAGAGACATCTTGGGACTGACCATTAAAAGGATTTTTCCATCTTAAATAACCCGCTTTAACACGCGAAATTAACCAGTCGGAATAAAAAGCGGGGATATCCGTAGCCCGGGAAGCAGAAATTATTACCGGTTCCATATTGTTTTCTTTTTTGCCTCCAAATTATTATCTCACTTTGTATATTGATTCCATTTTAGAAATAATTGTATTTCAGACAAGGAAATTATTTATTGAGGGGTCTAACTATCATTTCATTAAAGGAATAAAGCGTGAGAGATAGTTGACGAGGACAGCAACTTTCCAGTTTTTTTAGTTTCCGAGGAAGTCAACCTTCAGGTGACTAATATGTTTTGTAAACAGGAAAGTTAAAAAGAGAGAAAAGAGAAAAAAGAAGGGCTTTCATTTTTAAGAGGGGTTTACACCACCATCGCTATCATTGTATCGCCCTGCGGGCTTTTTTTATAATTACAACCTATTATTGATACCTGTGTTATCTATGAGAGATTTTTTATTTCATTATGAGTTCTAAAGAAGGTAATATCAGGTCTTGGAGAAGAAGATGCAAATTGGTTCCGTTTTTTCTTTCTCCTAAAGAAATCTCTTTCATAGAACCATTTTTAACTGCATTTTGAATTTGATCTATGTTAAAGTTACAATTCTTGAAGGGCTTTCTGTAATCAGGAAAATGTTTTTTTAGCTCAGTTAGGCATTGTTGCTTGGTTAATTCCTTATTAGGACATTTAAAATGTAATATTAACCAATATTCAAAATTCGGAGAGGTTATGCCCACTTTCTGTTTTGCTGATTTATTATCTATTTTCTGCCACTTTTGCAGGGAATTAATATTTGCATCTGTTAAAACATCGCAATCCAAAACAATCCAACAATGAGTTAGTTCATTGCAATTATGATCTTTCAAGTATTTATTGGCTGTCTTAATTAAATAATCGGTATCCGGATGCTTTCCCTTTTTACATACGACATCTATATTACTATCTATTTGCTTTCTTATCATTTCAAAATAATTAACTTCAGTTTCGCCTTCTGTAACAATAACATATAACTTACTTGGACTTATAAACTTTTCTTTACGCTTTAGTTTGCTTAATCCATTTCCTGCCATAATGTTACCCTCAATCAATATCCGAACATAGTTCACTAATTAATATTCTCGGAATTCCTTTCAGATTACCCTGTAAATAATACTTGCGAAGATCTTTATCTGACCGGATATCTTTGTAATCACTAAAGGAATATAAAGAGGAAACCCCTTCAGAAGACCTGTCTGTAACCCAAAGTTCATCTCTTCTGAAGGTGTTTTGATCCATTAACATCACATCATGAGTTGTAAAAATCAGCTGACTTCTACTGTTTTCATTGCAGGAATTAAGATAGTATTTTAATAATGTCTTACTTAGTTTTGTATGTAAACTTCTATCCAATTCGTCAATAATATAGACCTTACCAGTTTGACTTCTCAATTCAATAAATGCGGGAAGAATATCCAAAAGCCGATTAGTTCCATCCGATTCATTTGCAAATGAAAAAATAACTGGTTTACCATCAGAACTTTTATGGATTGAAACAATTCTATTGGCTTCAATATGATCTTTTGTAATATGATAAACAGACCTATCTTTACTACCATATTCCGGCATCAATATTTCTCTTCCGTCACTAATTTTATCTTGAAAAATAGAAGTCAGCATTTTATGTTCAATTTCCGAAACATCTCTTTTTTGGAGCATAAGGTCCGATATTCCAGAGTCCAATGCAGTTAAAAGTTTTAAGTACTGTTTTTTATTTTTCTCACTTGCCAAACTTAATATAGGAAAAAACTTGGATTCAGGTCCTATTATAACTATTGAATTTTTGAACCAGTTATATATAGATTTGAAATAATTACAAGCCTGATAAATAGTTCCGGTAAGAAATAATTGGTTGTTCCTAGTTGTATTATTGCCAATCAAACTCAGTATACTAAGATACTCTTTAGGAACAGAATTAATTTGTACCTTAGGTTTTTCTCCTTTACCTGAGCGTTCAAATATGTTCTTAACCGAATTTTTTAGAATTAAATCCAATTTCTCGTAAATAACTTTCTCTCGGGAAAGAGTAAAACTATATTCATAGATAATTTCATCTACCAGAAAAGTAAAACTAAAGGAGCTATTCATATTTCTAAGCTTTTTATCCAGTAAAAAAGGTTTTAACGGTATTTTTTGATCCGGTTCCGTACCTTTTATGATAAAATATTGGGCAAAAGCAAGAGCAGATACCAGAGCAGATTTACCGGAAGCATTTGCTCCATATATTCCAGCAATGGGTAATGTTTTAAGTTTATATTTACTTACCCTGGGTAATCTTTCTGTAAAGTGTTTTTCTCTACCCGCAACAAGAGAAAAAGTAACTTCATCTCTAAAACACTTCCAGTTGGAAATAGAAAAGGATATAAGCATTTTGGCTCCTTTAAGAGATTTTCTCTCTAATAACTAATAATAAATTCAATATATTAAATCATCATCTTATTGTCAAGAGAAATTTTCTCTTATATTTGATATCTCATCCTTTAAGGATTCCTTTTTAATGAGTTATTTCACTTCTTAAATAAAGGCCACTTGCCATTCCTTAGAAAGCAAGAATTTATGTGTGATTAGCAAGATATTTATGACTTTCCAGTATGCAAATAATATCATATTATTTCTATATGAAAAAGTCAGCAATAGTATTTTAGTATTTCTGTATTTTGCTTTCACAGGATTGACAAATGAATTTTCAAAAGGGAAAGGATATTACTATATATTTTTTACCCATCTTTAACTTATTAATTTATACTTTTCAGATCAAGAAAATATTCGCTGTTGGTTCAAACTATTTTTATGCCGGAAAATTGACATCCTCGTCAACTACATCAAACGCTTTATTTCTTAACCGAAAGGCAAGCGGTAACGAAACACCTTGGTTGTCATTAGGCAGTTATGATTCTCAATTTTCATCTGCCTTCAATGTCCTTACATCTATGATCTTTTTCATTTACAACCGCTTTTTAGCTGGTCTACAAACTTGAAAATTGTGGTACTAATCAAAATGCAGCCACAAATTCATAGAAAAACGGTTCAGCACTTTCTATAATTGTCAAGTAATCTGCTATCTCAATATACGGCAAACATTAGCAAAATTGAATGAACATCATTCCCAAAGAAAAACCGAAATCATTTCAATTAAATTCCGATATGACTCCCATATCATTCCCTTATCGCGATATGGGAATCATATGGGAATCTCATCCGCCGTATAGCGCAAAAAAGCAGAAATTGTTAAACAACAATTTTTGGAGAGAAATAGCGTAAATATTCCGGAGGGCTTTCTGTTTTGACTCACGATTTTTCGGTTTGGAAACCAGTCGTAGAGCGGTTGTAAGTGAAAATAAATGCGGATAAGTGGTTACATTGAAGGCAGGTGAAAATGGTGAGTTAAAAGATACTAATATCAGTGAAATATGTTAGAAAAACTAATTCATCACGAGTCCTCACTGCCATAACTCAGCATAAATATGAAAACGAGTTTTTGGCAGTGAGTACTCCTGATTTCTTCCTTTTTAAGTGACAAGAAATATAAATAACTATTTAAATAATTTGGATTCAAGACCTCATTTACGAGAACGAATAGCAGTAGAAAAACCACTGCGCATATTTCTCTGAGCTTTCACATTAAAAAATCCCTTTGCCGCTATGGGAAGAGTTATAAAATTGCCGTCTACAGTGTAAACAGTTCCATCTGTCTGATAAGGGTCTGTCTTTTGGGTAACCAGATAATGGTCTGCTCCAATAATTCCATCCCAGGTTAGGGTCAGATTAGTTCAATTAATGGATATAACAACATTATTGGGGCTAAAATCCGCTGTAAAGAATTTGTATTCGGGCAAACTTTTTTGTCCGCGGCCATTGGTTATAAACAGAATAAGCTGATATTCACCGTCTTGCTGTAAATGCACAATGCTTGCTTCCAAGGCTACTGTAATGGGGTTGTCTCACAACCTTTCAAAAGTCCATTTTTTGCCATTTTCAGGTATACCAAGATGTATCGTAAAGAGTAGATTGTTCTTTAAAATGGCTTATGTTTACCGTTTCAAAACTAACTATTAGTTTCGGGACAGTCCCATAATCGCATAATTCAGACGAGTTACAAGCGAAAAGTAAGTCATTAAAATATGCAGCTATTCCGGAAATGTTATTCACATTCCAGACGGTGGAAAAGACGGCACTTACAAAAAGTGCCAGAATGAGAGTAAATAAGGACTTTTTCATAATAGTAACTCCTACTATAAGATTTTGGTTTAGGAATATCTTTCTATCATAATGTTAAGATATTTTTTAACAATTTGCAAATTTATTCATAAGATAAATCAGAACCTGTTGCCTGCGTAGTAGTTAACTCTTAAAAAAGTTTATTATGCTTGCACAGAGAGAAAAAGTACTTGACATATTTCGGCTCTTGTTTAATTAGGTATTTAATTAAATAATAATACCTGCTTGCTTTTAGGCAAAGGAGTTGCAAGATGTCCGATTCCTTTTTTAAAGCTATAGCTGATGCCAATAGAAGAAAGATTTTGCTGATCTTGAAAAAAAGGGGAACAATGAGTGCAGGAGATATTGCCAAGTATTTTGATATTTCCAAACCGGCTTTAAGTGAGCATCTGAAAATTTTGAAAAATGCTGATTTAATTACAGCTATCAAGAAAAAACAGTATATTTATTATGCCTTGAACACTACGGTATTTGAAGATATACTGGCATTTATTTCAGAAATCATAAACAAAAGTGAGGTATAAATGTTACGACTGAAGCGATTTAAATGGTCAGTTCTGGTTATTATACTCCAATTTATCGTTATGGGATATTTTTTATCTATTTTACCAGCGGATGCTAAAATACCCATTCATTGGAACATTCACAATGAAATAGACGGTTGGACAACTAAAACTAATGCCGCTTTATTTAATGTGGGTGTAAGTTTAGGACTGTTTCTATTGATGTTTTTGATGCCCTATTATTCGCCTTTGTATAGGCGTTATAGCAAAAGAAACGAAAATTTTATACCGACTATAACTTTCATTTTACTGCTTTTTTTAGCTTTAATTAATCTATATTGTCTATATATTGCAGCCCGGGGTAAAGAACCGGCAATTAAATTAATTCAGGTATTGATTGGTTTGTTGTTCATTTTTCTGGGTAATTTATTACCCAAAGCACCGCGCAATTTTTTTGTGGGAATTAGAACTCCCTGGACACTTGCCAATGAAGAGGTCTGGATCAAAACACATCGTTTGGGGGGTTGGATGTTTGTGTTTAGCGGATTGATTATGGTTTTAAAAAGTTTTATCCTGACGGCTAATAAGACCTTACAAGAAATTAGCGGAATTTTTGCCTTGGTGATTTTGCTGTATCCGGTCCTTTATTCATTTCTTATCTTTCGCAAACTGGAAAACAGAAATCCAAAGTAAAGAGTTAAAAACAACAACGCAAAACAGGAAAAAACAGCTGAAAAGAATTAGTCCCTTTCCGGTTAACAGGTAGGATATTATATAATTTCTATATGGAAAAGTCAGTTATAGTAATTGAAAGACCGTTGAATAATTGGCTTATTAAAGCAATGTTTATATAATTCAAAGCTCCTCCCTTTTGTTGTTTGCTAAAGCGTATATAGTTAGATATAAAAATTACATTTTACCTCATAATAACTATTGGACCAAGATGAAAAAGTTCCAACGAAACTTTTTTTTATTCTGTTTTCTTTTCGCTGGGTTGAAACCCTTCTATAATATCTGTCGTTCCTCCGGGAATAATAATGTTTAATATAATGTTTATATCTCTTATCCGGATTTTTTGTAGAATAAATTCAGTATGCTTTATTCCTTTTTATGTTCAACGATCTTTAGAAGCAGAGAAGAACTGCAAGCTGATGTAGAGCAATGGATTGATTATTACAAAAAGGAAAGTCCGCATTCAGGAAAATACTGCTTGGGTAAGACACCAATGCAAACTTTCCTTTACTCAATCCGGTTAGCAAAAGACAAAATAATAGATAGTAAATTCTCGGTGACTAACAACACCAACTGTCAAACATCGTCTTAACTATTACAACTTAATGCAACAGATAATATCTACAATTTTTTGCAAGCTAACGGATATGATGTATTAACAAATGTAAAAATGGTTAGGAAACCAAAATTGTATAACAAGTTTAAAGATTGAATTGATCTATATTAATAAAAAGAGTTGACAGGTTTTTTGCCTTTCCGCATAGTGGCTTTGTCTAAAGATTGAATTGCTAAAATGAGTCCCGATAAAATATTTAATAAAGGGCAGAAATTGATGATAGCAATATGGAGTGTAAGATGAAAAGTCATCTATGGCTAACCGCAGATATTGGCCTACTATTTATGTTATTTATAGGCATTCTCTACTCAGTAACTTATGTAAATATTAATGCAAACATACAGAGTAGTGGTGCTGTAGCTTTGGGCGATTTTGACAACGATGGTGACTTGGATTTAATGAGATTGCCCTATCTATCCAGAAACGAGGGTAATGATCTGTTCATCCAAACGCCCATTTGCCTGCCTAATAGTTCTACGGTTGACTTTGGCGATTACAATAATGATGGTTTTCTTGATATCTTGATAAGTGGATCTTCCCCAGGAGTGTTCAGAAACAACGGGGATGGAACTTTTACTAACCTTAATGAAGTAGCTTTCTATGATGCACTGGGAGATAATGATAGTGCGGTCGCAGTATTGGGAGATGATCAGCTTCGGAAGATAGCACAAGAAATCGCCAAGGCGGTAAGAAATAATGTCAAAATTGATTGGGCTATCCGGGAGAATGTAAGAGCAGAGATGCGAGTTATCGTGAAACGGATTTTATGTAAATACAGATACCCCCTGGACAAACAAACTCAAGCTACCGAGTTAGTGCTTGAGCAGGCAGAATTGATTTGTAGAGCAGATGATGAGGATATGTTGTGAAGACAATAGTATTATCCTACCCTTATATAACGATGACATTCGTAATCAAGGAGTACTTGTGCTGATTGCAGTATTTTTAATAATGGAAATACTATTCATTTTGGGCTTGATTTATGTGTTTAGCATGTTTAGCAAGAGCAAAAAAAGTCGAAACACTATCAAACTTGTACATGACTATCTCAAAGAGAGTTGCGGATTTCTGACTGGCAGCTTGTATTGCAGTATTTAATATAAAGTCTTTCTCTCAGTAGATGAAAAGAGCGAGAAACTATGTGAAGTCACTTGGAACTCAGGAAATCCAACCCATAAGATCATAGATGGTTTTATGCCAAGCAAGACATTCTTAGCATTAACACAACAAGAGGACATGAAAGGTATCATTAATCCTTATGAGTGTAAAGTATTTAAGATGGACCATTTTGCTTCGTTAAAAAGATTGCAAGAACTTAGAGGGTTCTCCATAGACGAAAAAAGCATGAAGATATGTTTATTGAAGCTTTGCAGTACGGGACTTAAATACAAGGTCATTGGATTTAAGGATCTAATAGCTTGTGAGATTGTGGAGGATGGAGTATCAGTTACAAAAACTTCTAGATCGAGCCAAGCTGGTGGGGCACTGATAGGTGGGATGCTTCTTGGTGGCACCGGAGCGATAATAGGTGGCTTGTCCGGTAAGAAAAAAACTGTTCAAGAACTTCAATCCATAAGCCTTCGGCTTACTATTAATGATTTAGATGACCCCGTCTTTGACTGTCTTTTAAACGTAATACCCCTGAAAGATAATCAGACCTATAAGAAGAGAATAGAAGAACTAGCTCTTCATTGGCATGCAATTATGGAAGTTCTTATAAAAAGAGCAGATATGACAAATAGCGAATAAGTAGCAAAGTCTATTCTTGGCGATTAATAATGCTCTTCGTATCTGTATCTGTTAAAATTTGTATGTTTAAAACTAATCATAGTATCAACAATAAATCAGTTAAAAAGGAGTAAACATGAAAACAATGCTTTATTTGACTGTAATATGCCTTTCGCTTGTAGCAAGCAGTTGTTCAGAAAGAATGAATAAGGATGATAAAGACAGTTTATCCACTAACACTGACAGAGTAAACGAATCTGTAGAGGTCTTGAGCCTTGGATTGATAACCACAGAAAATGATAATAAGATGATTGGTCAAGATGTTGTTTATAAAAAGGATAATGATACCTTCACTTTAAGCTTCAGGAGATTATTACCGAAGACGGGCATAGAGGAGATCTTATTAATGGTCTTTTACGATAAGATACCTGTTGAAACACCAGTTTCCTCTTTAGTTCTAACATTTTCAGATGGTAATGAGTTTAACATTGATTCGGATTTTTTCTTCCGTTTAAAAACCGGACAATTTGGTGATAATGCGGGAAAAGATAGCGGGAAGAAGATACAGGGGTTTACCATTATAGTAGACGTTAAGTTAAAACTTAACCTAAAAAACAGCAATCTATCGGCCATTAAAGCAATTTTTGCTAGTGGAGACCAGATAGAAATACCCGTAACCTATGAAAACGCACAGAAAGTCAAAGAGTTCTTGAACACTTCGTTTAAGACCTATAGATGATCGAATCAAATCAATTTCTAGAAAAGGAGTTAGCAATGAAATCCGTACTTATCATGGTCTTTACCTTATTCTTATTGAGCATGTTTGCATACCCTGTTGATTATCCTGACATTGGTGAAGAATGGGGTTATCCAAATCCTGATTACGATATAGTGTTAACTAACGGCAGGTTAGCAAATCAAGTGTCAATCGTTTGCGTTGATTCACTAGCTATTTATATTGAAATTGATAAGGGGATATTGCTTAAGATACCAAAATCACAGGTTGTAAGTATAGATCCTATACTCCCTGAAGGCTATCAATCCTTTACTTATAAAAACTACGTCGAAGAATATTCAAAATGGTGGAACACAGAAAAGATACGGGTAGTTGATCTAAAGCCATCATGTAAGTATATTGTCCGTGCTCGTATAATTGATATTGATATCTGCGGAGGCGTTTCCGTCAACATAAAATTGTACAATTTATCAAAGAATAGATTGAAATATGCACTGTACACGGTTAAATACTATAATGCCGTAAACGATCTTGTTTCGAGTGAGATAGGTGATTATACGTGGATGAGATGCAAGGCAACGGGATTTATTGAACCCGGTACAATCGATTCAGGAAATTGGTCTGGGTTCTATAACTCAACAGCTCGATCAGTGAAAATATCATCTCTAACACTAATATATTCATCTGGTAACCAAGAGACTTTTCAAAGAAATGGGACTTCAATACTTCTCATCGAGAACTAGCCATATCTTTAAAAGCAATTAAATCAACATCGTAGTTGTTCTACACTTCCATTGAAATGGCAGGAATGGAGTATGCGCTCCGGAGACATCCCCCGGGTTCAATTCTGAGTCATATTTGACCTGGCTCTATTTTAACTTACAATATTTTAATTAGATAAAGAGTTATAGTGATGTAGAAAACGAAAATGTTTGTGGGGTGTGGTTTCTATGAAAGTAGGTGAAAATTGTGGGTCAAAATTCTTTTACAGCTTTTGCTTGACAATTATACGGTCTCCCAAATTTTGCAAGGTATTATAAGATAAAATGATACACCGGGAGAGATAAAATGGAATACCGATTTAGTGAAATTGAAAAGAAATGGCAAAATATTTGGCATGAGAGAGGGATATTTAATGCACCTGATAGAAGTTCCAAGCCCAAATATTATGTATTGTCAATGTTTCCTTATGCATCAGGGGTTCTTCATGTAGGGCATGCTTCCAATTACTTTATTGGAGATGTGATATCGCGATTGAAAATGATGGAGGGTTACAATGTGATGCAGCCCATTGGTTATGATGCTTTTGGTATGCCTGCGGAAAATTATGCTATTGAGCACAATTCCCATCCGCGCCTTACTACTGAAGAAAACATAGCAGCGATGCGTATTCAATTTGACAGTATGGGTTTTGGTTTTGATTGGAGCAGAGAAATAAGCACTTGTCGTCCGGAGTATTATCGTTGGGGACAATATCTTTTCAAGAAATTGTATGAAAAGGGATTGGTTTACCGGAAAAAAGGGTTTCAGAACTGGTGTGATAAATGTCAAACCGTGTTGGCTAACGAGCAGGTTGTGGATGGTCATTGTTGGCGCTGTGGAAACATTGTAGAGCAGAAAGAACTGGAACAATGGTATTTCAAGATTACAGAATATGCGGAAGAACTATTGGATTTTTCCCAAGTGATTGATTGGCCTGAACGAGTGATCACGATGCAAAAGAATTGGATAGGACGTTCGGAAGGAGCTAAAATTGATTTTATTTTAGAAGGGACAAACGCAAAAATCCCGATTTTTACCACCCGTCCGGATACTATTTACGGGGTAACTTTTATGGCGCTGCCGCCGGAGCATCCTTTAGTTCAACAGTGGCTGAGGGAAGAACCGGATAATAAAGAAATGCAGGATTTTTGCCACAAAGTTATTAATGAGGATAAAGTTGTGCGCAGTTCTGAGGAAACAATTAAAGAAGGCATTTTTAGTGGTCGTTATGCTATAAATCCTTTTAATGGCGAGAGAATTCAGATCTGGATTACTAATTATGTGCTTATGGATTACGGAATGGGAGCAGTTATGGCTGTTCCGGCACACGATCAACGCGATTTTGAATTTGCTAAAAAATACAATATCCCGATTAAAATAGTTATTCAAAAACCTGATAACTCCTTAAAAATTGAAAAGATGCAAGAAGCATATATAGAACCCGGAATAATGACTAATTCCGATAAATTCAACGGAATGGATAGTGAACAAGCCAAAATGGCAATAACCGATTGGGCTAGGGAAAATGGTTGGGGTGAAAAAACAGTTAGTTATCGTTTAAGGGATTGGTGTATTTCGCGTCAGCGTTATTGGGGAAATCCCATTCCGGTTATTCATTGTCCGCATTGTGGGATAGTATTAGTTCCGGATGAGGATTTACCTGTTAAATTGCCTGATAATGTCCAAGTAGGCAGAACAACCAAAAATCCGCTTTTGAGCGTTCCGGAATGGATAAATGTGCCCTGTCCGAAATGCGGAACTCCCGCAAAAAGAGAAACGGATACAATGGATACTTTTGTAGACAGCAGTTGGTATTATGCTCGTTATACCGATCCGAATAACGATAAAGAGCCCTTTAGCAAAGAACTGGCTGATTATTGGCTTCCCGTAGATCAATACATTGGTGGAATTGAACATGCCTGTATGCATTTGCTTTATGCCCGTTTTTTCCACAAATTTATGCGGGATTTGGGTTGGGTAAATTGTGATGAACCCTTTGCACGTTTACTTACACAGGGGATGGTTACAAAGGATGGAGCCAAAATGAGCAAATCCAAAGGTAATGTAGTTGATCCGCAATATATTATAGATCGCTTTGGTGCAGATACTTTGCGCACTTTTTTGCTTTTTGCCTCACCTCCCGAAAAAGATGTGGAATGGAGCGATGATGGAATTATGGGTGCCTTCAGATTTTTGAACCGGGTCTGGCGTTTGGTAGAAAGTAGTCTGGAAACCATAAAACGCGGTTTGCAGACAGGTGAAAGTTCTGAACCTCTTTCAGAGGAAATATATAACTTGCGTTATGAAACCCATTATGCCATATTTCGCTGGAGAGAGGATTGTTTAGAGCGTCTCCAATTTAATACTGCCATTGCAAGCTGTATGGAATTTCTCAATGCCATAGCGAAAATTAAAGAACCAGATAAATTGAACAATGCGGAATTAAAGATTTATGCCTTTGCCTGCGTCACTTTGCCTAAAATGCTTTATCCCTTTGCTCCTCATATTGCGGAAGAACTTTGGCAGATATTGGGAAATGAAAAAATGCTGAATGAATGCGGACTTCCTGAATATGAAGAAAAATACTTAACCCGAAATATTGTTACTTATGTGGTTCAGGTAAACGGAAAAATAAGAGGTAAACTGGAAGTTCCGATTGACATTAATACGGAGGACTTAAAAACCAAAGCCCTGGAAATTGAAAATGTGCAGCGCTTTCTGCAGGGACTGAACATTAAAAAGATAATAGTAGTGCCGGGAAAAATGGTTTCTATTGCTGCAGGAAAATAGTGAATTAAGAATGAAGCATAAAAAATGAATATAATGAGAGACCCTAAAAATATCTCGGTGTTTTCAGTATTCTCGGTGTGCCCGATGTAAAAAAGCGGGAATAATATAGTTTTCATCTGGAAAATGCAATTATTATATCGGAACTCATCCAGATTCTTGCTTGCGTAGAAATGACAAGGGTCCTTTCATTTAAGAAATAATATGATTCTATACTTGGTTGACAGGGGTTGACGAGAATTTCAATAATTAGGAAAAGCATCATACTTAATTATCTGCGTTAGCAATATCTTGACGCCACTTGGCAAATTACCGAGATAAGCCACTCTATATCTACCACAAATAATTATGCAGAAAATAAGCCCCAACTATGATTTGGAAATAGTTATAAGGCACATTTATAAATGGGATACCGAATTCCGTTTTGGCATAAACAGAAAGCATAATATTTTTGAATATAATTAAAATAACCCTAAAATCCCTTTTCCCTTGTTCATTACTGACCTATTAACTAAAAATATCCCTGAAATCTGTGAGAGTATTTTTGGGGATTTTCGGTGGCTAAAAATTGCGGAGGAACAGCGTCCTCCGGCTACATAATCAAAGTCGTCACGAGTCCTCATCGCTAAATAAGTTTGAGGATAGGTAATAATTTATATCAGCGATGACGACTCCTGACTTACTTACATTCTCAAATTTCCATTTTCCATTCTCAATTCCCCATTCCCCATTCTTCATTAATTCTCTTTATCTCTTTGTGAATCCAAATCCGTGTATTCAATGAGAGTTTTTTTTATTTATTCAGGTCTTTAGCTTTGATGGTATCCTTTTTAGGTTTCACAGTAGATTCTTCCACAAATTGAATAATAGCCATAGGCGCATTATCCCCTTTGCGGAAACCAGCTTTTAACACACGTGTATAGCCACCGTTACGACCTTCAAAAGCTGGAGCAATTTCGTTAAATAGTTTTTTTACCAGTGTTCTATCGCCCAATACTTTATAAGCCAGACGTCTGGAATGGACTGTATCTTTTTTTCCATAAGTAACAACACGTTCAACATATCCTCTCAATTCTTTAGCTTTAGGAAGGGTTGTTTTCAGTTGCCCGTGTTCTATCATTGATTTTACAAGATTTTTCATCATCAAATTGCGGGCATCTTTTTCCCGACCAAATTTTCTTCCTTCAACTCTGTGTCTCATTTTTCCACCTTCTTTTTAGAACTGGGAACGGGTTTACGCACCGTTGCAGTAGTTACAGATTCAGCTGTCTTTTTTTCTTTAGGTGCTGGTTTTTCAGCAACTGTTTTAGTTTTCGGTTTGGTTTTTGTCTTTGTTTCTGGAGCCGGAATTTCTTTTTCTTCAGCAGGAATTACTCCTCTGCTTCTGGCTTCTCTAATTTGACGATAGATACCTTCAACATCCATACCGAGATGTAAATCATATTTCTTCAGTTTCTGAACTATTTCTTCCAGTGATTTTTTGCCAAAATTACGGAATTTCAGCATTTCGGCTTCCGTTTTGGAAACCAAATCGCCAATGGTTTCAATTTTTGCTTGAGCCAGACAATTGGCAGCGCGAACGCTAAGTTCAATTTCCTTCACACTTGTTTTCAGAATGCGTTCTTTTTCTTCCAACTCGGGGTCTAATTCTATATCCCGAATATATTGCGGTTCAATTTCAAACAGAGATATCTTAGCTGCCATATCCTTCAAAATTTTAGCTGCAAGAAATAGAGCAATAGATGGCTCTACGGCTCCGTTCGTATAAATTTCCATAATCAAACGGTCAAAATTCATTCTCTCTTTCACCCGTTGATGGGAAACGCTGAAGTTCACTTTCAGAACAGGTGAATAAATGGAATCTACAGGAATAAAACCAACTGCCTTACCTTCAGGATTTTGCCTGTCTGCTGAAACATAACCGCGCCCTATACCTACAATCATTTCCAAACGAAAATCAATATCATCAACAACTTCCAGCAGATAGAGGTCTTTATTGATAATTTTCACATAAGCGGTTTCCTGAATCATAGAGGCAGTTATTACACCTTTTCCTTTATGTTCAAGAACCAGAGGAACTTCCTCCACAGAACTGGAAGAGATAACGAGCTGTTTTAACCGCAGAATTAAATCTATATAATCAGAATTTGTTCCCGGAATAGGACAAAATTCATGATGCAAACCTTCAATTCTAACGAACCGAACAGCCGCTCCTTGTATGGAAGAGAGCAAAATCCGACGCAAGGTATTTCCTATTGTGGTGCCATATCCCGGTTCCAAAGGACCGATTTCAAACTTGCCGTAAGTGCGTGAATACGATGCTTTATCGTAATCAACTTCATTCGGCATTTGTAAAGGTTCAAGATACATCATAGCTGCTCCTTATGCTTATAACGCCTTATTTGGAGTAAAATTCAACAATAAGACGCAGGTCACAAGTGACCGGAATCTCGCTTACTGCGGGAATTGAATTAAATTGACCGCGGAAATTTTCTTTATCAACACTCAGCCAGGAATATGGCGAAGTAACTTCTGTTTTATCCATTGCTTCCAAAAGAGGTTTCATACCTTTACTTTTGGGTCTAACTTCAATAATATCTCCTGCCTTAACTAAATAGGAAGGAATATCAACTTTCCTGCCATTAACTAAAAAATGACCGTGATTGATAAACTGACGCGCCTGCATTCTTGTTACAGCAAAACCCATACGATAAACTACATTATCCAAACGGCGTTCCAATAATTGCAATAAGTTATCGCCTGTAACTCCAGGTGCTTTGGCAGCTTTTTTGAAATAGTTACTGAATTGCTTTTCCATTAAGCAATAAGTATGGCGCATTTTTTGTTTTTCCTTAAGATGCAAACCATAATCAGAAAGCTTACGTCTTAAATTTCTGCCATGCTGTCCGGCAGGATATTTACGCTTGCTAAGTATTTTATCATATTTGGCATTGCCATAAATATTTTCCCCGAATTTACGGCATATTTTTGCTTTGGGTCCTGTATATTTAGCCATTTGTTACTCTCCTTATATCCTTCTGGTTTTGGGTGGACGGCAGCCATTATGCGGAATAGGAGTTGCATCTTTAATCATAGTAACTTTCATTCCTGCAGCATTTACAGCCCTGATAGCGGATTCTCTGCCTCCACCGGGACCTTTAACAATCACCCCAACTTTCTGAATTCCCATATCCAGACCTGCTTTAGCAACTTCTGTAGCGGCAATTTGAGCTGCAAAAGGTGTACTTTTACGAGAGCCCTTGTTACCAACTTTTCCACCACTTGACCAGGCAAGAACATTTCCTGCACGATCAGTTAAAGTAACAATAGTATTATTGAAACTGGAATGGACATAGAAAAGTCCCTCATCAAAAGCAAGACGCACTCTTTTTTTCTTGGTTCTTGTTTTAGCAGCCATAATTTCTCCTATTTCTTTTTCTTAATTGTACTGCCCCGAGGACCTTTTCTGGTTCTGGCATTAGTATGTGTTCTTTGTCCTCGGACAGGAAGTCCGCGTTTATGGCGTAAACCGCGGTAACAACCAATTTCCATCAAGCGTTTAATATTCATAGCTACTTGAGTGCGAAGTGCTCCTTCAACCACATATTCATTATGAATTATGTCGCGTAGGATTTTTTCTTCTTCCATCGTAAGATCGGCAACTTTTTTCATTTCGTCAATATTCGCCTTCTTACAAATTTCTTTGGCACTTGACCTGCCAATGCCATAGATATAGGTTAACCCTATAAACAGACGTTTGTTTTTGGGAAGTTCAATACCTGCTATATGTGCCAAGTTTTTCCTCCTTAACCCTGTCTCTGTTTATGTTTTGGATTTGAACTGCAAATAACACGGATAATACCGTTGCGTTTAATAATTTTGCAATCCTTACAGATTTTTTTAACGGAAGCTTTCACTTTCATTATCATCTCCTTGCTTTAGCCAAGATNGCTGTTTGCAATCATTTATAATTATTTATAGCGGTAGGTGATTCTGCCNCGCGTTAAGTCATAAGGTGAAAGTTCAACCTTCACTTTATCACCAGGCAGAATTCTGATATAGTTCATTCGCATTTTCCCGGAAGAATGAGCCAAAATTTCATGCCCATTTTCCAGAGTAACACGAAAGGTTGTATTAGGAAGTGCTTCGGTTACAACACCTTCCACTTCTATAACACCAGCTTTACTCATAGTATAATATTCCTCAATCAGCAACTGTTAATATTTCTGGTTTGTTATCGGTAACTAAAATGGTATGTTCAAAATGGGCAGATAAACTATTATCAGCCACTTTAAATTCCCAACCATTCTCTAATACACGATTCGTGCCAATATTAACCATTGGCTCAATAGCTAAAGTCATACCTGCAGATAAACGAGGACCTCTTCCCGGTTTTCCTGTATTCGGAATTTGTGGTTCCTCATGCAAATTGCGTCCTACTCCATGACCCGTAAGATTATCTGCAACATAATAACCTCTAAAGGCAACAAAAGAACCAATCGCATAAGAAATATCACCCACACGGTTTCCCGGAATAGCAGCTGAGATTCCTCTTTCCAGGGCTTCTTTAGTCACCTGTAAAAGTTCTTCTGCTTCAGCAGAAATTTTGCCGACTCTATAAGTTCTTGCCGCATCTCCATTATAACCATCCAAAACAACTCCCACATCAATACCGATAATATCACCATCCTGCAAAATCTTTTTAGCGCTGGGAATGCCATGAACAATCTGCTCGTTTACAGAAGCACAAATAGAACCTGGAAAAGGGGGTAAACCATCTACCCGATATCCTTTGAAGGAAGGTTTGCCACCTCTACTGCCAATAAAATCCTCTGCGAATTTATCTATTTCCAAAGTACTGATTCCAGGACGGATTATGGTTTCCAGAGCATCTAATAATTCACCAATGATGCGGCAACTTTTGCGCATTTTTTCAATCTCTGCAGGCGTTTTGATGTATATCATCTTAACTGGAGCGTCCCCTTAATTTACCTTTCTTCATAAAACCATCATAGTGACGCATAACAAGATGGGATTCAATCTGTTGCAAAGTATCCAAAGCTACACCAACCACAATCAAAAGACCTGTTCCTCCAAAATAAAAAGGCAGGTCTAAACGGTTGCTCATTATTTCCGGCAGCAAGGCAATAAAGGCAAAGAAAATAGCTCCCGGAAGCGTTATCCGAACAAGAACACTGTTAATATATTCAGCGGTCTTTTTACCGGGTTTTTTCCCGGGAATGTGACCACCGTATTTAACCATATTTTCTGCCATTTCTGTAGGATTGAGCACTATGGCAGTGTAAAAATAGGCAAAGAAAATAATAAGCCCAACATATAAAATAGTGTATAAAACAGCTCCTGGCGACAACCAATTTCTCAAGGTAGTCCAAAAATAACTATCCCCTCCTAAAAGAGCCGCTATCGTTGCCGGAAACATTAAAACACTCTGAGCAAAGATAATAGGAATAACTCCAGCAGTATTCACCCGCAAAGGAATATAGGTACTTTGACCTCCGTAAACTCTTCTTCCCACTATCCGCTTGGCATATTGAACCGGTATTTTACGCACTGCCTCCGTAACGAAGATAACGGCAGCAGTTACTAAAACCATTAAAACAACAGAAATAATTGCCTTCCAAACATAAGAAGGATTGCCGGGAATATTTTGAATCATCCTTACAAAACCTTCAGGATAACGAGCAATAATACCGGCAAAAATGATTAGTGAAATTCCATTACCAATTCCATGCTCGGTAATTTGTTCCCCAATCCACATAACAATCATCGTTCCCGTTACCAAAGTTATTATGGCGGTTAAATGAAACAAGAAATTTGGACGCGGCACAACTCCACCGGAAAGATTGGTAAGCCACATTGTAATAGTTATGGCATTAAAAGCAGCCAATGCAACTGTTCCATAACGGGTAATCTGATTCAATTTCTTCTGGCCATCAGCTCCTTCTTTACGCAATTTTTCAAAATAGGGAATAATGCTTCCCAACAGCTGAATAACAATGGAAGCCGTAATATAAGGCATAATACCTAAGGCAAAGACAGATGCTCTTTCAAAACTGCCACCCACAAAAAGATCTAATAGACCAAAAAGAGTATTTCCACCTTCACGAGCACCTTCAAAAAAAACTTTTAGCGCAGTGGCATTCACTCCGGGAAGCGGAATGAAACTTCCCAAACGGTATAAAACCAGAAAGAGAGCTGTAAATAAGATCTTCTTCTTAAGGTCCGGAATCCGGAACATATTACCAATCGTCTTGAACAAGTTACACTACCTCCGCTTTACCACCGTTCTTTTCAATAATCTCTTTGGCTTTTTGTGAAAAAGCATTAGCTTTGATAGTAACGGTTTTAGTGAATTCATCTTTTACACCAGCCAGAACTTTAACCGGTGCATTTGCCTTTTTGCCTTTACCGGGAATTAAACCCAGCTTTTCCATAGTAGGAATATCAAGTTCAGTAATATCCAAGTCCTGTAAACGATAAAGATTCAGTACGCGATAATTTTCACGGAAGATATTTTTGAAACCACGCTTTGGAACTCTTCTGTTTAAAGGCATTTGACCACCCTCAAAACGAGGAGGCACATTTCCACCGGCACGTGCTTTTTTACCTTTATGACCACGTCCGGCTTGATGTCCCCATCCGGAACCTTGTCCTTTTCCCAAGCGTTTTTTGTTTTTCTTGCAACTAGGTCTTTCTAAATCGGATAAAGTTAACATCGCTATTCTTCCTTCAGTTCTTCAACTTTTAAGAGGTAAGCAACCTTATTGATCATACCTCTAAGGGATGGAGTATCATTATGAATACGGCTCTTACCTATTTTCCCCAGACCGAGGGCTTTAATAACCTTTTTATGGTCTTCAATACGATTTATAGTACTGCGGATTTGAGTAACTTTCAATTTCATTTCTCCTCCTGACCGGTAAGTTGAGCCATTGTTTTATTTCTCAGGCGTGAAATATCTGATAAAGTACGCATTGATTTCAAACCGTTAATAGTAGCTTTTACTACATTAGTAGGAGTGTTAGAGCCCAAGGATTTGCACAAAATGTTTTCAATTCCTGCTGCCTCAAAAATGGCTCTGGCAGTTCCTCCTGCAATAATTCCCGTGCCAGGAGCTGCTGGTTTTATTAAAACTTTAGAAGCGCCATAACGAGCTACAACCTCATGAGGAACAGTTCCTTTCACAATCGGAACTTTAAACATATTTTTTACGGCTTTTTCTTTGGCTTTTCGGATAGCATCCACAATTTCGTTTGCTTTGCCATTGCCCACACCAACATTTCCTTGTTTGTCACCAACTACAACTATTGCAGTAAAACTGAAGTTCCTGCCTCCTTTAACAACTTTGGCAACACGCTTTGTTTCAACGATCTTTTCTATCAATTTTTCTTCATCTGGATGATTTTGTTCGTAATTCATTTTTGCTCCTTAAAATTCCAAACCAGCTTTTCTGGCACCTTCAGCAAGAGCTTTCACTCTACCGTGATATTTGTATCCGGCACGATCAAAAGTAACTTTTGTAATTCCTGCAGCAAGTGCTTTTTCACCAAGTTTTACACCTACTTCATAGCTCTGTTCCGTTTTCTTCTTTCCGGCTAAGGAACCTATATCTTTGGCAATAGTAGACATTGAAACTAAAGTTACACCCTGTGTATCGTCTATAATTTGACCATATATATTCTTCAGGGAACGAAAAACTACTAAACGAGGACGTTCAGGAGTTCCGCTTACGCGTTTCCGAATAGATAAATGACGACGGTTTCGGAGGTCTCTTTTAATTTTACAGCTTGAAGTTATCATCTTTTCCCCTCTCCCTTATTTGGTTCCGGCTTTTCCAGCTTTAATTATAACATACTCATCAAAATACCTTATGCCTTTCCCTTTATAATTTTCGGGAGGACGGCAACCGCGAACTTCGGCAGCAAATTCGCCTACCAACTGTTTATCAATACCTTTGATAGTAATTATACTTTGAAAATCCGAACGCATTCCTTTAGAACGCGGAACAGCTTCTGTAGTAACTTCCAATCCTTCAGGAAGTTGTAACAAAATATCATGGGAAAAACCAAGAGTTAGCTTTAGCCATGGTCCAACAACTTCAGCAGAATAACCTGTTCCATAGATATGCAATATCTTTTGAAATCCTTCTGTAACACCGGTAATCATATTTTGTATTAAAGCACGACTAAGACCATGAAAAGCACGCTGGTTTTTACTATCGTCTGCTCTTTTTACTTTCAGAAGGTTTTCTTCTACTTCAACAGTAATTCCAGGAAGCAAAGACCAATTCAATTCTCCCAATTTTCCCTTAACGGTAATTTTGTTATCCACTACATCCACTTGCGTTCCAGGTTGTAATTTGATCGGGGCTCTTCCAATTCGTGACATTTTTCCCCCTTACCAAACCTTACAAATATATTCGCCGCCTACATTTTTCAGGCGAGCATCACGATCTACCATTAAACCCATACTGGTAGAAATAACTGCACAACCAGTATTATTATAAACGCTAGGCAGTTTATCGGCTTTCACATAAACCCTTCTTCCGGGTTTGGAAATTCTCTGAATTCCTTGTATTACAGGTTCTCCGGCATTCGTATAACGAAGAATAATTAAAATACGTTTATAGTTTATTTTATGCTCCGGGTCTTTATCCAAAACCTGGAAACTATTTACAAAATTCTCTTCAGCAAGGATGTTAACCAATGCTTCAATCAGTTTATTATGGTTAACAATCACCTGTGTATGTCCGGCACGATATGCATTGCGAATTTTAGTCAATGCATCAGCTATCGGATCACTAATACTCATTATTTTCCTCCTATTATTTTACCAGCTACTTCTGGTGATTCCAGGTATCTGGCCATCAGATGCATATTTACGGAAACACAAACGGCACATTCCAAAATCGCGCATATAGGAACGTGGGCGTCCGCAAATTTTACAGCGATTGTATTTTCTTACTTTATATTTAGGGGTTCTTTGCTGTTTGATGATGAGTGACTTTTTTGCCATCTATATCTCCTTATTCGTTTTTCTGGAAGGGCATACCCAGCTCTTGCAAAAGAGCGCGGCATTCTTCATCGGTTTTAGCTGTGGTAACTATGGTTATATTTAATCCCCGAATCATATCTATCTTGTCATATTCAATTTCCGGAAATACTGTCTGTTCTTTTAAACCAAAAGAAAAATTTCCTCTGCCATCAAAGGAATCTGCCGGAATTCCGCGAAAATCACGAATTCGTGGTATTGCTATAGAGATTAAGCGATCATAAAATTCATACATCACTTCATTTCTCAAAGTAACTTTGCAACCAATAGGCATTCCTTTGCGTAGTTTGAAGTTGGAGATAGATTTTCGAGCTTTTGTAACTACCGGTTTTCTACCGCAAATTGTTTCCATATCCTTAACGGCATTATCTAAAATAGCTTTATTTTGAGTTGCCTGTCCCACTCCCATACTAACTACAATCTTTTCTAATCGGGGAACCTGATGCGGATTTTTGTAACCGAACCTCTTCATTAAGTTATCCATAACCTGGGTTTTATATCTTTCTTTCAAACGGTTCATTTATTTTTCTCCTCTAAAGCTCGTCACCGCTCTTTTTGCAAACTCGGATACGATGTCCTTCGCGAACTTGATAAACCGGTTTGGAAACAGCATTCAGTTTTTCGTTGAAAAGCATTACATTGGAAGCGTCAATAGGTGCTTCCATAGTTATAATACCACCTTGAGGATTTTGCTGTGTGGGTTTGGCATGCTTTTTAATCATATGCACTTTTTCCACGATAACCTTTCCGGTTTTGGGAAAGACCTTCAAAATATGACCTTTCCTACCTTTTTCATCACCCGCAATAACTTTAACGAGATCACCTTTTTTAAAACGCATTTTATTCTTTGCCACCTTTCCTCCTACAGAACTTCCGGAGCCAGAGATACTATTTTCATATAATGTGCTTCACGCAATTCACGGGCTACCGGACCAAAAATACGCGTTCCTTTCGGTTCATGTTTTTCATCAATAATAACAGCTGCATTATCGGCAAAACGGATATAAGAACCATCTGGACGACGCAATTCTTTGCGAGTGCGAACTATTACAGCTCTTTCTACGCTACCTTTTTTTACTTTTCCACCCGGAGTAGCACTCTTAATTGCTACAACTATAACATCTCCAATTGAAGCATATTTGCGTTGTGTTCCGCCAAGAACTTTTATGCACATTGCTTTCTTGGCACCGGAGTTATCAGCAATATTTAACATTGTTTGAACCTGAATCATCTTCCCCAAACTCCTTTATTTGCTTCTTTCCACAATTTTATGCAGAGTCCAGCGTTTGCGTGCACTCAATGGACGTGATTCCATAATTTGAACAATATCACCTTCGTGGGCAGAGTTATTTTCATCATGTGCCATAAATTTTTTATGTCGGCGCACTGTTTTTTTATATAACGGATGGATAAACTGACGTTCTACGCGAACCACGATGGTTTTATCATTTTTATCACTTACCACAATTCCCTGTTTAATCATTTTATGTGTTGTTGCCACTTATCACCTCAAATTTTTTTCTCTTTTTCTCTTTCTGTTAAAATAGTATTAATCCGAGCTATATCATGTCGGATATTACGAATACGGTCTGGACGGTCCAGCAGGTTTTTCGTCTTTTGAAAACGCAGATTAAAAAGCTCTATGCGTAATTCTTCCAGTTTTGCCTGCATTTCTTCAATGCTTAAATCGCGAATTTCCTCTATTTTCATAATTCTACTCCTTCGCGAGCAATAAAGCGTGTCTTAATCGGAAGTTTGTGCGCTGCTAAACGCAATGCTTCTTTAGCAACATTCACATCCACACCTTCAATTTCAAAAAGAACCCTTCCCGGACGAACTACTGCTACCCAATATTCTGGAGCGCCTTTACCTTTTCCCATTCTCGTTTCGGCAGGTTTTTTGGTAATGGGCTTATCAGGAAATATTCTAATCCAGACCTTGCCTTCTCTTTTCATATGACGAGTAATGGCAATACGGCATGCTTCAATTTGGCGGCTAGTAATAAATGAGTCCTCAAGGGCTATTAATCCATAATCACCAAAGGAGATGTTGCATCCGGTCCAGGATAGACCTTTCCTTCTTCCTTTCATCATTTTGCGATGTTTTACTTTTTTAGGTGCTAACATTACATATCTCCTTTAATCAAGTATATCACCCTTATAAATCCAAACCTTAACACCGATAACACCATAAGTAGTATTTGCCTCCACATTGGCATAATCAATATCGGCACGAAGAGTATGAAGCGGGGTTCTGCCTTGTTTATATCTTTCTGAGCGCGCTATTTCAGCTCCACCCAAGCGACCGGAAACTTGAACTTTAACACCCTGAGCGCCTTCTTTCATTACATAACGAATAGCCATTTTCATAGCTCTGCGGAAAGAAATTCGCTCTTCCAGTTGGCGCGCAATTTCTTGTGCCACCAAACGAGCATCCAACCACATTTTATCTATCGGTTCAATGTTGATAGACACACTGATCGGATTTTTTCGGTCTTTGTTAATAAAAACATTCAGTTCATTACGCAGCTTATCAATATCTTCACCTTTCTTGCCTATCACTAAACCTGGACGGGCAGTGTAAATATCAATTATTATTGAACTTGTTTTACGCGAAATCTGCACACGGGAAACCATCTTGTCACTCAAGCGTTTGCGAATATAATTCCGGATTTTAATATCTTCCTGAAGAAAATCCACATACGAGGTTCCTTGAGCAAACCAGATGGATTCTGTTTCTTTATTAACACCGAGACGGTAAAGAACGGGATGTATTTTTTGTCCCAAGGTTTTCCTCCTATTCTTCTTCTATTGTTTGTATTTCCAGGGAGATATGACAGGTCGGTTTCCTAATCATATAAGCTCTTCCCATGGCTCGGGGCATATAACGTTTCATTTGCGGACCCTCATCAGCTGTGGCAGTTATTACATACATTTTATCCAGATTAACTTTAGGATCCTGATGTTGAGCATTGGCTATGGCAGAAGCCAATAATTTATTTATCGTTCCTGCTACTCTACGGCGTGAAAAACGCAATATATTTTGTGCTTCTGTTACAGGTTTATAGCGAATTGTATCTAACACTAATCGTGCCTTTCTTGCTGAGCCGCGAGCATAGCAAAGTTTTGCTTTCGCTTCCATTTCTCTCTCCCTATCTCGTAACTTTTTTCTTCTTTTCTTTATGGCCCCTGTAGGTACGGGTTGGAGAAAATTCACCCAATTTGTGACCTACCATATTTTCAGTAATATAAACAGGAACAAATTTATGTCCGTTATGAATACTGAAAGTATGACCAATAAATTGAGGAGTTATTGTAGAACGGCGAGACCAGGTCTTAATTACGCTTTTCTTACCTTCAGCATTTAGCACTTCTACTTTCTTCAGCAGATGAGCATCAACGAAGGGACCTTTTTTAATTGAACGTGCCATTTTCTCTATCCTTATTCTATTTCTTAACTGCTTTCACGATATATTTATCGCTATATTTATGAGTTTTCCGTGTTTTTCCACCTTTTGCAGGTTTACCCCAAGGGGAAACAGGATGACCACCTCCGGAGGTTTTTCCTTCACCTCCACCCATAGGATGATCTACAGGATTCATTGCTACACCACGAACTGAAGGACGAATTCCCATCCAGCGTTTACGTCCGGCTTTGCCAATTTGAATTAAAGAATGATCCGGATTGCTAACGCTTCCTATGGTAGCAAGACATTCCTTCCGGATTAAATGCACATCATTGGAAGGCATTTTAATATGAACATAATCGCCATCTTTAGCTACAACCTGAGCAAAAGTTCCAGCGCTACGAGCTATCTGACCACCTTTTCCTCTTTTCAATTCTACATTATGAACAACGCTTCCCAAGGGTATCTTTTCCAAAGGAATAGCGTTTCCCACTGCAATATCAGCATCGGGACCGCTCATCACTTTAGCTCCTACTTCTAAACCATCGGGAGCAACAATATATCTTTTTTCGCCATCTACATAATGCAGTAAAGCAATACGGGCTGTCCGATTGGGATCATATTCTATGGCAGCAACTTTTGCTGGAATTCCAATTTTATCGCGTTTAAAATCAATTATCCGATAGTGGCGTCTGTGACCTCCACCTCTATGACGACAGGTTATTCTTCCGGAATTGTTTCTGCCTCCGGTTCTATGTTTCGGTTTCAGTAATGACTTTTCGGGAGTCTTTTTAGTTATCTCCTCAAAAGTATGACCGGTGCGAAAACGGAGGGAGGAATTTGTTGGTCTGTATTTTTTAATTCCCATTATTCACCTCATTAAACCTCAAAATCGGCAATCTTATCACCTTCGCGCAGGGTTACTATTGCCTTTTTCCAGTCAGGCCTTTTGCCGTTATATTTACCTAAGCTTTTAGGTTTCCCTTTGTAGCGAATAGTATTCACTGCCAGAACTTTAACGGCAAAAATGCGTTCAATAGCTTTTTTGATTTCTATTTTATTAGCATTACTGCTCACTTTAAAGCTGTAAGTATTTTCATTTTGAACCTGGTTACTGCTTTTTTCAGTGATTATAGGGCTAATTATGATATTGCGTGGGTGTATCATTTGTTGAATACCTCCTCCACTTTTTTCAGAGCTTCATCAGTCATAATTATATAACTGCTTTTAAGCACTTCATAAGCATTCAAACTATCTGCTCTGTCCGTCATAACCTCAGGCAAATTAGCAAAACTTTTAACAGTTGGAATATGGTGACCATCAGTTACAACCAGTTTATAACCTTTTTCCGGTATAATTTTGTTTAAAAGTTCCACGGCAAGTTTAGTATTCGGTTTTTCAAAACTTAGATTATCTACAATCATTATTCTGCCTTCGCGAGCACGGTCTGTTAAAGCAACTTTCAAAGCGAGGCGTTTTTTGGTGCGGGGAATTTTACGATACCAATCTTTGGGATAAATAGCAAACGCTTTTCCCCCATGCACCCGAATAGGACTTCTACGAGTTCCCACTCTGGCATTACCTGTTCCTTTTTGCCGGAAAAGTTTACGCGTGCTTCCAGCAGTCATACTTCTATTTTTCTTTTGCACTGTGCCTTGACGCTGATTGGCAAGGAACATTGTAACCACTTCATTGAGTAAAATCTTAGGAGCATTAACATCCACTTCAAAGATGCCTTCAGGAAGATCAACTTCTCCTAAAAGTTCACCTTGCATATTATATCGTTTCGCTGTTAACATAAGTTACCACCTATTGTTCCTTGTGAATTGTTACTAAGGAATTACGATGACCGGGAACAGCACCTTTAACCATTATTATATTATTTTCAGGATCAACTTTTATAACCTTGAGATGATGCACAGTAACTTTCGTGTTACCATATTGTCCAGCCATTTTCATTCCTTTAAAAACACGCGAGGGTTGAGCACATTGACCTATGGAACCAGGTCCCCGAAAGGACTCATGACTGCCATGAGAACTGATAAAACCATTAAAATTATGCCTTTTCATCACTCCCGTAAAACCGCGTCCTTTGGAATTGGCAGAAACAGAAACCGTTTCATTTTCTCCAAAAATATCTGCTTTCAGTTCATCCCCAATTTGAACACTTTCAATATGTTGTCCGTAAGAAGGACGAAATTCACGCACATAACGGTAAAAAGGACTGTTGTATTTTTTAAAGTGACCCTGCAATGGTTTACTTACTTTCCGGGCAGGAATTTCTTCATAACCAACCTGGATTGCCTCATAGCCATTTTCAGCTTCAGTTCTTTTGCAGATAACTTTACAGGGTCCGGCTTTAATAACGGTAACAGGAATTACTTTACCATCGCTGTCAAACACCTGTGTCATACCTATTTTTTTACCAATTAATCCAATCATCCTTAGCTCCTTGTGTTCGCTTTGATTTCCACATGGACACCTGCAGGCAAGCTAAGTTTCTTAAGTGCATTAGTAGTTTGCTGAGTAGGATTCACAATATCAATTAAACGCTTGTGAACCAGCATCTGAAACTGATCTTGACTCTTTTTGTCAGCATGGGGACTACGCAAAATCGTATAAATAGTCCTATCTGTAGGTAACGGAATAGGACCGACAACTTTGGCTCCCGTATTGCGAGTGGATTTCACGATTTCAGCCACCGACTTATCAAGAAGACGATGATCATAAGCTTTCAATTTTATTCGGATTCGGTTATCGTGTTTACTCACTGGAACCTCCAAAATTTATGCAAAATGTTTTCCCCTGGGTTAAAACGAAACTTTTGTAGAGCTCCGCCATCTGTGCAGGAAATCAAACTGCGGTTTGTTTTAGTTAAGTGGTGGATTGGGTTAACTCCCCTTCCACAGCGATACTCAATGTGAGTACCACATTTAATGGATGACATTGTTCCTCCTAAAGAACTATAAGCCCCTGCAAAATATGGGACTTGTGCTTTACGCTATGAGCGTAATGAATAATTTAAGCCACCAAATTTTAGGACGGAAAAACTGTCAAATCTTTTTTTTGCGAGATGACGGAATAGATTTATTTTTTTACAAAGATAAAAAGAGAAAAAGAGATAAAGTGAGAAGAGTAATTTTTTACAAAAAGAGAAAGAGAAAAAGAGAGAAAGAGATAAGGTGAGAAGAGTAATTTTTTACAAAAAGAGAAAGAGAAAAAGAGATTAAGGGAAAAATAATAATTACTTCCCAAGAACTCAGAACTACGAACTAAGAACTCAGAACTAAAAAATAAATCTGCGTTTTTATCTGCGAAATCTGCGGGAAACAACACCTGCGGGAAATAATCTTGCCGGATATTCTTTTTCGCTTAGTTTATAAAAAGGGAAAACAAAATTGTGGATTAAATATGGATTACATTCAGCATTATCATAATGATGCCCTGGAATTTGATTATTGGGGTAAGGACTTAATAACTCCTGCAGAAATAAGAAGAAATCAATTTATTCAACATCTGTGTCCAATTAAAAAGGGGCAAAAGGTCTTGGATATTGGTAGTGGTAGAGGTTGGTTTTCTTTGCATTGTGCAAATATGGAAGCAGAAGTAACTGCTATTGACCTTAGCGAAGAAAATCTAAACAGAATTAAAAATATTGATCCCCGCATAAAAACCATTTATGGTGATGCTTGTTCAATAAATCTACCGGAAAAATCATTTGATCTAATCGTTGGCCTGGAAGTGCTTGAACACATTGTTGATCCAACTTTGGCAATAGACAACTGGAAAAAGATGTTAAAGACAGGTGGAATTCTTTTTGTAACAGTTCCCTACAAAGAAGTTATCCGCTATTCTCTTTGCATTCATTGTAATCGCAAAACACCGATGAACGCGCATTTGCATAGTTGGGATGCACCTAAAATGGCATCTATTCTGGAGAATAATGGATTCTATATTTTAAGAGCAACTTTGTTTGCTCACAAATTGCTTTCTGCTTTAGGTCTGGATAAAAAACTGCAAAAAGTTCCTTTTAGGGTATGGAATTTTCTGGATAAACTTTGTGGAATAGGTAACGATAAATATAGCTATTTAGCTGTAAAAGCGATCAGACAGAATCGTTGATGCCTTCAAATACAAAATCCGGAAGGTTGATGTCCGCTTTAATAAATTATAAGATCGTTGAATATAAAAAGTAATAATGCATCCTGAATTTATTCTATAAAAAATCCGGATAAGGGGCTGTCCCGATAGCTATTATAGAAGGGTTTCAACACGGTGAAAAGAAACCAGAGTAAAAATAAGTTCCCTTGGAACTTTTTCATCTTCGTCCAATAGTTATTATGGGATAAAACATAATTTTTATATTTCGCTAAATACGTTTTATCAAACTACAAAGGTGAGGAGTTTTGAATTATATTAACATTGCTTTCATATACCAATGATTCAACGGTCTTATCTATGTAATCTATTAAATCTGTGAGATTTCATTAATATAGGCGTTGGTTACCGTAGATATACCAAACACCATTTTCTCTTTTGAAATAGGAAATATCTCCAGAGTCCTCCGGTTCATTTAATATAACGGGTTCCCCATGGGAAGTAAATTTATTTTTACTATGTACAACAGCATAGTCGTCATCCAAATCAATATAGAGAACTTCTATTTCCAGCAGGGAGTATTGAGCCATTCTATCCAGCCATAGATCATTAAAATTATAACTTGTCATTCCATTATGCAGATATTTAATATGTAGATGTTCCATTATTCCGCTCATATTTTTCAAGTTGAATTCCATACTTATATCATAGAGAATATCCCGAATTTCACGCTGGGCAATTGTATCGCTGTCATTGCTTTCGCAGCTTCCTAAAGCCAGCATCAATAAAATACCGAAGATTAGATATAAGTATCTTTTCATTCTTTTCCTAACCAATTATTTTATTATCTCATATTTATATTATAATCGTTATGTTTAAGGACGGCAAGACATTCTATATGCCAGGTATTGGGAAACATATCAAAGGGTTGTAAAAAGACAACTTTATATTTCTCTCCGACAATTAGTGTATTTAAATCTCGGGCAAGAGTCATAGGAGCACAGCTTAAGTAAATAATTTGTTTAACTTCCGCTTGTATAATTGCTTCCAAAGCGTTTTGTTGAACTCCGCTGCGGGGAGGGTCCATAATAATTGTATCGGGCTTTTCCTTTATTAAAACAGCAGACAGGTTATCTTCCACTTTGCCTACGACAAAAGAAACATTGTTTAGCCCATTCAGAACTGCATTTTCTTTTGCATCTTCAATTGCCTGAGGAAATTCTTCCAGCAGAATAACGCGTTTAACCTTATCTGCTAAAGAAAGTCCTATAGCTCCAATTCCGCAATAGGCATCCAGAATAACATCGTTACTATTAACAAAATCCTGCAGGAAGGAAATAATCATTTCCATTGTTCCGGTATTTATTTGCCAGAAACTGCGGTAGTTAATCCTGAATTTCAAACCGCATAAATTATCGTATAAATTCTCGCTTCCGTAGAGTAGCTTGGTTTCTTTACCTAAAATAACATTTCCTTTTTGGCGATTGATATTCAGGATAATACCTTTTATTTGGGGGAATTCCGTAGTCAGCTTTTTCACCAGAAGATTGGTAAAAGGCAGTTTTCCGCTTAAAGTAACAAGGATCACCAAAATTTGACTGCGATCAGAATTACAGCGAAAACCGATATGTCTTAATTGACCTTTGTGTTCAATTTCGTTATAGGGTTCAACCTTCGCTTTAAGGCAAAATTCCATCAGGGAATTAGCCAGCTGATCAAAAATCGGGGGATGATTTTCACAAGTATTGTGTTCTACTATTTGATGGGAAAAACGGGCAAACATTCCATAAGTGATTTTACCCGTTTGATAATTTTTCCCCACCGGCATAAAGACCTTATTCCGATAATGTTTTATTTGGGGAGAAGGAGCAGGAAAGTAAATAACATCCTTATCTATAAAAAGACTGAAGAGTTCCAGAAGCAACTGATTTTTTTGTTTCAGCTGTTCAGAATATTTTAACATCAGCCAATCACAACCACCACAGGGAATTTCTGCAGCAAAGGATGAGCATTGGACCTCAACCCGGGAATCCGAATAACTTATATATTTTGTCACTTTCCCGTAAGCATAATCCTTCTTTTCTATTGTAATATTAATATCTACAACATCTCCAACAGCAGTATAGGGGACAAAAATTGCCTTTCCTTCTGCATAAGCAATGCCAAAACCGCCCATTGCCATTTTTTCAATTTTAAGATTAGGTATATGTTTCAAAGCATTTCCTGAAGATGTTGAATGCGCACTTCAATAGGAGGGTGAGTAGCAAAAAGGGAAATCCTTTTCTGATTATTGATTTTTGCCAGGGCATAAGAATCACTTCGTTTTTCCGGAACATAAGCATTGGCTATTTTTTTCAACGCTTCAATCATAGGACCTGCACCTACCAAATTTGCCGAACCCGCATCAGCTTTAAATTCACGCCAACGCGAATATGCCGCAATGGGAATATTGGCAAGAAGCATTAAAATGTTTTGCAGCACCATAATCACCATTATATATCCAAAATAACCTAATCCGCCACCGCGATCATCACGCAATGCATTATCAATTACGACCGTTAAAATCCTGGCAAAAAACATCACAAAGGTATTCACAACTCCCATCAGCAAAGTCATTGTAACCATATCTCCATTGGTGATATGAGTCATTTCATGCCCCGCTACAGCCGCTAATTCCTCTTCCGAAAGACGGTCTATTAAAGCCGAGGAAAAAGCAATCAAAGCATTGTTTTGGGAAGCTCCAGTAGCAAAAGCATTGGCATCCCTGCTATTATAAATACCAACTTCCGGCATTTTAATATTTCTTTCTTCTGCCATACTTTCTATTGCAGAAAGCAAATAAGCAATTTTGGGATGCGCAATTCCCGGTTTTACAATTTGAATTTTATAGGTTGCTTTTGCCATTGGCTTGCTTAAAAACAGCGAAATTAACGAACCCCCCATTCCAAAAATAGCACATATAATCAGCAAACCCCATAGGTCTTCCATTTTCAAACCCAGAAGACCTACTACAATTCCTAACACAAACATTACCAGAATGTTTGTGAGCAGGAAGATTCCTATTCGTTTCAGAAAATTCATTTTACGCTCCTTTATTTATTTTTATCTTCTAAAATTATACCTTCAACCAATAAAAGTATACTTATATCTTTTCAATTGCCATTATTATTTGTAGGCAAGGTAAGGCAAGAATTTTTTTTAAGATCTGCGAACTCTTTGGCAAAGAAAGAATTTGCCAACCTATCTTTCCTTAACTGTATTATTTAGGATAAGATAACTGCCTTTAATCTTCTTCCTTAATAGCATTGCTTACCTATTGCTTACCCATTGCTAATGGCATTAGTATTGGGTGAGCAATGCTAAAGCAATTCTATTTGAAAATAACTTCCTGTCTTGACAGAATTCTGCTTATTTAAAAAAGGGGTTTTATCAGGAAAACATCAAATGAAACACAGTAAAATTGAAATTCTGGAAAAGACACCTGTTGCCTATTCTATACTTTATCTTGCCCTACCCAGTATGCTAAGTATGCTGGTAAATATCTTATATAATTTAACGGATACTTTTTTTATCGGCAAGCTGAATGACCCTTTTAAGGTTGCCGGTGTCTCTATTGCTCTGCCTTATTTTAATATGCTAATGGCGATTGCAGGAATTTTTGCCAACGGTGGAGCCAGCTATCTCTCCCGTCTTTTAGGGAAAAAAGATCTAAAAACAGCTCGGGAAACCACTACCACTGCTATTTTTACCGTAGCCATTGTATCAATATTTGCTTCTGCCTTGGGCGTTCTTTTTATTCCTACCTATCTTAAATTATCTGGTGCCAGTGCCTTAACTGCACTTTCTGCCAGGAAGTATTTAACTGCAATTTTTATTGGCAGTCCGATCATAATGACTAAATTTACTTTAATTCAACTGCTTAGAGCTGAAGGTGCAGCTAAAGAAGCAATGTTGGGTTTGTTTATAGGAACGGGAGCAAACATTATTCTTGACCCGTTGTTCATTTTTACTTTTAAGATGGATGTAACCGGAGCTGCAATAGCTACAGTAATTGGTCAGGGTTTAGCTATGCTTTATTATATTTCTTATTATTTAAAAAAGAAGAGCTTAGCCAGTCCCGGAAGAAAGTACTTACACCCGCGTTGGTCTTGCTATAAAGAAATATTTGCAATTGGAATTCCTTCCTCTTTAAGCCAGATTATGATGAGTATCGGAAATGCCATAAGTTTTAAGCTGGCTTCTGCTTACACGGATCATACTGTTGCTGCTCTGGGAGTTGTTTCCCGAGTTTTTTCCATAGTTATTTTTGCTTTTATTGGCTTATCTATTGGTATTCAGCCGCTTATTGGTTTTAATTATGGAGCACAAAATTATACTCGGATGAAAAAAGTAATTAAGATGTCCAGTATAATCTGTTTGGGAATGTCTGCTGTCTTTACCTTGTTTTTTGCTCTTTTCCCTGAAGAACTAATTGCGGTATTTATTAAAGATAAAGCAATTATGAAAATTGGAACACAGATACTGAATGCCTATGTTATTGCTATTCCGTTTGCGGGTTTGGGAATGATATTAATGGCTGCACTTCAAGCAATGGGAAAGGCAATACCTGCATTCATCGTCTCCTTATCGCGTCAGGGAATTGTCTATATTCCAATGTTATATTTGCTGAATTATCTTTTCCAATTTAGCGGTTTGATCTATGCAATACCTATTGCTGATGTGATAACTACCATTCTTTCGTTCACATTTGTGTATCATATAACCAAACGGCTGAAAAGTTCCCCTTGACACAAAAACCCCTTTATAAATAAGAGTTTAAGAAATAGAAATAATAAAATATATGGAGGAAAAAATGTCCACGAATCTGAAATGCGACTGCTCAACCGATAATGAAATAGTAGAAGTGGAAAAAAATTATGGAGGAAAAATGTCTCAAAATCTGAAATACGGCAACATTAGCAGCAGTGAAGCAATGGAACTGGAAGAAAAATATGGAGCTCATAATTATCATCCTTTGCCAGTGGTTTTAGCAAAAGGAGAGGGTGTTTATGTTTGGGACCCTGAAGGAAATCAATATTACGATTTTCTTTCTGCCTATTCAGCAGTAAATCAGGGGCATTGTCATCCCAAAATTATTCAGGCATTGATTGATCAAGCAAAAGAGCTTACTTTAACCTCACGCGCTTTTTACAATAATAAGCTGGGAGAATATGAAAAATATATAACCGAATATTTTGGTTACGATATGGTTTTACCTATGAATTCAGGTGCTGAAGCAGTTGAAACGGCAATGAAACTTGCCCGCAAATGGGCATATAATGTAAAAGGAGTAGCTTCCGATTCAGCTATTCTTATATTTGCAGATAATAATTTTCATGGCAGAACTATATCTATTATTTCTGCTTCTTCCGATCCGGATTGTTTTGGCGGTTTTGGTCCATTCACTCCTGGAATTGTGCGTATTCCTTACGATGATGCCAATGCTTTAAAAGAGTATCTGGAAAAAAACGGCAAAAATGTAGCTGCTTTTATTGTTGAACCAATTCAGGGTGAAGCGGGTGTAGTTGTTCCTAAAGATGGTTATTTAAAAGATTGTTATGACCTTTGCCATCAATATAATGTGCTGTTTATAGCCGATGAAATTCAAAGCGGTTTAGGCAGAACCGGAAAACTTCTTGCTTGTGATTATGAAAATGTGCGACCCGATGTTTTAATTTTAGGTAAAGCACTTTCCGGAGGTGTATTACCTGTTTCAGCTGTTTTGGCAGATAAGGATATTATGCTGCAAATAAAACCTGGAGAACATGGTTCCACTTACGGCGGTTTTCCTCTTGCCTGTGTTGTAGCTATTGCTGCCTTGGAAGTTATTAAAGAAGAGAAATTGACTGAACGCGCTTTTGAATTGGGTGAATATTTCCGCAATGAACTACGTAAAATAGAACATCCTATGCTCAAGCTTGTACGTGGAAAAGGTCTTCTGAATGCAATTGTAATTGAGCCAATGAATGGATTTGAAGCATGGGATGTGTGTTTAAAACTGAAAGATAAAGGTTTGCTTTGCAAGCCGACTCACCGTCATATCATTCGTCTTGCTCCACCCTTGATTATTACCAAAGAGCAATTGGATGAATGTATTCAAATTATCAAAGATGTTTTTAATGATTTAAGTGCAAACTTAGGTCAATAAATAACTATAAGGGGTGGCTTTTCCACCCTTTGTTTTTTTAATTTATGAATAATTCAGCAAATTTCAAAAGCGGCTTTGTAACTATCATCGGTAAACCCAATACCGGTAAATCAACTTTAATGAACCTTATTTTGGGGGAAAAAATTTCTATTACTTCTCCCAAGCCACAAACCACCCGTTATGCTATTAAAGGAATATGGAATACTTCTGAACATCAGATTATTTTTGTAGATACACCCGGCTATTTAAAACCCCGCTATGAACTGCAGGAAAAGATGCTCAAAATTTGGCATAATGCTTTAAAAGATGTGGATTTGATTATTTTCTTAACGCAAATTGACGGTTTTCCTACAGAATATGACAAAGAAGTGCTTAACCAGCTGAAAACTTTAAAAAATCCTCAATTGGCTGTTTTCAATAAACTTGACCTCAATCCCGAAGTAGATAGAAACGAGCTGGTAAAATATCTTCCCGAATCCATAAATGAGGTCTTTTTTGTTTCTGCTAAAACCGGAGAGAACATTCCGGAATTGATGGAAGCAATTAAATACTATATCCCTTTTCACGAGCCCTATTACGATAATGATATGCTTTCCGATTTGCCAATGCGTTTTTTTGCTCAGGAAATTATCAGAGAAGCAATCTTCCACTTTTTTGAAGAGGAAATCCCCTATTCTTCAGCTGTTCTGATTGAACGCTTTAAAGAATTTCCCGACAAGGTAATTATTGATGCTGTAATTTGGCTGGAAAGAGAAAGCCAAAAACCCATTCTTATCGGAAAAAATGGCTCCACCATCAAAAAAGTAAGGGAATATGCAGAAGGAGAACTTACCCGTTTTATGCAAATGCCGGTTCAAGTGCATTTATTTGTTAAAATTAAGCCCAAATGGAGAAAAAAGCAATCAGCACTGAGAGAACTCGGTTTTTAGTGTAGCCAGAGGAGTGGCATCCTCCAGCTATAGATTAATTTCTACCCAAACACCTAAACTGAAAATAGAAGTTCCATCCTCAGTTTTTTTATCGGAATTTACTTCATAGCTGCCAGTTAAGCCACCTCTAATATTAACATCAAACTGATAAGTTGCCTGAGGTGAAATGGCAAAACGGCTGGTATTTCTATCTACTTGAGAGGTAGTGCTACCCTTGGTTTTATCAAAATTATTTTCGTAGGTTATTCCCAAAGAAGATGTCAGTTCATTTTTAATATGTATTTTCTTTTTAGTGAAGGGAACAGAAAAACCTTTTGCTGCTCTGAAACTGTAGGAAATATTTCCGTTCAGTGATTGTGTATTGCTGGTTTTCAGAATTTCGTAAGTATCCATATCGGTAATGTTTTTGGTTTGGCTTAAAGAGAAACTGAGATTGGTAGAAACGACCTTAAAAAGATTACCCGTAAAGCCCAGCAAGGGATTTAAGGCATAAGTATAGGACTCCTGTTTGGGCTTAACCCAATCCAGATTTCCATTTTGGCGGACAGTATATTGAAAACCGGTATTTAATCGTGAACCGGAAATGTATTTTCCTAAACCAAGCAGGGTCTCAATATCCATAACAGATAAAGTAATATCGGGAAAAGTGTAGCCAATAGTTTGATTACTGGCACTGGCATATCTTCTGTTAGACATCAGAGAACAGTTTATAATGCTATCCACCCTACGAGAAAATGTTATTCCGCTACCCAAAGTGAGAGTATTATCATTAGAAATGGCTTCCAGAGAATCGTAAGGAACTGTATGTGGTAAGCCAATTTGAAAAGAAAAAGGAAAAGGATTGGTTTTACGGGCATAATTCATCATATAAGTATTCTGATAAGAAGCAGTTATATTTTTAAGCATAGCAAGAGCATTCACAAGAGTAATTACAGGATTAAAACCTGGTTCTTTGGTTTCTGAGGGTTTGGTGGTTTCAGTTTCCTTCTCTTCTTCTTCCGTCTTTTCTTCTTTTTCACCTTTTCCGAATATGTCTTCCATAAGTTTATTCAATTCTTCTTCAGAAAGGTCTGCCAGTTTACCTTCCGCTTCTAAACGAGCAAGTTCATCTTTGCGTTTTTGGATTTCTTCTTCGCTTAATTTCTGTTCTTCTTCTTTTTTCATCTCTTCCTGTTTCTTTTGTTCATCTTCTTTTTTCTTTTCCTCTTGTTTTTTTTGTTCTTCCTGTTTTTTCTTATCTTCTTCAGTCATTTCTGTTTTAGCTGAACCTTCATCTTCTTTACTTTTGGGAGAAACACTTTCAGGTGGCAGTTTACTTTTCATCTTCATTGCCCAATTGGATAAGAGAGACGAATTCATCAAGGTTAAATTCATACGTATGGAACGGTTTGTATTGCCATCTCTCTGATAAGTATCAACTGCTTGACTTTCAACATATTGAGTGTATTTTCTTTGAGTATCGGTATATCTTGCAGAGACGGAGGAAGTAAAATTAAACACTTGCGGCAGGTAATTGGGACTATAATTCAAACCTAAATCCTGAACATATTCCGTTTGTTTACCAATGTTGATATCATAAAGATAGTCCTTTTGCAGTAAATCGCGTTTTGTATTAACCCGTGCCGTAGCGGTTAAATCACTTAACAAACTCCAGGAGAGATTATTATCGGTAGTAATAGTTCTTGTATCCGTTGTCTGAGAACGTTTATTCCAAACCAAACTGTCAACGGTAGTAAGTCGGTCCCAGCTTTTAGGTTCATTACTGCTAAAGGTTACACTATTACTGAAAGTATTGGGGAAATAGCTCAAACGGTAGTTCTTAAATAATTTGAAGCTTGTTTTTTCAGCAGGAACATTCAGGTTATAATTCAAAGTTCCTCTATATGCCAAAATGGTATCCACTGCGGTAGAAGTATTATTATAAGAGCTTTCAATTCTTCCGCTAAGGGAAGTTCTATACACAGTATATTGCAGAATTTTGTTTTTAGGTGCCTGTTTTTGGCTGAAACCAAAATCAGCGCTGTAAGCCAAACGTTCTGTCTTTTCAATTTCTTTCAGTTCAGGGTCTGCTATATTAGCTCTTAAAAGGTCGGAATTTGCTCTAAACCTGGGAGTTCCTAAAGAATAATTTCGGGTAAGAGACAAAGGCATATCCAAGTTCCAGGAATTGGGAAACAGCTTATTCAGGAATATTTTATTCGTAATATTGAGGGATTGAGTGCTGGTAAAGATATTACTGCGTCCGCGTTGAATTGTAGTATTAAAATTCTCACTTTTATCCTCAAAATCAACATTTATAGTGGCAACATCAGCAAAAGTGCCACTTACACTAAGGCGTTTTGCAATTCCTAAATCTTCATAAGGATCTGCAACTCGGATATCATTAAAATATATAATTCCGCTGAATTCTTTTATATCCATTTGATTTGCATAGAAATGAACTCCGGGAACATAAACTCCTAAATAGATATCACGGATATTAATCAAGCTTGGTTTGCCACGATAATATTTTCCCAGTTGTCCTTCATCACCAGGAATTATATTAACTAAAGAATCCGCTTCCGCATTAGGATTAATTTCTTTCAGGGAAATAAGGTCTTGCAGATTATATTCCAGCTGAATCCAGTCGTTAGCATTCATTTTAGCATTATAAGGACGAACCGGAACCCTTTGTCTAACTTGATAATAGTTCAAGGAATCAGCTCCAATCCGAAAAATAATATAGAGCGAATCCAAATTGGAATAAGAACCCTGAGCCGCTTCCGGATAAACCCAAAACCGGATTTTATCATAGGAAAGCAGATTTTGAGTATCCAGCATACGCTGTCTTAGTAAACACATTTGATCCCGTTGCAAATGGTTCACTTCCAAAGTTAAAGCCGATTCTGCCGATTCTTTTTTTTCTTCAGTATACCAGGTTCCAGCAGGTGAAGTATAGTGAGTAAAGTTCTTCTGATTAGTTACAATTCCGGAAATATAGCTTGTATTTTTCGCTATCAAAACAGAGGGTTCAATTATAGGATTATAATATTGAACATAGCTATTGGGGGGTGGCGCATTACCATATTTGAACTGGCGGATAAAATTATCCTGCCATTTATTACCAACAACGGAAATATCTGCGATGCGGACTTTTACATCCATCTGGGCATCGGTATCCAACCAAATTCTGGCATATGATATTTTTTGTAACGAGGGCTGAATATTAGTTCCGGAACTGTTTACCATTTGATAGTATTGTTCATCATTAAGAGGAATCCGAAACATCCGCCATTGATTGTAAGAATCCACTACCAGAGATGAATCCGGACTCGTAAGCGAAAAAGAATAACTGAGATAGCGGTCTAAAGTGTTTAAAACTCCATTACCATCAAGGTCTTCAGTATCCAAAATTCTGTTTTCTTCAGTTCCATTCACACCTGAATAATCATTGCCACTTGCGGGATAGGCAATGTCATTAGGATCGTGACCTGGCTGATTTTTAGGAATTCCATCCAAACCGATATCTTCACTGATTGTAAGAACTCCATCGCGATTTACATCTTCACTGTTTAAAACACCATAACCACCATATTCAGTATAAAAATCTTCGTTAATATCGCCAAGGTCTATATGCATCGTCACATTAGGGTAAATATTAGTATTAGGATAAAGAGGTTCCAGCTTGGCATAAACCTCCAAATATTTCTTTTGCGAAAAATCAAGTTGGTTGCCCAGATATTTCATAATTCCAGCCCAACTATGTGTTGTAGAACCTGGAATTTGAACAGGATTCGGTTTAACGATCATAGTAAGCACAGTTACATATTCATCCTTTTCCTGTTCCGTTAAAGTTGCTTCTGCTTCAATATCTTTTCTTTTCACATCTTTGGGATTGAACCAGTTTATTCTTCCTTTAGCATAAGAGGTTGAAAAGGGTTTACTTCCTAACACCCAGGTATTATAAGTAACCCCTAAAGGGTAAGAATCCATAATTGATTCCATATCATCAAGATATGCTTCTTTTTTCTTGCTTTTGGGATCACCATAAATATTGGGCATTGTAAAAGCAACTTCACCGGACAAAGAAAGCTGGGAAGGAGCCGTAGTATTAATTAAAGGCAGGGCATCCAACCATTTGGTAATAAAAGCCGGTTTGAAAGTTAATTCACCATCAACATCTCCCATCAGCATTTCTATATTTTCATTGCCGATTCTGGGTCGTCTATCGGAAACATCTTCACTGCGATAAATTAGAGTTCCTCCCAGTTTTGCATAATCACTCAATTTCCAGTTTGCCCTTATCCCGGCAAGATTTTTCTGTGCTACACTAAAGAGGGTGCGGGATTCAAATTCTATTTCAATTTTAGCATCGGGATCTTTTCCGGCAGCAGTTAAAAATGTTATCCTGCCAAAATCGTAATCAACTATATAATCAATATTTTCTCTTTGTTCATTGCCGTTTACTTTAACTTTTACACTTCCTTTAAGCACACCCATTGAAGAAAGCTCAATTGCTTCCCGACCAATTTTACCTTTAATATTAATAAAAATGCTTGTGGAGTCCTGATAGGAATATTCATCCTCATTTTCTTTGCGGTAAATTATGCCATCTCCCAAGCCCCTCATTGGCTCAATAAAAGGCATAATAATCCAGCCATTGGTAAGATTAACGGTAGCATCATCTCCATTGATAAGTCCATCGGGACTGCCATTAGCATTTAATCTTAAGTAGTCATTATAGGTAGAAATATCACCAAAGACCAGATTATCGGGTAAATTATAATTTCTGGTTAAGTCCACATTAACAGTATAAACCTGCAATTCAAAACCATCATTTTTAATGTTGGTTCTACCCATATCGTATATATTGCGCATTTGTAAATGCCAGGTATTGAGTTCATCATTAGGATTGTATGGAATATATTCCTGATATTTCTTTCTTAGAACTTTCACATGTAAGCGACTGGTATCAGAATTAGGAGGAGGAACTTGAACTCCATCCCTGCGAGTATATTGAACCCCCAAAGTGGCAGTCCGATCTATAGTTTTCAAGATAGTAATAATTCCGCTGTCATAATCGGTTACAAAATCCGTTCCTTCAATTAATTCATCATACCACGGTTCATAAGGAGGTCTCATATTGTTGGAATAGTAGATAGTATCTCCTACTGCGGAAGCGGTATTATTGGTATAATTGGCATCATCATAAAACAAACGCACAGTTCCATTTGCCGGCAAAAAATTTACATTTACCATCCAGGAACCGTCTGGAGCGGTTTCAATTGCATTATTTATCCAACCAGGAGGTATATTAGTTCCGGTTTTAAGTTGGTAAAGTTGATAGGGATCGTGCAGATAATACATTGTTCTTCTGGCATATTTCCAGCTACTGACCGTGGAAGAATCCGCCTGACTTTTACCTATGTAGGTCTGAGTATTTTTTTGGCTTTCTTCTTTACTGGCAATTACACTTAAGTCCAAATTGCCATATTTGAATTTACTGGTTATACCAAAAAGTCCCTGTGAACTGGCAGAATAGCTTACATAGCGCGATCCGCTTAAAGAAAGAGCAATATTTCCCCCTTCAATACTTTGGATAAATTCGTCATCATAGCCCGTATATTTTACATTTACATTGTTCATATCAAAGAGTTCTTCATCCTGCTTGGAATTGTATTTAAAGTTTACAGCAATTTTATCACCGATAGTTCCGGAAAGACGAAGGTTGGTTTCCATTTCCATTTTCAGGTCAAACACATTTTTCCCTGATTGATCATAAATGGGAACCTGTTTTCTATGGGTATTACTAACCTGCATAGTAAGTTTTTGAGTTCCATCCAGATTTAAGCGTCCTGCAGAAGAACCAAGAACCTTTTGCATCGCTTTCGGCATAGCAATTTCCGGCAGTAAAGTAAGGTCTTTAAATAAACCGCTGGTAACTGTCTGCACTACTTGTTCTTGGGTCTTGAAATTAGCAATCAGAGATTTATGAAAAACCTTTGTTTGCATATTGCTGAAATAACGGTCAAAACTAATCGGAACATCGGGTGCAATTTTATAATTACCTACTTGAACGCTTAAAATTACTTTACCATTGGCAAAATCAATTTCTTCCTTATATTCTGGTGCAAAGGCAGGAATTTCATAGGGCTTTGTCTTGTAATAATTCATACCTTTGTTTATCTTATAAACTTCTATCCGATTGTTAATAATAGGATTGTATTCAGTAAGGTAAAGACGGGGGTATAATGCTTTTTCTGTTAAGGGATCAAGCTCGTGTTTTATTTCCTTTTTGGGTCTGAAATATCTGGCAGGAAAAATGCCTTTTTGCTCTGTTTGATCGTCTTCCGGTGGATTAGAACCATCAGGAACCGTCTCTGTAGCCCACAATATAGTTAAAGCTAATAAAATCAAACAGGCGAAAAGCTTTTTCGTCATAAATTCAGGATTATTGATTCAAAATTTTGCCTAAAGCCAGATAAAACCCATCCAGAGTAAGACCTTTATCAATAGTATTAATTTCACTAAGGTAGGGTTTTATCAAAGAAGACATACCACCGGTAAGGATTGTTTGAAATGGTTGTAGTTGTGAATATTGCTCTTTGATTTTAGCAATGAATGTATCCAGCATAAAAGAATGACCGTAAATTATTCCTGAAAGCATTGCTTCCGTAGTATTCAAACCCAGAAGAGCCGTAGGAGAAACAAGCTCAATTTCATATAGTTTTGCTGCTTTACTGAATAAACTTTCAGCTCCAATTTTTATTCCGGGAGCAATTATAGCACCTTCAAACATTCCTTCTTGGCTGATAAGTTCAATCGTTGTGGCTGTTCCCAAATCTATTATGATTGAAGATGTCCGATATTTCTGCCAGGCAGCATAAGCATTGGCAATTAAATCTGCCCCGATAAAAGAGGGATTATCCACTCTGAAACTGATTCCTAAAGGACTAAGTGCATTTATTTCATACACTTCTGCCTGTATATATTTGCTGCATAAATGTTTCCAAACCCTTGTAAGCTCGGGAACTACACTGCCTAAAACAATATAGCGAATGTCTTTTAGCCCGAGTTTATAACCATCCGGTAGAGTTGTGGACTCCAGCAAACTGCCGAGCAGAACATAATATTCGTCAGAAGTATTTTCCCGACTGGATTTCAGACTTACCGTCCAAATGGATTTACCTTTCAAGTATATGGCACATACGATATTTGTATTTCCTATGTCCACTACCAGAACCGGCTCTTGCAATAATAAATTACGCATAATCCCTGCTCAATATCATTTCCTGTAAAGATAATAAATCATACACAAATAGCCATTTTTGTTATAATTCTTAAATAGCACTATTCTGTCAATAGATTTCTGTATTTGAATTGATAAGAGAAACTTATCTTAAATCCCTAAAAATATTCCGAAGATAGGTTCAGGAACAGAGTTTCATTCATTTTTTGAGAGCTTCAATTTCAGGAAATATTCATAAAATTTCAATTCCGGAAGGGCAATTATATTTCAGAGATATTAGTGTCGGCAAAAAAAGATAACGAAAAAGTATTTAGTCCCTTTATTTATTATATAACCCCCATCTAATATAATACTTTAGCCCTATATTTTGTCCACAAGCGTAGAAAAATGCATAATTAATTGTTATTTAGTCAATTAAGTAACGACACCGTAACACTTCCGTAACACTTCCGTAGTTCCGTTACGGAGTTGTTACTTGAGTGTTACTTTATCATAATGGGGTAATGTATGTATAAGAGGAAGGAAAATAATACCGGAAAAATCATAAATGCAATCTTTATTTTTAGAAGGGCTTACGCACCCATCGCTATCATTTTATCGCCCTGATGGGTTTTGAGGAATCTAAACCTTTCAAATCCTCTCAACCCTTTCAACCAATTTTACTAATCAAATCTGGGCTATCCGTGTTATCTGTGAGAGCTTATTATTTTATTTACTTTCAAATTGCCAACTGCCATCCCAAGTATCCCAATCAATAATTTCGCAACGATTCAACATAATTCTACTTGGTTCATCCGAGGGTAAAATGGCTAAAACATCTTCAAAAAGGGTTTTTGCCTCGTTTTTTTGTCCAGCAAGCATTAAATCTAAGGCGGTTTCATATTTATGATACGCAGAAATTAACTCCGGTTTATTTTGCATATTTTCAAGTGTATCAATAATTTCATAAATTTCACAGGGATTTAATTTACCCTTTACTTTCACCTTATCCAGTTTACGACAAAAGACAGTATTGCTAACTGCCCGATAAGTGTATTCATCAATAATAATAGTGGTAAGATAATATTTATTCAATCCTTCCAGGCGGGAACCGAAATTCATTTTATCGCCAATGCCGGTATAATTGAAAATTCTATCGGAGCCAATATTTCCTACAATTACTTCTCCTGTAGCAATACCAATGCCGATACGGAAATTTTTCAGAACAGGATGGTCTTTATATTCCTCTTTGATATTAAGAACAATTTGGCGAATTGCAAGAGCGCTTTTTACGGCATTTTCTTCAAAACCGGGATAAGTTACGGGAGCTCCAAACAAAGCTAAAATAGCATCTCCTATATATTTATCCAGAGTTCCGCGATGAGCAATGATGGTCTGTGTTGCCCGATTGAAATAGTTATTCATAAATCCCGTTATTTCAGAAGGAGTTAGCTGTTCGCAAAAAGAAGTAAAATTGCGCACATCAACATACATAATACTGATATACTTCTTTTCTCCACCTGCTTTCAATTTTTCCGGTTCCTTCATAATTTCCTGGATAACTTCCGGTGAAACATAATGCTCAAAAGCATCCCGCACCATTCTTTTTTCTTTACCCTGCTCATGTGCTTGAGTAATAAACATTGCTAAAAAGCCCAAAACCCAAGGAACAAGAGTGTAATTATAATTATATATATAACTCTCTTTCACATAAAGCAAATAAACGGCAGGAATAGAAAGCAGAGAAATAAATAAAAAAACGCTAATAGATACAAACGGTTTACTGCGAGGAATAAAAATAGCCATAAAGAGCAAAGCTAAAATATTAATTATTAGTAAAATACGGGAATCCACCCAACGCACATAATTTTCTTCCAGCACATTCCTGATAAATGTTGAATGTAATTCCACACCTGGAAAGGAGTTGTCCAAAGGCGTTATTTTACTGTCCTTCAATCCGTAGGCGGAAGTCCCTACTAAAATAAGCCGGTCTTTAAAATAGCCGGGAGGAATTCTATGAAAAAGGACATCGGAAAAGGAAATATAACGAAATGTTTTATCAGGACCTCCCTGTCCATAATATTTAAAATAAAACAAACCATCGGGACTAAGAGGCAATTCACTCACAATTTTTTCTCCGGAAAGCAGCTGACAATTGCGGTTCACCTTTATTTGATCAACACCTAATAAATCTAAGCAAATCTGCATACTGAAATTCAGATAAGCATTATTGTTATATTGCAAAAAAAGGGGATAATCGTGAATTTTTCCGGAAACATCAGGTTCTATATGGGCAAAACCAATTCCTCTTGCTGAATTTGTATATTGAGGAATGGGAGGTATAGGATATTTTAACTGTAAAAAATGTTTGGGCTGAACTTTCCAGGCAGTTAATTTATCGGGAAGAACTCCCGTATAAGAAGGATAATCACTGTTGAACATAGATAAATAAACCATTCCGGCATTTTCTATAGCTGCGGCAAAACTATCATCAGTACTTAAAGCATCCATAATTATATCCGGATTTGCCGTCAGACCTTCAATTTCAGGACGCAATCTTTCTCTGGCATATCCCTGAATGCTGTCGCTTTCCGTAAAGAAAACATCAAAAGCAATAGCCACAGGTTCATCTGCAGATAAAGTATTAACTAAATCGGCAAAGAACAAACTGGGCCAGGAAGAAAACTGTCCTAATTCCTTGATGCTTTTTTCATCTATATCCACAATACAAATTTGGTCATAAACACCTTTATATTCACTGTAGGTAATAGCATTGTGAACTTCCAGAATAGTATCATAAATACTTAAATCCAAAGTTCTTAATAAAATACTGATAACTGGCAGTTCAGGCAATAAAATTGAAATTAGCAATACTGCTATAGCAATCAGGAAATAACGCAAACGGGACATCAATTCGCTTACTTTTATTTTTCCGGTGGCAAACTATCCAGTGCTGAGCTATCCGGAAAATCCTCCTTGAGCTTTTTTATATGTTTTTGCAGATTAACTTTATCTCCCAGTTCATCATAAATCATAATCAAACAAGTATGGGATAATTCCGCATCCTTATCCAAAGGTGACTGTTCAATTACTTTTTCAAAAATCTCCACTGCTTTAGTATAATCTCTAATATCCATATAATTTAAGGCATCTTTAACCTTATATTTCGGTTCAGAATACCAGTATAATTCGCTTTCCGGAATAATTTCAGCTTCTTCTCTTCGGATTCCTGCAACCTGACTGGCTTCACGCTGTTCATTTTGAGCTCTAAGATTATTGATTCTTTCCCTTAACTTATTTGTGTAATTAGGATTGGCTAAAGCATCCGATTGGAGTTTACTGATGCTGATTTGAGTGTTGGCATTAATAACCGCAACGCTGCCATTGTTCCATTGAATCTCAGCTTTGGAATCGGGACCTGTTTTAATATAACCCTCAGGTTCCACTTCCATATTCAAGGTTGCTGGCTTATAGGTGAGATTTAGTGATTGTTTATATTGCACCTCACCTACTAAAAAACGAATCTTACCTACAGAAGCAGAAAAAAGACATAATGCTATTCCTGCAAAAGTGATAATAAGCATAGTTTTCTTCATTTTTTTACTCTCCTATATATAGCAAATCGGAATATATTGTGGGGTTAACATCACGCAGAAGGTTTTTATTGCTCATCAGATTAAAATATTCCCTGGCTTGACTTTGGTTTCCGCTTTTGTATTCCAGAATACAGAGGTTGCGTAATATTGGATCCTTATCATTACTAAGTTCTAAGGCATTTAAATAGTTGATTCTGGCTTCGTTATAGTTACCTCCGTTAAATTGGAGATTGCCCAAATTGATTAAAGCACCAAGATTTTGAGGGTCTTGAGTTAAAATTTGATACCATAATTCTGCAGCTTTTCCGGGACGATTATTTTTAACACACCACAGAGCATATTGATTGGCAACCTTTAGATTGGTAGGATATTTTTTAAGCGTTTCCACAAATTTCTCTTCCTGAGCTACCTTTCCCATCAATTTTATGTTTTCAATTTCAGTTTCGTATTTAGTTATTGCCTGCGTTTTATTGCTGTATTCATAACTGGAAATTTGTTCTGTGTATGGTGCTGGAGGATATAGCTGATGTGCAATATCAAATTCAATTAACTGTGGGTCTATTCCTTTTTCAATTAGCATATTATAATCCTTGCTGGCTTTTTTCCAGCTGGCGGTAAAGGTTTCTTTACCCAAAAGTGTTGTTTCAATAGGAAGCCAGTATTTTTTATTTTTATAGATGAACTGGCTTGGTTCAAAACCAAGAGAGAAAATCTCTTCTGTAGTTATTCCGGTATTGATAACCAGCATAACATGCCCCGGAATATCTATAAAACCGCATTCTACGCCTATTACCGATAAAGTAGCAGCCAATAGAGCAAGCAAATCGTCACAATCACCAGCTTTTTGAGTTAGGGTCTGAAAAGGAAATTGGACATTATCTATTTCACTGCCGGTCAAATTAGCTGTAGACATATCCGGAATATATCTGATACCATTAGCACTATAAAAACACCAAACCTGAACTGCGCGTTGGATATTTTTATTAAGTTCTCCCACGGGTTGAGTTTTGAAAAGTTGAGTGATATGAGTATTTACGAAAGTGCGCAAATTTACATCTTCAGGATTTATAAAACAGGCATACTGTTTACGATCTTTCCAGTCCATAGCATTGATACCCTGTGCCTGAATAATGGCACTTTTATTAGCAGCACCTTGTTTTTTGTTAAATATCCATTCAACCTCCAGATCCGCATTAAAAGTAGCGGAACCATTTTTGCAGATATCAAATATCCTGTTGTTGATAGGAGCTATAATATCCACGGTAAGTTCTTCACCACCCATTAAAGCCGGTATAATTTTTTTATAAGGACGATCTGTTATTTGGGGAATGGTAACAGTTACAGAAATATTCTCAATGGAAATTTCACGCGTATTATAAAGGGTAACGGTTCCAATAGGATTGGTTTTATAATATTCGCAGAGGGCGGGAAAGACCTTGTAAAATTCAAGTTTCTTAATTTCTATCTCATCTCTTGTTTCGTTATAATATTTCCTTGTTTCAGAAGTAGTTCTGGCTTTATCCTGTAAAAGCTTATTATCAGGTGCATATTTAAGCGCAATTTGAATTTCTTTCCAGGCATCATCATAGCGTTGCTCTTTAATTAGTAAATCATGATAGAATTCGTGATAAGCAGTTGTGGTGCTATCAGAAGCAATATATTGATAGATATTATCCATCACTGTTAAAGCTTCAGTAGAACGAAATTCCTTATCCAATGCCTGAGCATAAGCAAAACCGTATTTTACTTCAGCAGGCATTTTTTGATAAGCAATAGCAAAATTATTAGTAGCTTCCCTCGCTTTACGACTTTTGGCATAAGCATTTCCCAGACAATAATAAAATTCTGCTTCGTTAGGATTGAGTTGAATGGCATCTATATATTTGTCAATGGCACTCGCATAATTTCCGGATGCAAAATAGCAATCGCCAAGAAGTTTTTGGATAACATCCGCACCCTGGTTATTGAATCGCTGCAAAGTTCTTAATAAAGAATTGATTGCGGTCTCATATTCTTTATTCAACATTTGCAGTTCACCCAGTTTAATATTATTATCCAGATTATCTTCCACAGCAATCAATTCCCGCATTGCAGATAAAGCATTGGCATAATTCTGCAGTTTTTCTTCAGCTAAGGCAAGATATCGGATTACTTCTTTATCGCGGTTAAAGTTAGCTAAATAGGAATTGCAGAGTTCCTTCACTTTAGCATAGTTTTTATCCATATAATACAATGCAATCAGCTCGCGCATAATATTTTGGTCATCGTTTCTCTTAAACTTCTCCAGATAAGCAATACCCTGCTTATAATCCCCCATCATTCTGTATATTTCAGCTTTCCAGATGGCAGTATCTATCAGCACTCCCGTAATTTTTTCTATAGAGTCAATGCTGGATAATGCCTTTTCAAATTCGTTCCGACTGATGTACATTTGAGCTTCCAAAGTATAATTCTGCACTAATTCTTCTTTAAAATTAACACCTGAAAAGATTTTGGAAGCTCTATCCAATGCTACTGCTGCCTCTTTATAATTCTTATTCTGAGATAAATAACGGTAATAAGAATAAGCATCTTCAATTTCTTCCGAAGGCGGACCGCTTTTTCCATCAGCAGAAATTGACTGCACTTTATAAGTATTTATTTGTGTTTTCGGTTCGGTAATTACAAAACGCGGCTCACTAACTTTATATGTTACACTTTGAGTTCCATTGTTTTCAATTACTAACCAATTTGATATCCCTTCTGCTGCATCCCAGGAAAGTTCTGCCTGTTTATTCTGATTTACTATAAAATGTATGTTCTGGGGTTTCTTGGGACTGAAGTAAAAAGTAAGTAGTCGTGTATTGACAGCCATTTTATCACAAATGTAAAGATTATTATCAGTTGGATTATAACGGATTAATTCAATTTCTGCAAAACCGGGGAAAATACCGTTAGCATTTTTGGTAAAGTACTGATGTTCTATATTGTTATTATAAATAATGTTCAACTGCTGTGTTAATCCGTCAATATAGCCAATCCTGTTTTCGTATAAAACATCAAAAGTGCTTATTCTATTAGCTGAAACTAATAGTTTTATGTTTTTGTCATCATCCAGGGACATCTTATAAATAGCCGAATTATTTGCCAGAAAATATAGTGTTTGACCACTAATCCGCAATAATTGAGGTTTTAAATTTTTGCTCTTAAAATCTAAATTAAGCATATGAGCAGAATTTTCATTAAAGATAGCAATCCGAAAATTATCCCTGTCGGCAATATAAATTAAACCATCGGAAGAAATGGCTATACTAACAGGCATATTCAATCGTCCATTCTGATTTCCTTTTCCGCCAAAGGAATCCATATAATCACCCGTTAATGCATTATAAATAAAAACTTTGCAGGATTTACTATCTACCGCATACAATTTGTTATTAAAGACGGCAATAGCATCGTAACCCTTCACTCCTCTTTTCCCTTCAGTTACAGCATAAATATTAAAAATGTTGCCGTTATCATCTTTACAGGTAATGGCATCGGTGGTCTTTTTAGCTTTATTATACTGCACTGTGGTTGTATGAACATAATATTTTCTGCCGTCTTGAACAAGATAATCCTTGGCTTTCGGTGCAGTATTTTCCAGCAATTTGGGTCGTATTGTAAAAGGAGGTTTTTGCAACACATTCATTGTAGAAAACTCGCTATCCAGATAGAGTTTAAGAGTTCGGACTTTGCTGTCCAATATCCCTAAAAGAACTTTTCCATTGTTATCTACTGTTTTGATAATAGTTGGCTGTTGAAAAGAAACCAGAGATACATTAGTATCTTTTGAACCCCAGGTTGATCGGGGAAATAGGTGTCCGGAAGCATCTGTCTTGCCAATCTTGGTACTCAGAGCATAAATAACATAATACTCATTATATTGATTAATGGCAGAATCGGCAATTTTATCTGCTTTGCTATCTGGAGTAGAAAATGTAAAGCTACCGCAGGGTGTAAGATTATGATCAAAATGCAGCATTGCCTGATTTCTGCCTTTGTTTATCAGAATATGAATTACCTGGTCTTCTCCCAAACACATAGATATAGGTGCCATAACCGAAATTTTACCCGTAAACATACCTTCATTGGTAAAAGAAAGCAATTCATTTCTTCCTGCATCCAAAACATAAATAAAGCCCTGATAATTTACCAGAATGCGAATAGCTTTTTTAAACTGAACAGCTGGTGAACCCTTAAAAGATATAGTTCTTAAATAGTTGCCGTCGTATCCATATAAATAAATTGAGCTGGCTTTGGAATCCAGAATATATAAAGTTGTTTCATCTCCTGTAATATCATCCGCTTTGCCAGCATAAGGAAGTTTGGTAAATATCGGTTGCAAAAATTCTTTCTTGCTAGCATCCCATGCTTTAATTATGCCTTTTGTATTATCTACACAATATGCAACACTACCCTGAAGATGAAAACAATCAACTCCAAAGGAATTAACCTTATCTGTAGAAACAGGAACTATATGCACCGGCTGAGGAATTGCTAATAGCAATATCCAACTAACCAAGATAATTGCAATCAGGAAAAGGGATTTTTTCATATTTACTCCCTATTTTTTCATAATCTAAATTATGTTATCTTCACACAGCACCAAATCTTAAAAACCTCCTTTTTTAGGAGGGTTTAAGCCCACAAATCCATTAAATTCGCGCAGAGATAATAACCAGTTCTTCAACTTTATATCCTCCACTTTTATCTTTTTTCTTTTACTTCAAATTATCTTATTCTGTCAAGGAAAAAATTATCCTGTAAAAGCTCCATTTTTTTTAACAATATATTTGGAACGAAGTTAATTGTAAAAAAGGGTAGTGTCTCAAAGTTTGGTGTAAATTAGGTTAAGCCAGATGAAAAAAAGGTTGATCCGAATCCCGTACTTTGTTTTGATGGTTTTAACAAAATTGGAAGTCAAGGAGAAAATCATAACTTAACCGAAGAGAAAGAAAGATGAAAAGGCGGAATTGGTCAAGTTAATTCAGTTAGTAATGCTAGGAGATATTGTTAAAGTGTTGGAACACCGCATACAAAAGATAGTCGAAGAAGAAGTTATATATTTTCCATTTTGATAGGGCATATAAAGGAAAAGTAAAATGTTTTTCCTATAACTTTTAGCTCGCTAATGAAAAAAAGCTCTCCGAGCTTTATTGGTATGTTTTGTAGTTTTCTTCGGATTAAAAAGGTATTTTTAGCGGATTTTTCTTATATTACTGATTTATCAATCCGGATATTGTATTAGTATGATTCTGGGAGCGGAAACTTATCAGCGTGTGGAAGGCAGAACGAACTACCGCAATGCCCAGAGCAAGGTATCCAAGACGGACCTTCTGTGGTTGTTGCTACTGATCAAAGACCTGGTAGGCCCCAGCCCATAGCAACAAGGTAGTTTATTTGGAAAAAGAACTTGACTTGGATTTATAAGATGAAAAGAATGAAATTGGTCGCTTAACCATACATAGATTGTGAGTAACAAGTGATAACAGATGCCCTCAAAGAACCTGAGAAACAACGAGTTGGAATTTACACCAACCTTTGATACTCAACGTCCAAACAAGTTTTCGAACAAGATTATATCATATTTGTTGATAATGTGATAGGTTGATTTGTCCATTTGATGGCAATTTGAAGTTTTGGGTAAAGGTTTATAATGGGAACTTCTCCTTGGCATTGCGGGTCGCACTCGTAATGCCAATTGGGTAACACCGGTTTCATAGCTCTTGAACAATTTTCAGCTTGACAAGCAGGAGCCGGATAAGATTTATAATAAAGTAGAAACATTGCTGGAGGTGAAATGAGCTATAAGGCACTGGCACTGCTAGTTACGATATTGACGATCGGGGGAGGATTGGGTGGCCAAAGGCTGAAGCTTGACAACGCGAAGCAGCCCAGATATGGCCTTCTGATCGGACCGGGATGCAGTTCGCTTGATGAGAGACACAAAGATACGGGTAACTGGAACATCTTTCCCGGCTATTTGGTGGGAGGTTTTGTCCGCAAGCCGCTCACTTCCTGGCTAAATGCTCAGGCAGAGATCCAGTTTGTGAGCCGCAGTACTTATCGCATCTTCGACCATCCTCAACCCTATGTGTTTGATATGAAGGTGGATATAGATAACAAGCTGCTACGCCTGCCGGTTTCGCTTATCATTGCTCAGCCTCTTGATCATGGCATAATCACGGCTTACATGGGCGCAGGGCTTTCGCTGGGCACTCCACTGCAAGTGACTATGACCAAAGAACTGCGCTACCAGAATCAGAGCGTGAGCACAACCCAAAACATCTTGGACCAGTATCCCATCCCTATGATCGGTTATCAAGCTTTGCTGGGTATCAAAATTAGCCCGACGTTTTCGGAACTGCGGTTTGGGTGCGACTTCAGCAGCTTCAATGCTCCGGGACTGGGTTTGAACGAGCTAAAGCAATGGGAAATCTGGTGGCTTTTTGGGCTCACGAATAAAGATTGATCAGATGTCAGTCAGGTGCTTGGGATAACCTCTTTCCGAGATACTGCCTTTGAAGAACAAAGCGTCTCCATCCCAGCGTGGATCTATGTTGTTAACCCAGTTCAGATATAAACTCGTGCTCACGATCCCATCGAAGATCAGGCTGTAATCCCCGGTTTCAGGATCGTAGAGCCTTAGATCGCTCACTCCGTACGCTTTGGCAGAGATTATGATCCCCTTTTCCTGTGGTAGAAAAGCAAAGGCGTCGCAGTATTCCATATCCGTTTGCTGGCCTGTATCGCTGTCATAGACCTGCAGTTTGCGATTAGCCAGGAGGGCAAAATAGCGGCGGTCGTGACTGGCGGCAAAAACGCATTCTGGGTCCGAAGCCTGCATCAATAGCTGGGCAGTAGGGTTATCTGGCGAAACCCGGTAGATATTTCCCCTGCAGTGATAGTAGTATTTGTCCTGCAGGGAGTTATACCAGGCAACATCGGCCATAGGGGTGACGGAAATCTCGATCATTTCCAAAGTTTGGAGATCCAGCCTCACGATGGGGCCGATGTAGCCGCCATAATAGCCAAGTTTCCTGATGGCGGTGAGATATCTGCCATCCTCGGAAAGAGTTGGTCGCAGCAGCGTCTCGGTGTTTGCCAGAGTGAGGTTGCGGAGTCCTCCACCGCTGAAACCGCACTCATAGAGATCACCATTGGCGGCAAAATAGAGCTTGCGGGTAGTCGGTTCAAGCGCCAGCCAGCGTTTGTCGGAACACACCAGGGTGTCCGGAGTGAGTGTGTAGGGCATCAAGTCCAGGCCCTTGCGGGTGATCTTGTTTCCTATGTAGAACACCTCATCATCAGAGTAGTAATAGGGATAGCCGTAGCACTGGTAATAGGGATATGAGTAACTATCTCCGTAGAGCCGGCCGTCAGAGGATCTGAAATTGCTGCCGTCCGTGTTTATACTGCCGGCGTAATTGCCCCCGTGAATGCCCATATCGTCCACTAACCAGCAGGAGCCCAGAAGCAAGCACAGCAAAGCCAGGGCCAGCATCAGCAGGTACATTAAGTTTGAGTGGGTGAATATTAGTTTCATTGTAGGTCTTTCTATTGGAACGCTAAATCGCGCTTGCATTTTGTGTCAAGCAAATTGATTATTGGCATTTCCATTTTTTTTGCATAGGGTTTTTCAATGTCACTTTCATCCACGATAAAGATAATTTCATCTATAATATAGGGGTTTATTGGCGAGTAAAGGGTATAAGTACCCCCCCACCAGAGATTATAAATGGCACTAAGCAAAAAACGGTATTTTGTAGATAGCAGTTCAGCCGCTTTCAAAAAAATAACGGAACGGTGATAAAAAGGCATTTCTTCCCAATCAATCCTTGCTTTCATAGCTGCTTCAACCGCTAAATCAATTTCCTGTTTATTCACCTTATGGTATTGGGCTAAAATATGCTAGTGGTTATGGGGTTCAATACAGTTTCCGAAATTTCCTGTTTTCACTTCTTTGCCATTAATTATGGCTGGAATTTCCACAAAATCGTTGTGCAGTTCACTAAGTGCTTTTTTTAGCTTTTCTCTTTCACAAGAGCCGGGAGCATAACTATTCAGTTGCTCATTTTTAGGAACGGAAACGGTAATAAACATTTCTATCTCCTTTTAGTTTATTTCGTTATTTTTAGAATGAAAAGGAGAAATAGACATAGATGGACCAGGCACACCTATCCTGTGGCTCAATTCTTCACCTTTTCACATTGGATGGAAAATCCGTTTTCAGATAAACCCTATCGGTTAACATCCCTGCCGGAGAAGTTTAGGACTGTTAGCTCGGTGACAAAACAACCTTTTAATTATGCAATATTATATCAAGTTATGTAAAATAGTTTACTCTATAAATCGCTATAGTTTATATACATAACTGGCTGAAATTATTGTTAATGAAAAAAGCCCGGCTGTGTAAAACCGGGCTTCTAATAGGGTATTTTTTAAGTAGTTTAATTAAAAATTAAGCTGCAAGGAAACTCCGGTAGCATAGTTATTCACATCACTATCGTCATTTTTGCCCCAGGCACCGTAAAGATAAAGTTTCAACATATCTTTAACCAGCTGGGATTCTATGCCTCCATTCAGTTCCATTCCAAGGTCTTTTAGCCAACCACCTGCAGCAAATAAAGTATGTTTTTCCGTTACAGGAAAACGAATAGAGCCAACAGCACTGATAAATGTCTCCTCATTATTGTGATATAACTCGTCTGTCCAATAAAGATTCAGTCCATCGTGAATGATATTATAGCCATAAATGAAGAGTCCGTTTTGGTAATATGAACAGTAAGGAACCAAACCATCCTCGGAGGCAATGAGAATATCAGCTCCAACTTGAATAGGAGCTACATCAATTTCTGCTTTTACAGCAGCGCCAAAACCTGTTTTATCAGGACCATCAATAAACTGATAACATACAAACGGATTCAAATCTAAAGTAGCAGGACCTGCAGTAAGAGTTACATAAGGCAGGAAAGATATTTCACCGTCATCATTTCTATCATTATAGCCAATATAACTATTAAATCCCCAAACCACAGGAGAAGTTGCTTCCAGGGATGCAAGGAAGATTGTATAATCGTCGTGAGCAAAACGGTTATTTTCCAGGTTTTTCAGCATTCCTGCCTGAGCTTTCATTCCCTCAATATCCGTATAAAGAATAACTCCCGCTCCATAATGGTCTAAAACCAAACTACGATGATCCGCTAAATATTGCAAACCGGCTTTGATGTTGCTCTTTATGGCTGGCATATAGTAATCCAGATAAAGTTCACTGGTTTCAATATTTATGCCACCTGTTCCGATGTTACCTCCAGTATTATTATCTCCCCAGGTAATTTCTCCAATTTCAATAGCCAACCTGAAATTTAACCCTTCAGTCAATTCTGAATTGAGACCCAACCTCAAACGACTGTCTATATGACCACCATCCTTTTTTAAAGCATCATTATAGGCAGCAGCACGCGTAAGCATATCGGCATCATAATCAAAATTAATGGCACCTAAAATGCTTATTAACAATAGGGTTGAGATGAGGGTAAGAATTTTTTTCATTTTTCTCTCCATAGCTTTTACTTATTCGTTAGATAAAATAAACAAATTCGTTGAAGTTGTCAAATAAATAATTGCCCAACAGCATTAAATTTTACAACTAACTTTCATAGGGGGAGGTCTTACACTTTATTACCTAAGGAATTACGGTAACAAGTTAAAAAATATCCTTGAAACTGATTATTTTGCTTATACTCAAAGGATATGATAGCATTAAGCAATTGGCAAATTTAACTAATGGATTGCCGAATTTCAATGTTAGCAGAAAGTAAAGAGAAAAAAAATAAATAACTCTTTTATCTTACCTTTTCCGACATTCACTATTCTTCTCCCAAAAAATAGCAGCTCTTATATTTTTTTGCTATTAGCCGGCAAAACCATCTAATAATATTGTAACAATTCCCTAACACTTCTCTAACGAGATTAGAGAAGTGTTAGTTCAGTGTTAGGGAGTCGTTATATAATCTACTATGAAATAAGCAATTACAATTCTGCAAGGAAATCAAGCAAGATTGTTTTTGGAGTATACAATTCAGCAAGGAGTTATAGCAAAAGCAAGAGAGATATTTTTAGCTTATTTTGCTGTGCTTTAATACCTGTTGATATTCTTCAATAAAGACCTGTTCAAAATGAGAAAAATAAAAAAATTTAGGACTTTGTATAATCTTCGTATCTAACAATTTTGTAGAAAGTTATATGCATTTCTGTGTCAAAATGAGAAAAAATTTGACTTGATTTTGTAAAATTATCCTTGACTTTACATAATTATCATTTATACTGTCTGCATAAGTTTTTGAGTGAAACTCAAAATAATACTTCCATAAAAGAGGTGTAAAATGAAAAAAAGATGTAACTTAACGCTTTTTTTTGTTTTTATTTATTTAGTTAGTTATGCCAGCATTATTATCTCCGGAGATATTTCTGAAAATACTACTTTTTATATGTCCAATAATCCGCATCAGATATCTGGAACGGTAAGAGTTTTGGATGGAGTAACCCTAACTATTGAGTCCGGCGTTACGATGTTTTTTATGCAAAATTCCCTTTTGCAAATAGAAGGAACAGTAATAGCCATTGGAAATAGCGGACTGCCAATTACTTTTTCTTCCACAGGTGATGATAACTTTACCAGGATAACGCTAAACAGTGCTGAAAATTGTAATTTTCAATATTGCACTTTCAGTCGTTCGTCATATTCCAATGCTTTACTGGAAATAATCAATTCCACAGCTATTAATTTATCTGTTTGCTCAATAACTTCAAGCATTGTAGGCAGTGGAATATACATTAATAATTCAACTGTTAATCTAAATACTATTTCTCTCTCTGCAATTGCTCAAAAAGGAATTTGGATAAATAATGATAACAGCAATGTCCAGCTTAACTCAATTGCCATCAATGGTTGCCAGAATGGAATATATATAACTCCCTTTAATTATCCTGCTGTAACGATGCAATCAATTTCTTTGCAAAACTGTTCTTCTTATCCTATAATTGCAGGCATAAAACATTATCACAGTTTATCCGGGTTGCAGGTTTCTTCTTGCGTTGTAAATATCCTGCAAATATGGGATACAAACTTAGCTAATAGTTATACTCTTCCTGATGAGGGCTTGCCCTATTACTTTTTATATAGCTTAAATGTGAATAATGGTGCGGTTCTAACTTTAGCTCCTGGGGTGGACATAAAATTTGGGCAATATGGTAAACTTTCTTTTAATAATTGGGCTGCCTTAGTTGCTAACGGGTCTGATGAATATCCTATCACATTTTCTTCCTTAAATACAAATACCTGGAAAGGTATTAATTTTGAGGCAAACTGTTCGGGAACGCTATCTTATTGTTCTTTAAGCGGATGTGGTTATCCGGAATATGGCTACCCGGAACCTTCACTATCAGCTTATGGTGCTGCAAACTTAAATATATCCGAAAGCACTATCAATGGTGGAACAACTTATGGTATATATATTTCTGGTAGTTCTGCCGGAAACATAAACCTAACCAATGTAAACATTCAAAACTGTCCCTGGACAGGACTTTATATCCTCAATAATCAAGTAACCTTAAACTATTCCGGGTTAGCAATTTCCTATTGTGGAATACCAATTAAGATACCTGCTTCTCTTATAGATTATTTGGATGAACAACCCAATTTTACAAATAATAATGATAACCGTATATATATTCATAGCAATGGATACTTGAATCATAATACAACTATTCGCAATTGGGGTTATCCTTATATATGTGAGGATATAGATATCAATGTAAATTATGTATCACTTACTATAAATGCAGGTTGCACTTTTCAGATGGGGTATACGAGAGGATTTTATTGTGATGGAAATATTTATGTAAATGGAACTGAATCTCAACCAGTTCTTTTTACTCGCTATCCTGATTCCAGTCAGAATTGGCGTGGTTTTGTTCTCAATTCCAATATTACCGCTCATTTCAATTATTGCCTGCTGGAACATTGTGGTAGTTCAAATCAATATAACCACATCCAGGAAGCGTTTAAAATTTACCGTTCCAACGAAGTTATAATAGAAAATACCCAAATTACCGATGTTTATTGTAGAGCTATTTATATTGAAGGTTGCGATAGCAGTTCGGATCATCTAATGTTAACTAATGTATCTGTTTCCGGATGTGGAATGGATGCCATCTACTTTTATGCAACGGAATATAATGTTTCTATCAATGGTTTGAACATTAGTGGCTGTAATGCTTATCCGCTAAGTATTTCTGCTAATTGGGCTCATCAATTGGATAATATAACTTTAACTAATAATGCATACAATCTGATTCGTTTTTTCAATGGTGGCCGCTTGGCAAGTCAAACTCTGAAAAATTTTGGTTATCCCTATCTAATTAGTGGAAATTATAATGTAGAAGTTTATTATACAAATGTCACTATTTTACCCGGGACAGTATTTTATCTGGAGAATGGACGCAGTTTGGATGTTTACGGAACTCTGAATGCTAATGGGACAGAAGAAGACCCGATTGTTTTTTCACGCCCTCCCGATACTACAACCTATTGGCAATCAATTATTTTAAGGAATAACAGCAGTTCTGCTTTTAGTTATTGTTTGTTTTCTTATGGTGGCAAAACTGATCCCTATGGCTATGATTCCTGTTTATTGAATAATTTGGGTGCCAGTTCTTTATCTTTGCAAAATTGTGTATTTTCCAATATCCAAGCACAAGCAGTTTGTTTTTCTGAAATGGGCGTGAGTGATATAGTTCAGATAGAAAATGGGCAAATAACTAATTGTGGAACGGATGGTTTCGTCTGTAACAGCAGTAACTTTATTTTGAATGTGAACGGATTACAGATTGATACCTGTGGACGCTATCCTTTGGCAATTTCACCTTGTTTGGCAGATAACTTTCAAAATTTAGCCCTTACCAATAATACAAATAACTTTATTCGTCTCTTCTCTTCCGGTTATCTTGATAATCAAGTATATTTTCCCAATTTTGGATATCAATACAGATTGGATGTAAATCTTATTAGTAATAACGGTTCAAATGTTACTTTTGCTCCAGGATGCGAATTTTGGATTGCTGACGATTGTATTCTGGAGTTCAATGGAGCTGTCTCAGCAATTGGCAACAGCAGTGAACCGATTATATTTTCCAGGTTTTCCTCCAGTTCAAGTTATTGGCGAGGATTATTTTTAAATAATAACTCTCCTGAAGCTCACTTTGACTATTGCCAATTTTTATATGCAGGACAGGATTCTTACGGAAATAGAAAAGCATTCGTTAATAACGGTTGTTCAAATCTTACGCTAAATAATTGCCTAATTCAATATAGCTACGGTGATGGATTTTATGCGGAAGGATTAACAAGTAACGATGTTTGCAGCATTTATAACCTCTCCATAAAAAATGTGAATTGGACGGGTTTTTATTGTAATAGCCCTTATTATAACCTAAATGTAGCTGGCTTGGATTTACAAAACATTGGTGGCTATCCTCTTCAAGTATCAGCAGATTTATTAGGTTGCTTTTCCAATATTAGTTTTAATAATATCGGAAATCCCTATATTCTGATTAAATCTACAACGCAATCCAGAACAGCTACTTGGCAGAATTTCGGTTTGCCCTATCTAATTTCTCAAGGGCTTACTGTTAATGATGGAGTAACATTAAATATTTCTGCTGGCACTACAATTTACTTTCCCGATTATGGACTTTATCAAACTAGTTCATATTTTACCGTTTATGGGGCATTAAATACTTTGGGAACAGTATCCGAACCTGTTATTTTTAGAGGAATGGATGATGATCCAAGTTCTTGGTGTGGATTAAAAATAAACCAGCCAGATGCTGTTTGTAATTTAACTTATACAATTATCCGCAATGCTGGTTTGGATGAAACTTATAGTTATCCTGATGAGTTTTGTTCTATTTATGTATATGCAGGCACCGTGAATTTAAATGATTGCACGATATCCTTGGGAAGTTTTAACCTGATCAAACAGGAAGGTAATGGCACTCTAAATCTTACGCGCTGTCAAATTTATGGTGGTTCTAATGGAATTGTTCATAATAATGGAAACCTTTCCCTTAATAATTGCGAAATAAGTGGTTGCAGTAATAACGGTATCTATCATAATGGGGGCAACATCAATTTTGGCAGCAATTCCCAGCAATGGAATAAACTTTATAACAGCTCTCTAAATTTCTATAACAATACATCAACTGAGATAAATGCGCCTTATTGTTGGTGGGGTTCAGTAGATTCAGAGATAATAGATAACCATATCTGGGATAATGAAGAAGGTGCAGCTCAAGTAAATTTTGAGCCCTGGTTTGATTCCTCCTGCCAGATTCTATATTATTATACTTTGGATATTCCTACCGGACTAACTATCAATCAGCTGAATGCTTCCACTCTTCAGCTATCCTGGAATGCCGTTGCACAAGCAAATTCTTATAAAGTTTTGGTTGCTGAGGATCCTTATTCTACAGAATGGACTATTCTTCAGGAAAATATAGCCGCAACTCAGCTAAATATTCAAATTTTACCGGAACATCCATATCGTTTTTACAAGGTGGTTGCAGTTAGATAAAATATTATCCTCTGCTTTTAGGTATGCTTAAGATTTAGCTAAATTGGTGTTGTGAGCAAAATCCTGAAGGTTCAAATTTAGCTCCTTTTGGATAATTTGCAAATTTTTCTCCAGGTTAGGAATAATAGGAATGCCTTGTTTACGCACTTTTTGCTCTATTTCGTATTCTTTTTCGCCAGCTACATAGATTCTGTTTTTTCCGGGGAAAAGTTGTGAATTTTGTAAATCCTTGCAGATGGAGGTTGTTATATTTTTGAAATTATCCAAATCCGTGAAAAATTCAATATTAATAGCCATAAAGAAGTGTCCCAAACGGTAGGGAGCTGGCTTTCCGTTTTCATCTTCTCCCATTAAACCGTTCAAATAATTTCCTTTTTGTAAGGAAGCGCAGAGAATTTCTACAGCAGTTGCCAGTCCATAACCTTTATGACTTCCGGTAATTTCTTCTGTTCCACCTAAGGGTAACATCGCAGCTTTTTGTTTTAGCAAATCAATCAGCAGACCTTTTGTATCCGTATAGGGTTTTCCTTCCAAATCAATAGCCCAACCGAGAGGTGTTTCTTTTTCCTCGCGAGCCAGTTGTTCTACCTTACCTCTTTGGGAAATAGAAGTTGCAGCATCGTATAAAAAAGGATAGGGTAAATCGGTAGGCGCTCCAAAACATATCGGGTTAGTCCCTAAAATAGGAGAAACACCATTTGTAGGGCAAATGGAAGGTCGGGCATTGGAAAAAACAAGTCCGATCATATTTTGCCGAATAGCCATTTCTGCATAATAACCGCAAATTCCAAAATGAGTGGAATTACGAACGGCAACAGCACCCAAACCATATTTTTCTGCTTTGTCAATTGCTGTTTGCATTGCTTTTTTACTTATTACTTGTCCCATTCCATTATTTCCATCCCAAACTGCAGTAGCGTATTTATCGCGGAGAACATCAATGTTAGTTACGGGATTTTGAATTCCGGTTTTTATACGATCATAATACATTTTTAGGCGACCGATTCCGTGAGATTCAATACCTTTTAAATCACTGGCTATTAACACATCGCTGCAAATTTGTGCATCTTCTTCTGGCACTCCAAGTTTGATAAATACCTCTTGCATAAAACTCTGCAGAACATCAACTGGCAAATATTTCATTTCTAAATACTCCTTATTTTTCTTCAAAAATAACAGCTTTCAAGGGAGGAAAGCCATTAAAATTAACGCTGGAATAGCTTTGCGTGTAAGCACCGGTAGTAAAAATGTAAACTTTATCACCGGGAATTGTTCCTTCGGGCATACGATAGCGGTAATGTTCATATAAAATATCCATACTATCGCAGGTAGGTCCCGCTAAAATAATTTCTTCCGCTAAACCTTTACGCGGGAAATAAATGGGAAATTTTATGGATTCATCAATGGTTTCAATTAAACCACCAAATTTTCCTATATCCAAATAAACCCATTGATAAAGATTATTTTTAGATTTACGAGCTACATTAATTACTTCGGATACAATCACACCGGCATCTGCAACCAGAGAACGACCTGGTTCCAAAATAATTTCCGGAAGGTTATCTCCAAAATCCTCTGTAATAAAACGCTGAATTTCCGTAGCATATTCCTGAATAGAAAAAGTGGGATCAACATAGTTGGCAGGAAAACCACCTCCGATATTAATCATTTTCAGTTCAATTCCTTCTTCGGCAACAGCATCAAAAAGATATTTACAACGAGCTATAGCATCGTCCCATTGCCCTATATCTCGTTGTTGAGAGCCCACATGAAAAGAAATTCCCCATGGCTGTAAATTCATTTTTGCGGATTTCAAAATCAAATGATATATAGTATCAGGATGTGAACCAAATTTTCTGGATAGGGGCCAATCAGCGCCAGTTCCTTCCGTTAAAATACGAAATAAAACCTTTGAACCAGGAGCATATTTTGCCAGGTTATCAAGATCAAGCTTGCTGTCTGTAGCAAAAAGACGGACACCTTTTTCGTAAAAGTATTTAATATCGTTAACTTTTTTAATGGTATTGCCAAAACTTAAACGGGAGGGCTCAATTCCTAAATTCAGCATCTGATCAAGTTCATAAGGAGAAGCAAGATCAAAATTGGCGCCAAGACCTGCCAACAAAAGTATAATTTCATTCATAGGATTTGCCTTAACCGCATAGTAAACTTTATATTTTGGCATAGTTGACTGCAGTTCCAAATATTTATTGCGAATTGTATTCAAGTCCACAATCAAACAAGGGGTTGGGATTTTTTCCGCAAATGCCTTAATTTTTTCAAACCGCTCTTCGTCCATAAAACGGCTAATATTAAAGGAATATGGTTCTCTATACAATGTTCTGTCCTCTTTGGTATTAATCAGTTTTCCTCAAAATTCACAAAGCCACTTAATGTCAAATAAAAAGTATTTGACACATATCCCCCTTGCATTGAGGTGAAATATATTAAAATAAGGTAGCTGAAATGCAGAAAAAAACAAGTGTAGCAGTAGGAATCAGCGGAGGGATTGACTCCGCGATGACTGCTTATTTACTTCAAGAAAGCGGTTATAGAGTAATTGGCATCACTATGCAAACTTATGATGAAAACATAGAAATGGATAAAACATTAAAAAGCGGCTGTTTTGGTCCCGCGCAGAAAGAAAATATTTTATCGGCTTCTCTGCTTTGCCGAAAATTGGGAATTGAGCATTATATTATTCCTTTGCAGGAAGAATTTCGGCATAAGGTAATTGATTATTTTTGTGAGACATACATAAAAGGAAAGACACCCAATCCCTGTTTGGTCTGTAATGCCTATATCAAATTTGCCTTGTTACCTGAAAAAGCGCATTCATTGGGACTGGAATTTGATTATTTTGCTACAGGTCATTATGCCAAAATCGGGTTTAATAATACCCTTAAACGCTATCAGATAAGAAAAGCAAAGGATGCAAACAAAGATCAATCCTATTTTTTGGCTTTTCTATCTCAGGAACAACTGGCGCAAACCCTTTTTCCTTTAGGGGATTATACTAAGCAGGAAATAAAAAAAATGGCAATAGAAAAGGGCTTTACTGAACTTGTTGAGCGCAAGGAAAGCCAAGATTTTTTGCAAAATTCAGATCTGAAAGTCCTTTTCAAGCCCGAGGACTTTAATCCGGGAGAAATTATTGATATGCAAGGTAAAGTTATCGGAAAGCACAAGGGAATTATAAATTATACTATCGGTCAGAGACGAAATTTGGGAATAAGCGGTATGCCTGAACCCTATTATGTTTTGCAAATTGATGCGGAGAATAACAGAATTGTTTTGGGTCCTAAGGAATATTTGTTTAAAAAGAAATGTTCAGCAACGGATATGAACTGGGTTTCTCTTCCTGCACCCGAAAATAAATTTAGGGCAAAAGCCAAAATACGCTTTCTGCATACTCCCGCAGAATGTGTTGTAACTCCTATTAATGATCGCAAAATAGATGTTATTTTTGATGAACCGCAGCTTTCTATAACCCCGGGACAGGGCTTGGTTTTATACGCAGAGGATTTGCTTTTGGGGGGTGGCTTTATTGAATAATAAAGGCATTTCAAGTATCAAGAAGTAGGTAGTAAAAATAATGTGTAGCCGGAGGACGCCTTATTCCTTTCTTAGTTATCTATGGTATATATACCGTGGTGATACTCGGCAAAATACCGAGAGAGGACTTCTTATCTATACCATATATAACTATGCAAGAATATAAAAAGAATAGCAGGTGATGACTCCTGCTATTCATTGAGAAATGAGGTTGTAAAATCCGTTTTGCCACAAAGTTCAAAAGACCATTAAAGTAAGATACCTTAATCTGTGTCTTCACGAGTCATATACACCATAGAAGTTATTTCCCAGCTAAAAGATACCAAGGCGTAAATGACTCCTGACTTAAATGATTGATGAGGACATCAACCTTCCGGATTAAAAATCGGCAACCCAGATATTTTATTTAAGCATTTATTTGCAATGCTTGAATGAGTTTTTCCTGTATTTCGGGTCTTTCCTTCAAATCGCTATTTAGTAAGAAATCCCTTCTCTGCTGGAATCTGTCTTTCATTACGGCAATATATTTATCGTAGTTAATACGCAGGTTGGAATGATATCTGTCGTAATAGCCGGGTAAAATTGCCTCAACGGATTCTCTTGTAGGAATCATAGAGCCAGGTAATAAATCCCAGGGTTCCCATTGCAGCTGGTCCATTAAAATAGCGGTTTGCAGAGTTAACGAAGTATTTAGAGGTATCGGTTCAAGGATATCGTCTGATTCCCTCCAATAGCCACGCGAATTAAAGCAGTAAAAATCCGCTCCTGTATCAGCCACATTTAAAAATGCTTCCACATCACGGTAGAGTTCATACACCCGAAATGGATTAGCAAAGGGCTCAAAAACGAGCTTGTTAAGTTCTTCTTCGGTAACATTTTCCGCACGATTACGCTGAGTCATTAAAGCGGCTCCCATAGCTATTGCCAAATATTTATCCTCCAATTTTAAGGCAGGTGGCAAAATAGAATCCTTCATCAGCCAAACCAATGCTTTGGGAAAAGCACAGCGGTTCACATATTTTCCCAATAGTGAACGGTCAAAAAGGGCTCTGCCATTGGAATTACGAATATCCTGTCCGTAAGGAATAAGTTTGCCATTAACATCCAAAACCGTATGATTCATCAAAGCCAAAGTATATTTCCAGTCGGGATGATCAACGGTTCGGCTATCCGTTTTGTCAAATAAAGTCGGTTCCCAAACGCGACACAGCTTATTTTCTAAATCAATCTGGAAAGCATCATCGTGTAAAACGACCTTGGAAAAGCCCTCAGGCAAGGTTCCTGCATTATCCGCATTATTGGTGTGGCTGGATTTTCCTGTTCCGGAAAGTCCATAAAAAGCGATAGACCTTTTACCCAATTTATGATATTCAGGATTTACGCAAGTGCTGAAATCAATTTCTTTAATTCCTCCATGACAAGCAGCCATCCCGATTCTGATGCCGGAAGTCCAAGCCATAGTTAAAGTTCCCTTTTTCCGTTCACCAAAATAACGCATTCCGAGATTAACCATAACATTGTGTTTTTCATCCACCAAAGCCAGTTGTGGTGCCCCTACATTGTTGTAAAAATCATCATCGCAAGTCCATTCATTGAAAGCAACCAGAATAATATCCTGAATAGGAAGCTTGGGACTTGCCTCATATTCCTCTTTCAACGATTCATAAGGGGCAAAATTCAACAGCCAAAAGAAAAGATTGGCAGCATCACTTTCAGTAGTTACAAAAGTAGCTTTCAGCATCAGGTCTTTATCCATCCCCAAAACTGCTTCGGCTTTAATTAATGGATAATGTTGCATTTGCCACACTGCTTCCCGAAAATCACTTTCCAGCTTATTTTTCAGGGAAGGACTTAACCTATGGTAAAATCTGCGAGCTTTAGCGGTTCTGCCAACAATGTTACCATGACAATCGTTGATAACTTTTGCATCTGCAGGAAGATTATGCAGCTTTACAAACTCAGGATACATAGGCAAATCGGTAACACTTACGCCAGGTTGATTTTTTGCCAATTCGTATGCCTCGCGAATATCCACTTTCCGAACTAAATGGTTATTCATCAGGGTTTCGGCAATAGCTCTGATAGGAGACATTTCTTTAATGTTGGAATAATATTCCACACTGCTCTTGCTTGCCATTTTATTCCTCCATATATGGCTTATTTTATATGTTCAAAAAATTTGAGATGATACCTATTATAACTTAAATGATATTTAGTTCTTTGCCAATCATTCTGAATTTTTCCAGAGCCATATCAAGCTGATCTTTGGTATGTGTTGCCATAAAAGATGTCCTAATTAAACAAGAACTGGGAGGAACAGCAGGAGGAACTACAGGATTTATAAAAACACCTTCTTCGCCAAGCCGACGCCACATATTAAAAGTAGTCATCATATTCCCTATATGTAACGGAACAACAGGAGTGCAACTGGTTCCTGTATTATAACCCATTGCTTGAAATTCTTTCAGCATATATTTCGTATTTTCCCAAAGTTTGGCAATTCTTTCGGGCTCTTCCTGCATAATTTTAAGCGCAGCTAAAACGCTGGCAGTTGATGCAGGAGGAAGTGATGCCGAAAAAATAAGAGCCCGGGATTTATGTTTTAAGTAATGAATAATTGCTTCATCTGCAGCAATAAAGCCACCTACAGATGCCAGGGACTTGCTGAATGTGCCCATAATAAATGCTGTTTTATCAGTTAAACCAAAATGAGCAGTAGTTCCTGCTCCCTTATTTCCCAAAACACCTAAAGAATGTGCTTCATCAACCATAACTTCGGCATTATATTTTTCCGCCAGTTCAATTATTACAGGAAGATTTGCTATATCCCCTTCCATAGAAAAGATACCATCTACAACTATTAAAGAATTCCTGCCTTTAATCTCCTTAAGAATGCGTTCCAAAGAAGCCATATCGTTATGTTTGTAACGCAGCATTTTTCCTTCGGCAAGAATAGCGCCATCTATTATTGAGGCATGATCGTATTTATCAGTAATAATATATTCATTTTTACCTACCATAGTGGAAATACACCCTAAATTTGCCTGGTAACCTGTTGGATAACAAATTGCTTCTTCTTTACCGACCAATTTTGCCAGTTCGTTTTCCAGTTCCAGATGAATATCTAAGGTTCCGTTTAAAAAACGACTTCCTGCACAGCCACTACCATATTTTTGAATAGCTTTTATAGCTGCTTCTTTCACTTTAGGATGATTAGTTAAACCCAAATAACTATTAGAACCCAACATCAACATTTTTTTACCATTACACATAACTTCCGTATCTTGCTCGGAAGTAATTTCCCGAAAATAGGGATAATAACCCATAGCCATCACTTTACGTGCGTCTGTAAACTTGTAACATTTATCCAGTAAACTCACATTTTCCTCTTTTATATGATTTTAAAACCTTTCAGGTTAGTATACAAAACTTTAATCAGATTATATGTTAAATACACAAGGGGCACCGAAATAAGCATCCAGAGAATGCCTCCATACCAGCCCCCGGCAATTAAAGTAAGAAGAACTAACAAAGGATGCATATTAATAGTTCCGCCTACAACAACAGGGTAAACAATATTATTATCAATCAACTGCACGATATACATCGCCAGAATTACGGTGATTGCAGAAAGAATAGTGCCACCATTAAACAGAACTGTTACCACGGCTAAAGCACCCCCTAAAAAAGGTCCGAAATAAGGTATTATATTTGCCACTCCTGCCGTAGCACCAATTAAAATGGAATATGGCACTCCCACAATCGTTAAGGCAGTAGAAGCTAAAATGCCAACTGCTATTATTTCAAACAAGATAGCTCGCAAGAAGTTACCTATGGTGCTGTCTATTTTCCGCATCATAATGATACAGAGTTCAAAATAACGGTTGTTAAACATTTTTACAATTCCTTTCCTCAATTTGTATTTATCCTTCAAGAGAAAGAAAGAAATCAGGGGAACCGTGAAAATAATAGAGATTGTGGAAAATATCTTTTTATAGTTATCTATCAGTAACTTAGGAATTTTAGCCAAAAAGACATTGGTTTGGTCTAATATTTCTATCAGCTTAGGTGCCATTCCCAAACCGGGAATTTGAGCATCCAATTCCTGTAAAAATTCGTATATCCTTCTGATAAAAGGTAAGGTTATAATATATTGTCCTGTTAGCTGTTCCCCACTGCTTAAAATATTAAAAAGGTTGTTCCCTTGTTGAACTAAAGCCGGAACCAAACGAGAAGTAAACAAAGCAATAATTCCCGCAATTATTATATAAATTGTCAGCACTGCAAGCCAGCGGGGAAACCTTTTTCTCTCAAACCAACTGACAAAAGGATCAAGAATATAGGAAAAAATAAAGGCATAAATTAAATAGTAAATTATGGGATGGTAAAAAAACAATCCCAGCACAATCAGAGCCAGTAATAAACTATAAAAAATCCACTTCGTCCAGTTCATAGTTCTTTTGCGCTTTCCGGAGATGAAATATTAAAAATATAATTGCTCAATGTTTGGCAGAAAGCAGTTAACATTTTAACGCCTAAATTAGGATTCTGCCGGAACAAATCACTCAAGTCATAACGGGAAACAGCATAAGCAGTCACTTCTGTTAATGCGGTTGCTGAACTACTGCGGGTTTCTTCTTTAAACATATCAATCAAACCTAAAATTTGTAACTCGCGAACAACATAGCGACCTTTAGGATAAGTAGGTCCTGTTACTTCCACTTCTCCGGAAAAAATAAAATAAATCACTTCCAGAGGATGATCTTTATCATAAAGCAACTCTCCGCTGTTAAAATTACGCTTATGCAAAAAGTTATTGAGCAAATAAAGCTCAAAAGAACTGAGTTCACTTAAAACAGGAAACTTTTTTAAGTCGGAATATTTATCCGATTTTTTCCAGATTGTTTTCAGCCAGGCAAATATATCTTTAAGCACTTTTCACCTCAATGTCTTATCATCACAAACCAAAGGCACAAAAGAACAACCTCCTGCTTCTGTAATGTCCAATCCGTCTTCTGTTTTGGTAACTATATACAAAATTTGAAAACCGGTTTTACCTATGGGAATTGCCATTTTACCTCCCATTTTCAATTGTTCCACTAAATGTTTGGGAACTTCCCGGGCTGCTGCAGAAACCAATATTTTATCAAATTCCTTATGCGGAGGATATGCTTTTTGCCAACCGCTGTAGCCATCCCCAATCCGAAAATAAATATTGTTATAACCGGCATTGCGTAAAATCTTCTGTGCATTTAGGGAAAGGGTCTCCAACCGTTCTACAGTACATACTTCTTTAACAATTTCTGCAAGTAGGGCACTTTGATAACCACTACCGGTGCCAATTTCCAAAACAATATCCGTGGGTTGCAAATCAAGCAACTGCAACATAATTGCTATCATTAAAGGTTGAGATATGGTTTGACCTTCTTTTATGGGTAAGGGACGGTTTTGATATGCGTAATCACGATATTCAGGTAAAACATAATGCTCTCGCGGCACTTTGGCAAAAGCATTTAAAACAACCGGAGAAGTTATTCCTTCCAACTTTAATTCGTTTACCAATCTTATCCGTTGATCCTCAAAACGCATCCTCATCTCTCCAATTGCAGTAATTCATTTTCTTCCAGCCAATTAAGAATCCTGGGAAAGGTCTCGCTTCTTGTAAGTTCAAAGCCCAAAGGAGTTAAAGATATATAACCGTTATTAACCGCTTCTGCATCGGTTCCTGTTTCATTATCCCAAACAGGAATATCACCTCCTACTTCGTAAACAAAACCATCTTCGTTTTCTTTAATAATCTTAACAAAATTATAATACTTACGATGACCTGTACGGGTTAAACGAATACCTTTAATCTCTTCCAGAGGAAGATTGGGAATATTAATATTCAAAACACCAAACGCTTCAGCTTGTTTATCAATGCCTAAATCCAGCAATTTACGCATCCAGGAAGCTGCTACCTCAAATCTTTGATTTTTATAGGAATTTATGGAAACAGCTATTGCCCGATTTCCTAAAAGAGCTGCTTCCATTGCTGCTCCAACTGTTCCGGAATATAAAACATCTTCTCCCATATTCTGTCCCGCATTAATTCCCGAAATAATTAAATCCACCGGTTCGGTAAGGATTTTTTGTAACGCAATAACAGAACAATCAACAGGTGTTCCGCTGACAGCATATTCATTTTCAGCGATTTTTTTTACTATTAGCTCCTTACGGATACTCAAAGAATGCGATGCTGCACTTCTTTCACTATCCGGAGCTACAATCGTAATTTTATGCCCGGCATTTTTCAGCTCTTCTGCTAAAGCTCTTATTCCGGGAGCTAAAATACCGTCATCATTAACCAATAATATCTTCAAAGTTTTTCTACTCCTAAAAAATAAGCTGAGGATTACGAATAAGATAAACCACCGCTACAATGACAATAGTTACAATAATAATAAACAGCCAGTTTCGCTGAACAAACTTTACTAAAGCCGGTCTATGTCTTCGTCGGCGAGGAAATTGAACTTTCTTATGAGAAAAAAGACGTGCTACAAAAGGCCTTTTTAACTTAGCATTGATCCTTAACGAATGCTGATCAGGCCTTAACCATTTAACTTTTCCGTCTTCATTCAGATAGGGCTTGAACCCCAAAGAAGTATAATACCTTTTTTGGGCTTCAGTATATCCCTCAACTTCATCTATTTCAAGTTCTTGCAGTATTGCAGCGTGTTTTCTTGCCATAAATTATTCCTCTTTTTACATTATCAATTTAGACAACTATTTCTGTCAAGCCAAAAAATCTGATTATGCCTGAATAAAAAAGTGATAATAAGGGAAAAACAAGCTCAGAATTCAGTAGACATAACTTTTTAATTGACAGAAACAGGGCTGTTTTTTCAATGATTTTTTATTAGATTAATTAATTCGTTTAGAAAGGATAAAATAATGGTTTTATACACGATTGCCTTAATTATCCATGTGATAATTTGTGTTGCTCTGGTTCTGGTAATATTAGCTCAGACCTCTAAAGGAGGTTTGGATTCTAATTTGGGTGGAGCAGCAATGAATGTTTTTGGTGGAAGTGGTGCTTCCAAGTTTTTGAAGAAATGGACACAAATTCTGGCAGTGGTTTTTGCTGCTTCCTGTTTATTTCTTGCTTTTTTAGTTAAAAATATTAATGCCAGTGCCCTTGCCGACATTCAATCCCGCCAAAAAAAGATTAAAGATACTGAACAAACGGCTCCTTCGTCTAAACCGGTAACAAAACCTGCAACTACAAAATAATATAACTTTTATTTTGAAAATGCAGTTATTTTGATAGATTATGCTTGGATTACTGCTTTCGCAGGAATAAGAAGGGGCATTTCATTCTGAAAACAATATAAAAAGCAGAAGTGGTGGAATTGGCAGACACGCAAGACTAAGGATCTTGTGCCTGTTAAAGGTGTGCGGGTTCAAATCCCGCCTTCTGCACCAACTTTTTAGAGATGGAGCTTAAAAAAGCTCCTTTTTTTTAGTAAGCATTTTAGCAGCGGTATCTAATTTTATATCTGGACTCTGATGTCCTCCCGTTACATTATTATTGACAATATAATAAGGAATAAAGATAAGGAAAAAAAGAAAAAGCAGGAGTTGGTTTGAAACGATTTAGCGTAGTTCTGCTCTTAATTCTGTTATGCAGTTCAATTTTGGCACAACCGATTAAGAAGAATCCAAACAAAGCAGCTTTGTGTTCTATTTTCCCTGGAGGAGGGCAAATATACAACGAAGCATATATTAAAGCCAGTGCTATAATTGGAATTCAGACCTATTTAATTATTACTGCTATTCATAATGATGCCAAAGTTCAGGATTATAAGGATAAAATCAATTCCACCAGTGATGAAATATTACTTGCAGAATATAGGAATAAACAAAAGCAATATAAGGAAAAACGCACCCGCGATTTTTGGTGGATGGGAATAACTTTAGCATTTTCTACCCTTGATGCTTACATTGATGCACATCTTTCCAATTTTAAGGAAGAGAAGGAGAAAATTCATATCCGTTTTGAGGAAGAAACCCTTCTTTTGGAATATAACTTTTAGCTGGAGAAAAAATCGGTGCGTAAATCATTTTTTCTTATTCTCTTACTGCTTTTTGCCTGCACACAATCTTCAAAGACCATAAGTGTAACGGAATTTGAACATCGTATTTGGGAACTTACCAATCAACAACGTTCAGCTTATAATTTACCTCCGCTTTTGTATGATGAGGGTTTGGCTGATTTAGCCCGGTTGCATAGTAAAAATATGTTCAATTTTGATTTTTT